>Ga0247741_1000467_pt1 | contig 23246 bp, 11 predicted proteins | sample UWRJL213509R2_FD_180945 | JGI IMG/M metagenome (GOLD analysis project Ga0247741, IMG submission 180945) | Plant litter microbial communities from Arlington Agricultural Research Station in Wisconsin, United States - UWRJ-L213-509R-2 | ecosystem: Environmental > Terrestrial > Plant litter >... | reverse complement strand
TTAAACCTATTAAAGATGAATAACACTAGTCTTATACGTATTGCCGCGACTGCTGGCACGTAAATTGGTCAAGACATATAGATGGAAAATTGTCATCATCAGTAATCCATCTAGAACTTTATTCGATTAAATCGATCTTATATCTGTCCGGAATAATATTTCTATTATCCATAAGAATAATAAATATTCTTATATAAAAACAAATTTGTTAAAAATAACAAAACCAAATATAATTAGCCGAAGCTATACATTCCCCCAAGTTGCTGGTTCAGCCGTTAGGCTATTGACCAATATTCCCCACTGCTGTACTTAACGTTTTGGGCTTTTTTCAGACCCAATGTGATCGATCGACCTTTCAGCCCCGACTACGGAAGTGTTAAGCTAGTTAAGAAGTTACCTTAACTAATACCTATCCGAGATATTTATAGTCCTCTTAAAGCGAAAATTTTTTCTTTATTATTTAATATAGTAAAATACCATATTAATTTTATAGGGTATTTATTGATTAACCCTACTTTAAGGCAGCCAAAATACCATATTCTCACCTGTACACCACTTTTAATGAAATAAAGGGTTACCCTTTTATTAAATTAAACGTTCGATTAGCATGTGTCAAGCACTTGGACAGCGTTCATTCAGAGCCATCATCAAACTCTTTTTTTTCTGGTATATTGTACATTACGTACTTTGTATATATACCATTACTAATATGTTTTAATACATATAAATAAAATATTTTATTATTAAAATAGACTTTTAAATATCTTTAGACACTATTAAGCCGGGTTCTGTTATAGCAATTTAACTGTATTAAGGCCTAACGCAGGGCTTGAAATTTCATCCATTTATTGTTACTACATATATATTGTAAGTATTTATGTATTTAGATATAGCTATCACTATATAAATATATGTTATATTTTCTGCATAATACCCCTAATTTTTACTGAACACTCCTTTATTATGTGTTTATGCCTAATAAGCTCCGGACTTTCCTGTGCTAAATTTTAGAGCACTTATCTATTAGTATCATAATTTTTTTATGAAATAAAATAACAATTTATTTGCTTATAATTAATGCTCTTAAGAAGATTAATTATTATATTTGTAAAATTATTGACATATTTAATGTAAATCTAATGCATCTTTAATGTAACTACTTGTTAAGACTACAAAAACTTGAGCTTGTATGAAAGCTATACCTAATTCTAATCCAGAAAAGGCTACAATGAATGCTAAAGGTATTAAACCTAAAAAGAAGAAAACAAATCCCGAAGTCATTATATTATAAGTGAAACCGGCTAAGATATTTAATAACATATGACCACTTAAGATATTAGCACCTAATCTAAGCCCTAAAGAAACATTTCTAGATAAGTATGAAATGAACTCAATTAAAACTAATAAAGGTAATAAGGCTAATGGACAACCAGCTGGAACTAATAAAGAAAAGAATTCTAAACCGTGTTTTTGGAAACCTAAAAAAGTTGCACCTAATACTATAGTAAAACTAAGAGCAAAAGTAAATATAAAATGACTTGTTGTGGCAAAACTGTAAGGAATCATACCTATTAAATTATTTACAAGAATAAATATAAATAAAGTATAGATAAAAGGGAAATATACTTGACCTTTTCTAGCATTTATTTGATTTGTAACTATACTATGTATAGTAGCGTATATTGTCTCCTGACTTATAGATCAGCTGTTACTTATAACTTTATTATAATTAGTTGCTAAAACATTTAATGTTAAAATTATAACAGTAGCTATTGTTAAATATAATGCAATGTTAGTCAATGATAATTGTAAATTACCTAGTATGGCGGCATCGATGTTTACTAAATTTCTGATTTCAAACTGATCTAGGGGACTTGTATTGTATGTAAATAGATTATTAGACATGTCTTTTATTTTTTTTTTTAGTTAATTAAAAACTATTCCTAATAAGTCATGACTTGCTTAAGAAATAGGTGATTTGAACACTTATACCTTAAAGGTTAAGGATTCAATAAGGAATAGGTGACTTGAACACCTAACCTGCCGTGTGTAAAACGGTTGCTCTACCATTGAGCTAATTCCTTTAGGTTTTCGTTTTTTTAAACCCTTTAGACTTTTAAATTACTTTTATTAAAAAACGGGTCAAGCCAGATTCGAACTGACACCTTCTTCCGTGACAAGGAAGCTCCCGACCAATTAGGATATTGACCCCAAAATACTAGAAATAAGTACTTTTCTATTCATCCCAATAATAACTATAATTACTATAGCTAAATTAAGGATATATTACTAGGTATTATTTCGAAACTATAAAGAATACAAGGAACTAAAATAACAAAAGCAATAACCACTGGTAGTAATACAGTTCAACAGAAAGACATTAACTGGTCAAAACGTATTCTAGGGAAAGAAGCTCTAACTCATATGAAAACAAAAATCATAATTCCAGATTTAACCCCTAAAGCTAAACCATAAAATAATCCTTCTAAGATAGGATCTGAAAATAAGCTTTCATTATGTAAATTATTTATATAATAATCGAAATCAAAATATTGCATTAAAAAGAATAAAGAGATATAATCATATAAATAACCACCTAAGAATAAAATACTAGTTAATATACAAATTAAAACAATACTAGCATACTCTGCCAAGAAGAAAAAAACAAAAATAACTGCCGCGTGTTCTGTCATAAATCCACTAACTAGTTCGGATTCTGCCTCCGCTAAATCAAAAGGAGCTCTATTAGTTTCAGCTATAGACCCTATAAAGAATATAATAAAGACAGGAAACAAGGGTATTATAAATCATACGGCTCTTTGAGCTTCTATGTTAACAGTTAAATTTAAACTTCCGGTTAACATTACTACAAGTAGTATAGCAGAACTTAGTATTAATTCGTAACTTATCAATTGTGCAGTACTTCTTAGTGAACCTAAAAAAGCATATTTACTGTTCGCACTTCACCCTGCTAATAATATACCATATGTGGATAAAGAAGAAACGGCTAACATATATAGTATACCTAAATTAAAATCATTTAAACCGGTACCTGGACCATAAGGTACAACAAGATAACCTAGTAATGAGAATATTAATGTTATTATTGGACCTAAGAAAAATAAACCCAAGTTAGCTTGTGTAGGTGAAACATATTCTTTTAAAAGAAGTTTTAAGGCGTCGGCAAAAGCTTGTAGAAGACCATAATATCCCACTATGTTTGGACCTAATCTTCTTTGCATGCTAGCCATTGTTTTTCTTTCCGCCACAGTTACGTAGGCAACCGCTAATAATACTGGAACAGCTACAATTAAACCTTCTAGTACAGATATCAAAGTGGGTATATATAACATTTTAAATTAATTAAATATAATTTTCAGAGGAATACCACTACTTACTTTAATAAATAATTTAGCCCCAGATAATATTATATTAAAAAGTATTAAAAAAAATTTTTCATACTTTAAATTTTAAATTACATAGATACAATAGTGTACCTTAGTCGTAAGGTACTTTTTTTTGCCAAAAATAGACGAACTCTTATCCAAGATTCGAACTTGGATCCAGATATTAGAAGTATCATGCTTTACCATTAAGCTAATAAGAAAGGGTCTTTACAACAGGTATTTATAGTACGGTCTTTTTACTTTAAAAATAGTAAAAACTTTTATATTAATAAATCTATATACATAAACTATGCCATCCTTATTATCGTCAGAGGTACTAAGGGATAAGGAGGAATCGAACCCCATATTTTCGATCTGCAATCAAAATGTAGCACCTTCTACTTCTTATCCCTTATAGATATATTATACCTATATCACTTGTTTTATAAATATAATATACAAATCTTTGGTATATCACACATGACCTAAATAGTTTATAATTTTTTTATTATTTATTTTTTATTTATTTTACCATCTATATATTCTATTCTAGAAGAAAGCAGAGTTGCTCTAGATTCGGCTCTAACTTTATCTTTACTTAGTATATCTAAATCTCTTAATATTTGGTTTTTTAACTTAAACTCATACTCTGTGGTAGGTATGAGAGGCAATTTTGAAAAGGCCTTTTGGGCAAAATCCATTTTAGTTTCTAAAACTTTAATAAACATTATATTATTATTTCTTTGTTCTAAAGCAGTTTCTAAATCCATATTTTTAAACTGACTCAAAATATGTGAGTTATAATCAATATTTTTACATATCTCATCGCGTACAGGTACTTCCCCTCCCGGTACATTAAACCCTGGACCTGGGTTAGTTAAAGAAGGAAAAAAGACAGAAGTAGGATCAAGGCCAGGAAAAGCTCTAGACCATGCAGCCCGGTATGATTCCCGGGCTTCTACATAATCTAACGTTACTTTAACTTTATTTTTACCTTTATCTAAAGGTAAATTATCATTTAATCTCTCTACTCTTTGGCTGGTTATTGCCGAAGATTCACCGTAATTTACCTGTGACTCTTTCCCTACACCTTTATGATTGTCTAACCCTTTATTTAGGTTAGAATTGTCGGATAAATCCATCGCATTATACAACTTAGGTTTAAATTTTTCAAACCCGGGCTCTGGGCTACTATTCATAGTATCAAAGCCAAATATAAACTGCTTCAAATTGAAATTAATATCTTTTGTGTCTAAGTACTCTGTTAATAAGGTTATAACCCCCATATTAAAAGTCCAACCGCCTATACCTAAACCTAAGTTAGTCCAAAATTCACGGTATTCAATATGAAAACCTCCGGATATATAATATTTTAATGTTGCTATAAATAAAGCAGTAAATAAACCCCCCAATAGCTTGGCTAAAGTAAAATGTTTAAATAAGTTTAATTCAAAAGTAAAGTTTTTTTTCATTTTTTTTTTATGTATTTAAGGTTTAACACTTTAACGTAGGTACTCCCCCTGCCGGCACAAAGGTATATTTTTTAGATTATATCTTTATAAATTTTAAGTCATGAACCAAAAGAGTGGTGCGTCTCTTAGCCACCAGTTAGTTATTAACCAGATAATACTAACCCCTTAGTAATCAGCCGTCTTACTAAAAGTATTTATTACTGTCTATATATCTCTAAAGGTTTAAATAAACAGAGACTCTCTAGTATATAGTCAAATCTTCGCTTATACAACAGCAAGCATGTTCTTTTTAAAGGCCCACCTTGATGCATCGTAGGGGTCGGTGAGCCATTACCTCCGTTTTTCTCATCCTTTCTACAAGAAGGGTCGCCATTGTATTGAGCGTCCAAGTTTTTCAACCAGCAAGCCTATGAACTGTATGTAATAGTAACAGACAAGAATGTTACTTTACTTGCTGTTTTTAATATATTACAAACTATAATTTTTTTTTTCCTCCATTAACCATTTATAGTCTTTTTTATCTTACACCCTATATACCCACCCCACCTACCACGTATATATTGTATTTATATTAAAGCGAAATAGCATCTGAATACTCATAGTTTACAACCATGTATTTAACCTTTTTTTACTCATCACTATTTGGTATTAATAAAAAATAGTACTATTTTACCTAATAAACACGACTAATTTAGGAAGAAAAGGAATTGAACCTTCGACAGTCATACACTATTGAGTTTACAGCTCAACCCGTCATACCAACAAACGGAACCTTCCTTTATACATATATAACATATAGTATATATATATAAACTATAACATAGATAAACTTGTTGTATAAGCCTAATACCATTTGAAGAACAAAACAACCAAACTACTCTTAGTATATAGTTGGAAAACTATAAAAAAATTAAGTTAACAAATAGGTGTTCCCATAGAACTTTGTAAAGGTAAACTTACAAAGGCATGAGGTTTAGGTGGGCTAGTTAAAGCTCATTCTAATGACACATAACTTCTATTTAATAAGGTTTGTAAACTATCACTATAGAATTGTGGAGTTAATCATGGATATCTTGTAGTAGCTTTACCTTCTACTAATTGTTTAAAGACAATGTATAAGAATAGTACAGTAGCAACAACACTTATAAGACTACCAAAACTACTTATAATGTTTCATCCTGCAAAGGCATCAGGGTAATCGCTAATTCTTCTAGGCATTCCTTGTAGACCTAAGAAATGTTGTGGGAAGAATGTAACGTTAACACCTATAAATAAGATTCAGAAATGTACTTTACCTAACATTATGTTATAATCTAATCCTAATATTTTAGGTATTCAGAAGTATCATGCACTATATAATGCAAATACTGCACCCATACTTAATACGTAGTGGAAATGAGCAACTACATAGTAAGTATCATGGAATGCAATATCAAGAGAAGCGTTAGCTAAAACAACCCCACTTAAACCTCCAATTGTGAACATAAAGATGAAACCTAATGCAAATAACATTGAAGGTGTTAAATGAATAGATCCCCCGTAACAAGTAGCTAATCAACTGAATATTTTAATTCCAGTTGGAACTGCGATAATTAAAGTAGCAGCTGTAAAGTAAGCTCTTGTATCAACATCTAGACCAACTGTATACATGTGATGGCTTCATACAACAAATCCTAATACACCAATAGACATCATAGCATATACCATACCTAAATATCCAAACACGCTCTTGTTAGAACTTGCAGATACTACAGTACTTATTATACCGAATCCGGGTATAATTAATATATAAACTTCAGGGTGACCGAAGAATCAGAAAAGATGTTGGTATAAAATAGGATCACCACCACCTGCAGCTTCGAAGAATGATGTATTGAAATTTCTATCCGTTAATACCATAGTAATAGCACCGGCTAATACTGGTAATGATAATAATAATAATACAGCTGTAACAACTACAGCTCATCCAAATAAAGCTAATTTGTGTAATCTTATACCTGGACTTCTCATGTTAAGTATAGTAGTTATGAAATTAACTGCACCTAATAAACTACTTATACCAGATAAGTGTAAGGCAAAGATAGCTAAATCAACACTTGGTCCACTGTGACTTTGTACTCCACTTAATGGAGGATAAAGTGTTCAACCAGTACCTGCTCCATTTTCTATACCACTAGCAAATAAGAATAATAATAAACTAGGTGGTAATAATCAGAAACTTATATTATTAAGTCTAGGGAAAGCCATATCTGGACCTCCTACAAGTAATGGTAATAAGAAATTACCAAAACCTCCAATTAAAGCGGGCATAACCATAAAGAATATCATTAATATAGCATGAGCAGTAATTATACTATTATATAATTGGTTATCTGCAATATATTGAACACCAGGTCCGCTTAACTCTAATCTAATTAAAACAGAGAAAGCTGTACCTAATAATCCAGAGAATAAAGCAAATATTAAATATAATGTTCCTATATCTTTAGCATTTGAAGATCAGAATCATCTTTCTGTTCATAAAGATACGCTTGATTTTTTCACAGATAAGTTTTCAGTTGAACTACTAAAGTTTCTTTTAGAAATATTTATGAAAGAAAAAGGTTTTATAGGTAAAACTGTAGACGCACCTTCTTCCTGTTTACCTGTCGCAGCTATATTAGTATAATACTCAATAAAACTGTTTTCTAATAAACTCACAGAAGGTACTATTATTAAATAGTGAGCAAAATAAAGTACGGTACTTATTTGTCCAAATTCAATAAATGGAGATTCTACGTGTTTTGCTCCTAATTGCATTAATATTAAGAAATTAGCTATGAAAACATAGAAGGCTATTTTACTTAAAGGTCTAAATTGGATACCTCTGTATTTACTTAAATCAGTAAATGGCATAGCCAATAATATTAATATAGCACTTATCATTGCCACAACACCTAATAATTTATTAGGTATAGATCTTAAGATAGCATAGAATGGTAATAAGTATCATTCTGGAACTATAGCAGGAGGAGTTTGCATAGGGTTGGCTTGAATATAGTTATCACTATCCCCTAACGCGTTAGGCATGAAGAACACGAATAAACTTAAGGCTATTATAAACATAAATATAGTTATTAAATCTTTAAATAAGAAATAAGGAGCAAAAGTAACTCTATCGTAGTTACCTCCAATACCTAAAGGATTACCTGAACCAGCTCTATCGTGAAGCGCAATTAAATGCATTAATACTAAAGCAGCTAATACAAAAGGTAAGACAAAGTGTAATGCGAAGAATCTATTTAAAGTAGCATTATTAACACTAAACCCACCTCAAATAAACTCAACTACATCTTGTCCTATTCAAGGTATAGCACTCATAAGATTAGTTATAACAGTTGCACCTCATAAAGACATTTGTCCATAGGGTAATACATAACCCAGGAACCCTGTAACGATCATTAATAAAAAGATAATTGTACCTAAAGTTCATACCATTGTTCTAGGAGCTCTATAAGAACCGTAATATAAACCTCTACCCATGTGTAGATAAACTAGAAAGAAGAATGCTGAAGCAGTATTACTATGTAAGTAACGTATTAATCATCCATTGTTAACATCACGCATTATATGTTCCACGGAGTTAAAAGCTTCTAATACACTAGGGTTGTAATGCATTGCCAAAGTTACCCCTGTAACAATTTGTATTATTAAACAAACTGCCAGTAATGAACCAAAATTTCATAAATAACTAAGATTGATGGGTTGAGAAGCATCTATTAAATAAGAATTAACTAACTTTAGTAACGGATCTGTCTTCAATTGTCTTATGAAAAGAAATAAAGTATATCCACTTGTTTTATTTTTTTTTTCAAGGCCGGTAGTTATAAAGGAAAATAAGCTACTTATATAGAATACCGGGAGTTTAAATCAACTGTCTTACGGTTGCTATTTAACTATCTGCCTTGGCTTTAAGTAAAATTATTTACGGCTATGCTTATTATTTTAAATCCTTGGAAAGAGGCAAGAGGACTAGTAAAGATAATAAGATTAATATAATTAAACTATTGTCTGCTAAATATAAATAAGGTATTAAAATATAGAAGATCATACCTATTAAAATATATAAAGCATAACTTGTTATAACCCCTGTATCTAAACTGGCAATACTTCTACTTAGAATAATTAAACCTTTTTCTAATCCATACGGCCCTAATAATTCCACACTTCCTTTATCTAGAACTTTAGATGTTTGACCCCCTAATTTAAGGACTAAACCAGTTATATATCTATTATAGAAAAGTTCGATTAAAAACCTTTGATTAAAGAATCCGAATATATTATAACCTAATCGACTAAATTTAAAACTAATTAATACTTTAGGTATAAATTCAGAATTAATTATAGCAATAGCACTAAGAGAAATCGTAAAGATTAAAGGCAATAGTTTAAAGAAAGTAGGCACAGCAAATTCAGTATCTAACATTATTTCGTGTCTAGGATGAATAAATAAACTATTATCCGAAAAGAAAGCTGAACCTAGTCCTATAAATATGTCTTTGGTGATATATCCAAAGAATATAGAGAAAACCGCTAAAATAATCAGAGGAAGACTCATAAAAATATCACCTTCATGGGCATGTTTATAATTAATAAGCGGTCCATTAGGATTAGTTAAGAAAGTTAGATATAATACCTTAACAGAATACAAAGTAGTAAACATTGCACCAATAGTAGCAATAAAATACACAACTGTACCACTGAAGTAAAATTGTCCATAAGCGGATTCTAATATAAAATCTTTACTATAAAAACCTGTCATAAAAGGGAATGCCACTAAACTAAGACTGGCAATTAACATTACAGAGTATGTCAAAGGTAAAAATACGATTAATCCTCCATATTTTCTAAAATCTTGGTTGTCCGCCACGGAATGAATTACAGCTCCTGCACCTAAGAATAATAACCCTTTATAAAAGGCATGATTAACTAAGTGAAATAAAGCCACATTATATGAAGATAATCCTACGGCTATCACCATCATACCTAACTGACTCATAGTAGAATAAGCGATAACTTTTTTAATATCTTGTTGGAATAAACCAATAAGAGAACTGAATACCGTGGTTATGGCACCTAATCATAGACATAGTATTAGTACCGTTGAGCTATATTCTATTAAAGGACTAGTACGCATTAATAAATAAACCCCCGCGGTAACCATAGTAGCTGCGTGTATTAAAGCAGAAACAGGTGTAGGACCTTCCATGGCCATAGGTAATCAAACATGTAATCCAACTTGAGAACTTTTAGCCATGGCTCCTATTAATAAACATATACCTATAATTGTAACTAAATCTTCATTAATAAAAGGTGCCAAGGAGAATACTGTACTGTAATCGATGTTACCAAATGATCATAGTATAGCAAACATACCAATAGTTAAAAAACAATCCCCCACTCTGTTAGTTAAAAAAGCCGACATAGAGCTTTGATTTGCTGCTATTCTAGTAAATCAGAAACTAACTAGAAGATATGAACAAACACCTACACCTTCTCACCCAACAAACATTAATAAAAAATTGTTTGCTGTAACAAGGATAATCATCATAAAGGTGAATAAGCTTAAATAACTAAAGAATCTTTGATTGTGTGGATCATGACTCATATACCCAATAGAATATATATGTACTAAAGAACTAACTATTAAAACAGGTATTAACATAGATACTGTTAAACTATCAAAATGGAAACCTCATAATACATTAAGTGATTCACTATCTATTCATCTAAAAAGATTTATTGACACCGATATGTTATTTAAACCCACTTCAAAAAAGGCAACGATTGCTAATAAGGTAGTTAGAACTACACTTGTACAGGTAATTATTTGCGCTCCGCTAACCCCAACTTTTCTACCAAAAAAGCCGGAAACTATTGAACCTAATAAAGGTAAAGTAATTATAGCTAAATACATTATTTATATTCTATTGCAATGCTACCTCTTAATCTATAAAATGCAACTAGAATAGCTAGACCTATTGCAGATTCTGCACCCGCAATTGCTATTATATATATAGCAAATGTTTGGCCTAATATATCATCAAAGCTAAGTGAACTTACCAGTATTAAGAAAGTAATAGCTAATAGCATTATTTCAATTGAAATAAGCATTAATATTATATTTTTTCTATTTAAAACGAAACCTAAAATCCCGATTAAAAAAAGTATTAAGGATAAATTCATTGTATATATTTTTTTTTTAATAATTTTTTTATTAAAACCTCGAGGGAAAGGATGGGGGCTTTATTTTACATAATTTTTTACTAAAGACCACTATTTACTTAGATACATTTATATAACCTTTATCCCCCTCTATAAAGGAATTTATAGGAGCTAAGTCTTATTTTATTAAGAATAAGGTAAATCCGACTTGAACGGATAAAATTAAAAATCAAATAGTCCTATGCTCGAAATAAGATTTGAACTTACAACCTAGATCGCTTCAAGATCCCGCTCAACCAATTGAGCTTTTCGAGCTTAAGTCTAAGGAATATTATAAAAATAATAATCTTATTAAACCTTATCCGTTTAATTTTTGTGCGTAACAACTAAAAAAGTTTAGCCGAAGAATATATTAACGAAGAAACTGAATAATGTAAACCATCTAATACGGGAGCAGGGTATACACCTAGTATAACAGTAAAGGCTACTAATGTAAGCAATATAAAGAATTCACGTTTGTTTACATCATTTATGTTAGCCTCAAAAAATTTACTAAAGGATCCTCCAAAAGCTATTCTATTAAACATATATATAGTATATGCCGCAGATAACACTATAGAAGAACTAGCTAAAGCACCTAATAAAGGTAATCTTTCGAAAGTACCATATAAAGATAAGAATTCCCCCACAAAATTTAAAGTAAGTGGTGTACCCGCATTACCTAAACATAATATAAAGAACAAGATAGAGAATAAAGGCATTACTTGTGCAACACCTCTGTATAAACTTATAGATCTAGTTCCAGATCTGTCGTATAATACACCTCCCACGCAAATAAATAAACCACTTGAAACAAAACCATGAGCTAAACCTAAAGCTATCCCACCTTCTATTCCTTGTATTGTATTACTAAAAACACCTATAAGGTATACTGCTGCATGTGATACAGAACTATATGCTATAAGTTCTTTAACATCTATTGTTCTTAAAGTACTAAAACTCGCATAAAATATGGTTATAACACCTATAAGATATATTATATATGTATAATCTAAAGAAGCTTTAGGTAGTAAAGGTAATATCAGTCTAAATATACCATATAAACTTAATTTTAAGACAATAGCTGCTAGTATAATACTACCACCTAAAGGGGATTCAACGTGAGCTTTTAATAATCAAGTGTTTAAAAATATAGTAGGTGTTTTTACCGCGAAGGCTATAAATATACCATAGAATAAAAATAATTGTGTAGAATAATTAAAATTAGTTTTATATAAGGCATCAAAATCCGTTGTTCCCATTATAGAGGACATAGTTAAGATAGACAATAATAAAAATAATGAACCAAATAAAGTATATAAGAATAAATAAAAACTGGCTCTTACTTTATTACTTGATCCGAATAAACCTATTAGTATAAATAATGGAGGTAATATACTCTCAAAGAAGATATAAAACAACAAGATATCTAAAACTAAAAACACGGCTAATAATAAAGATTCTAATAGTAAAATAATAATCACATAAGATCTAACGTTATTATTAATGGAATTTCAATTACTTAGTAACGCAACCGGAGTTATTATTGTAGTTAATAATACAAAGTATATGGATAATCCATCTAATCCTAAATATAAATCAAAATAACTTATTTGGTGATATTCCTGAACAAATTGAAATTGATTGCTACTAAAATCAAACATTATAAAAATTATCAAGGATATAAAAAGATTAACAATAGACGTAAATAAAGCTATTATTTTTATATGTCTTATGTTTCTAACGGACAGGTCGTAAGTCATACCCGCGGATATAGTAAAAATACCTAATAGAGGTGTTAATAAAAGAAGTGTAAGTAACATTTATTGATATTATAATATAAAATACGAATTTACCACAGGATCTCGTAAGATCTTTACTAACACTATACAAAACAGTATAGTAGCCGACAAATAAAAAAGGCTGTACATATAAATCTCGGTTTTCCTCCCGAGATTTCATATAAATAAAGATTAAAATCTAAGGAGTATTATTTACTATAAAGGACCTCTAAATAATAAACTTAATTTTACTCGCTATTAAGCAGCCTGCCTCCTAAATTAGGGCAGGCATAAACGCATACAAGACTTGAACTTGTATAGTTGTGTCCGTAGCACAAAGTTTTACCATTAAACTAACACGTCTTGAGTACTTATAGCACTCAATATATAGCAAAAAGTAGACTATTTAAAAATAGATACCCTTAAATTACATAAGCCTTTATATAAGCAGACAGAAAAAAAACGAGTATTATTGCTCTTCTAATCATGATAAAAATTTTTCTATGCTAACGGATTCTATAACTATAGGCATACTACTGTGTAAAATACCACATATTTCTGAACATTGACCATAGAATGTTCCTTCTCTGTTAATAAGAACAGATACTTGATTTAATCTACCTGGATAGGCATCACATTTAATACCTAAAGCAGGACAAGCAAAAGAATGAATAACATCTGCGGCGGTAATAATAAATCTAACGTGTGTTAATTCAGGCAGTACAACTCTATTATCCACTTCTAGCATTCTTAAAGCCCCATCCTCTAAGTCAGATTCGGGTACTAAATATGAATCAAATTCTATGAATTCATCTTCCGCATTTAAAAAATCAGGGTATTGGTAACTTCAATATCATTGATGCCCTTCTGCTAATACGGACATTGCAGGATCACTAACTTCATCCATTAAATATAATAACTTGAAAGATGGAAAGGCTATTAATATTAAAATTAAAGCAGGTGTAATTGTTCAAATCAATTCTATTAATGTACCATGATTTAAATACTTATGAGATATCGCAGCTTTAACTTTAGTATAATTTCTAACGATAGAAATCATTATTCAACCTACTCCAAATAAAATTATGACTAAATAGAACATAATATTATCATGTAGTTCAACTAACCCTTCCATTTGAGGTGTAGCACTATCCTGGAAGTATAAACCTCAGGGTCTAGGACTGTCGCAAAGATTAAACGGATTAAAAAAATTAAACATTTATATATATACTTTTTTTTTATATTCACTTTCTATAATGGTAAAAATTATCTTTTTAATTTTTATTACCTTATTTTATAGCAGTTTACTAGTATAAACCTTTAAATAGCTTATAATTAATGCTCTTAAGAGCATTAATCATTATATATTACCCTTATTAATAATATTACCTCTATTATGACCCTAAAATTTTTATAATATTTATAAAAATCTTATCCGATAAATTTATTTAAAAAGGGCTTAATTACGCTTTGGTATCTAAAAGTATCTCCTTTGGTTTTATTATTAGCTATAGCAAATGTTTGTCTACTATCTATTTTTAAAGCTTTTTTACCAAACTCAAAAACAAATCCTAAAGTTAAAGCTAAAAAGAAAACTAACATTATAATTAAACCATATATATCGTTAGTGTACGCACTAACAACATAAGGATAAACTAAAAGTATTTCTAAATCAAATAATAAGAAAAGAAGTGCAAAAATAAAGAAAGATATGGTAAATTGCGTTCTATTTTGACCTAAAAAAGAATGGTAACCACATTCGAATACACTATCTTTTTCTTCATAGGGATTATGTGGAGCAAATAAGAAATTAATAGCTAAAAGAAGTATAGCTACTATTGGAACAAAAACAAAAAAGAAAGTAGTACTTGTCATTTAAGGGTTAAGTAAGATTAGTGTTAAAATATTCGTTACATTTAATACCTCTTCGGGGATTAGAATAAATAAAATTAGAATGAAAGTTATTATAGATATAGTAATACTCAAAGTAGAAGATAAAATAACATTATTTTTCGTGATTCTAAAATTATCTATTAAGACATTTTCTTTTAAGAAAATAACCTGCATATTTTTTTTTTCTAGTGCGGGGTTAAGTTTGTAATCCGGTACTTGGAAAAAAACTTGTTTTATAACATTTAAGTAATAAACTGCACTTATTACACTAGTTAATATGGCAACTAATGTAAGGAAAATAAATCCGCTATCCAATGCTGCACTTAATACCATCTGTTTTGCAAAAAATCCCATTAAGGGTGGTATACCTACAAAAGAAAAGATTGTAATTACTAAACTTAAAGATAAGACTGGGTTTATGTAAAAATAACCTTTTAATTGGTTTATTAATTGTATAGGAGAATTGTTTTTATCGACTAATTCTTTAAATTCTTTACTATCATTAATATATCAGAAGTAAGAAAATCCAATGCTTATAAGAATAATAAAAGCGTTTAAATTACTTATGGAGTATTGTATTAAGTAAAAAATAAAAGCTTGGATAGATTCAATACTGTTAATACTCAAAGCTAATAAGATAAACCCTACGTGAGAAATTGTACTATAAGCAAGTAGTCTTTTTATTCTAAATTGGGCTAAACCTACTACGGTTCCTACAATCATGGAAAGTAATGAACTAACCAGTAAACTAGTAGTTCAACTAAATTGGAAATTAAATAAGGAATTGCTGGTATAATGCACTAATTCCAATAATAATATAAAGATAGAAATCTTAGCCACAATAGCTACGAAAGTTGTAACTATAGTGGGTATCGCATCATACACATCAGGAGATCAAAAGTGAAATGGTGCAGCACTTACTTTAAACAAAAATCCGATACTAAATATAAGTAAAGAAAAGTTTATATAGTAAGATTTATATCAGTATAATACCTTGTTACTGTTATCATTTTCCAAATCACTTATACTAGTGATAACATATATTCCATCTAAGTTAGTTGTACCCGAATTAGCATATAATAAACTTGTACCTAATAATATGAAACAAGAGCTTAATCCTCCTAATAAGAAATAAGTAAGACCCCCGGAAGTTGCCTGCTCGGAATTTCTATACAAGGTACTAAGTAAATATAACCCATAGCTCTGAAGTTCTATCGAAATAAAAATGGATACCAAATCACCGGTAGATGCTAAAAAAACTGCTCCGCTTACTATAAATAATAGTATTAAAGGATACTCTATTATTTTGAATTGTTCTCCCATTTTGTTAAGAATTTGATTTTTGTAGTATCTAAAATTATATAAAAATAATTTACTTATGCTAGAATAATTCGCCTTTCAAACTCTTCGAGGGTAAAACCCCGTAGCTTGCAATATAACGGCACTTATTAAAGCTATAAATAAGTGAAAAGTGTGTGTTGTACTGGTACTATGGAATAACCCACCAAACAACCCTATACCTGTATCCAAATTAGTTATATATAAAGAACCTAAGACTAGGAGGGACGAAAATAATAAGCCCATTAAGGCATTTCGACTGTATAATATAGATTTATCTCGTCTTAAAGTAACGGAATTGGAAAAAAGTACTAATATAATTGAATGTATAACCACTTAAAGATTAAAAGGTTTGAACTTTTAACGCTTTTATCTTAATTAGACCATAATTAAAATAAAAGTTGCTTTACCTTAGTTAAGCTAAATCTCTGTATAAAAATATAAATAAACATGCAATAAAATTAGTCTTAGCTACACATTAAATATAGAGTTGTAACTTTTTTGTCTAATAATAATTTATATTGGTATATATGGCAGCGGCCTAGTTGAAAGATACCAAAATATTTAAATAGAATTAGCCGGGAGGGAAAATTGAATTCCCATTCTTAATGCATGAAATTAATGTTCTAACCAATTAAACTATCCTGGCCTTAATAAACTATACTGCTTATATACGAATATAATGGTTATATATAGTCCGTGGCTATTTATCTATAAATATATTAGAGGGTGAATACCCTGACTTGAACAGAGAACCTACTGTGCCACATACAGACGTTCTACCGATTGAACTACATTCACCTGCAAAAATACCACATAATTTATATAAAGTATTTGTCTAGTGACTAATTAAGACAAAAACGATATAGATTGTTTTTATGTTGGAGTGATTCGAACACTCAAGGCTAAATACCAAAAATTTATGACTTGCCGATTAGTCTACAACATATTAAGAACAAATTTCTTCCCGGATAAGTCTTCTTTTTAAGGAAAATAAGGTAAATCCGACTTGAACGGATAAAATTAAAAATCAAATAGTCCTAAGCTATTCATGTCTACCATTCCATCACTACCTTTACGATATGCTCGAAATAAGATTTGAACTTACAACCTAGATCGCTTCAAGATCCCGCTCAACCAATTGAGCTTTTCGAGCTTAAGTCTAAGGAGTATTATAAAAATAATAGTCTTATTAAACCTTACCTATGTTTAAGGTATTTAAGGGGCATAACCCTTATTATATAAAATTTATAACTTTTTTCATTTAACTTTTATGTTTGGTATTATACTACAATTATTCTTATCCTCTTTATGAATATTTATATGATCTATACTACTAACCATGTTCTTTTTAGGTTTATTTTCCTTAGAGGTGGAAAGAAAAAAGAGCCAGATACTCTAATATCTTAAAACCTAGAAGACTAATAAATAGGCTTGGAGAAACCAGGACTCGATCCTAGAAAAACAATATGCAAAATTGTTGTGTTACCAAATTACACCATTTCCCCTTGTTAACCCTAAAGAGTAAACAATAGTCATACTACATCAAATAAATGTCACTAAATATACTTAATTATAAATTGTACCCGAAAGAGGGCTTGAACCTCTATGATGTAATATCAACGAAACTTAAGCTCGTCCTGTCTACCAATTCCAGCACTCGGGCTTAATACAATTAACTAAGGCCAAAGTGATTTGAACACTTATCTCAGCTGTCATGAGCAGCTTGCTTTACCAATTAAGCTATAGCCTTAAAAATAGTTAAAAAAGTATGCGGATAAAGGACTTGCACCAATATAGGCTGGACATGAGCCAGCTATGTTACTATTACATCAACCCGCTTTAATTATAGTCAAAGATTATGTTTAGCCCCAGGGGGTTTCGAACCCCCGCATGTGACAGTGAAAATGTCATGTCTTAACCACTTGACTATAAGGCCTTTACATAATCTTCCCTTTTTTTTGAAAAAGGTATAAAAATACTAGTCCAGTGCAAGTATCGCACTTGCTTCAGCTGGTTACAAAACAGCTACATTACTTTTATGCTAACCAGACGGATAGATTTAAGTAGTGTTGGCTGTTAAATATAAAAGTTAAAATGAGTCGATATCTGTTGTATTTAGTTATTTACAAAATTAGTACTTTATGCCTAAAAATATTAAAATTATTTCAACTAAAGCCTATTGATTGCAAACAATCTTTATAAGGATTGTTTGCAAAATCGTAGTGTTCTACTACGTATATTTAAGAATATATTAAAGTATATTTCGTACCTAGATGCCTTCAGCACTTATCTTTAACTAACTTAGCGTTCCTGCCGTGCCAATGCTATGAACTTACTTAAGTGAAAGTAATATCCCTGCCCTGTTTAAACTACTAAGTAGTTTAAAACTGACTTATATTAAACAAATATGTTTAATTAAATTAATATTGGGCACACAAACAACAGGTAAACCAGAGGTTAATATTCCCAGCTCCTTTCGTACGAGGGGACTAACTTTATTTTATTCTAATTTCCTCTAGAAGATAGAAACCATACTGTCTCACGACGTATTTAACCCAGCTCGTGTAACTTTTTAATCGACGAACAGTCGAACCTTACTCGTTTCTTGCATTCGAGTGGATAAGTCAAGCCGACATCGAGGTGCCAAACTGCGCACTTAATTTGTACTATCTGGCGCAATTAGCCTGTTCAAATATGTATATAAGATCTAGCTATTACCCATGGTTAAAAACCTGGATAATAAGTATTACTTTTTTTTCCATCTTTTACAAGATAGTTCAGACTATGTCTTTATTTATTTTTGTTGTTTTTATAGAATTAATGCAACGCGAAAATTATGAAGGAGTAACATATATTGTGAAAACCTCTTAAAATAAAGCCTTATAATTTAAAGCTTTCTACTTACTACTTACTCAACCTTTAACACCAATAGCTCCATTACGATTCTTAGTACCAATATAAGTATGCTCTACATTAGATTTAAATTGACCTCTTAACATTATGGCAGATAATCCTTTAAATGAAGAATCTATGTGTTTTAATCCACCTTTTCATTTCATTTTAAATAGAGATCTAGCGGCCGTAAGTCTTCGAGTTATTCTTCCTTTGGCTTCGATTCTAATACCTCTCATTTTTAAATGTTTTAAAAGATTAAACACATAATTTTGTAGAGAAATATTACGTTGCTTTATGGATGTTTTCTTTAATACTTTTACTTTAAGATTGTCCACGTCTGCAAAAGTATCTAAGATTAGGCTGTTTAAAGGGTCATTACTTTCCTCTTTAAACATAGAGCTTATTTTATCATTTCTGATAATATTTACAAGTAATTCATCTTTATTAATATAATGGTATATTTCAGTTATTCTCTGTACTCTAGGTAATTTTACTTTATTTAAAGAGGATTCTAATACTTTATATAATCTGTTCTTTCTATTTTTTAATTTTAAAGCCACAGCTTGTGTAAAAAGATCACTACTTAAATGCAATTTTTTTACTTTAACGATATTAAATTCAACTTTTTTATCGTATATTTTTTCAACTAGCTCCACTAAATTATTAATAAAGCCGAAACTAAATTTATTTATATTAAGTAGTAATTGCTTTTTAAAAGTACTTAAATGGGTTATATAACTATTCTCGTATAAAGGCATGATCTCTTTAAATTGTGGATCAGGTAAGATAGATACCATACTTTCACATAAGTTAATGAAAGTTTGATTTTTATCCTTCTCTGTTATTAAATTTAATTTTACCATCTTACTTAATATATTATATTGCGTATTTATATTACTTAAATATAAATTTGTAATCTCCATTTTTTGCACAAAAATTTCTGAGCATCATTTTTTGTAGTAATAAGGTTTAGCTACTCTAGTTCAAAAGTCATTAAAACTAAAGCTTCTATTATAAATAATTTTTTCTTCTTTATGTCCCTTTCGTTGTGTGTAGCTTGTTAAAGGTCTGGCTGGATTATATAAAAGTCTACTTAGTAGACTAATAGCTCTATTTAGAAATAATCTTTCCGCGTTATGAACGTAAAAAGTAACAATTGCTTTATCATTACTGTGTTTTAAATCCCCTTTACCTACAAATATTTTTTTTGTAGTATAACGTCTAGCTCTCTTGCTTACACGTTTAAGATCAGGAAAATTTTCTTTTAATTCTGAACTAAAATAAGCTTTTAATAACCTCATAAGACTTATGTCCGCAACAGGTAAAGATTTAATGTAATTAGGGTTATAATTATAAACACTATTAAGTCACTCCTGAGCTGCCGGTGTATAATGTCTAGTATTACCTGTATCATTATAAATATGGGCTAAAGGTTTAACTATACTTATTTTTTTACTTTTTTTACCAAATAATAAAGGTAAGTTTTTACTATCCTTAACTTCTTTAGTAAAAGGTTTGCTTTTAAATATTTCAGATTTTAATTCTACCATAAGATGTGAAAAATTTTCTTTTTATTAGGATATTGTTTACCCTTAGCTTAATTCTTTAGTCAACCAAGCAGATTAAGGTCAAAGTTGACCTTAGTCCACTCAGGATATTAAGGTAAAAATTACCTTAGTTTCGGATTAAGTCAATTTCACAGATAAGTTAAACTCATCTGTTATTACATTATACTTTCTTAAGTATATTTAATTCTATAAAACCAAAATAAAGCTTGGGCTTCTCCTCTGGCTTTTAACCGAGGAGGAAGGAGTATTGTTAGCACTACTCACCTTCTAGTCGTTGAACGTTTTTACCTTTATATCTTAAAAAAAATATATGCTAAAGTAAATTACGCTTCAAGTTAACTTAAAGTCATACTTGAAATTTACCCAATTAATTTCTTTAGGTTTATCTAAAAGTAGATAAAACAAAGAAGGACTAACATCCCTAGCGTAGCTTTTTCAAAAACCCAAGACCTTTCCTTACTGCATCTTGTGATCATATGCCCCGCTTACGCGACTGAAAGACGTGTAAGTCAAACAGTAAAGCAAGATTAAGCCATTAAACTTGACAAGTAATAAACATAATTGTATTAGTAGTGAATTTACACATATCTTAATAAAAATTAAAACATACTAATAATACAACTCAAAACCTTAGAAGACAATGTCTTATTTTAAAGGTTTTATTACCACTATTTTCCATATAGTTAAAATCTTACTTATCTAAAAAAAATTTTGTTCTAACTCAATAGATATATAGGCGAATTAATTGTAGCTTAAGCTACACCAAATAAAAATTAACATAAAAAATACATAAATATGTATTTAGTTGCTATAACAATGTTATAGGAAATTACAATAATTAAATTTGGATACACCCAGGTACTTTTTATGGGATCTGTGCCCCGCATAAACTGCCTCCTAGCAATTGTCCCCCTGTTTTTAAGAGGGGTTGATTAGAATATAAAACATATCTAAATAAATTTAGATAGTAAAATACTCACAAGCGGATCACTCCGCAAATATGAAAGATTGATAAAGGTCTTACACTTTTGTCATGTTCCTTTTCGAAAACTACCTTTTAAGATCATCAAATCATATCCAATAACTAGCAACAGTAAAGCTGCATAGGGTCTTCTCGTCTAACTAGAGGTAAACTGTATCTGCACAGTTATTCCAATTTCACTGAGCCAATCATTGAGACAGCTGTTGCATCGTTAAATCATTCATGCGAGACCGCATTTAACGGCCAAGGTATTCCGCTACCTTAGGACCCTCATTATAAGGCCGCCATTGATCGGGATTTACCATCAAAGCCAAGTTTATATTAGTCAACTTAGCAAATCCGTTAACCAGCCGACATAGGGCAGAAATCACACTCAATACTTTGATTTATTATCTTGGGCGAAGTGCTTTGTTTTAATTAAACAGTCGTACAACATTATTCCATGCTTCCTCTTCATTACCTGATATTAATCAGGAGGAATGGCTCTCCTTATTCCGAAGTTACGGTAGTTAATTTGCCGAGTTCCTTAATGATTGTTCACTCAAACGCCTTCGTATTCTCTACTAGCTTACTTGTGGTAGTCTTCTAGGTACGGTTTATATTGCTTATAAACATCAAAATTGATTGCTTATAAAGTTACAGGTTTTCCAGAACCTTCTTCACTTAAAAAAAAGGTGGTGACTGTGTAACCAAGATTTTCTCATCGTTTAAACCTTTTGGTTGGTAAACTTAGAGGCCGTTACTTTATAAAAACCATAAGCTTTAGGCGAGGATTTCTCCTTTTTCGTTACTCATGTCAGCATTCTCACTTGGGTTATCTAATATTAACTCTTAAAAAGAATAAGTCTAAGATTTACCCAACGTTCTGCTACCCCATTAAATATAATAAATTAAGATTATTAATATTTATGGACAAGGTATCGGTATATTGTTTAGATCCGTTAAATTTTCGGTGCAACTATCCTTATAAATATTAATTTACTAAACCAGTGCTCTGTTACGAGATCTTCAAAAAATGGACCGCTTCTAAGCCTATTTCCTAGTCGTATTAGATAGAAACATCCTTAATTTCACTTAACCATAATTTTGGAACCTTAACTCTTGTTCTGGGCTGTTTCCCTCTAGACATACAACCTTATCGTACTATGTCCGATTGTTCAATATTCATCTTAGCCCTTCCGAGTGCGAATACTCACCGATAAAATCTTCACGATTGCCCGATGTATGTAAAATTATCTCTTTATCGAAACCGATAAATTAAAATAAAGTTACCTGAGATCACAGTTCTGTACCTGCTATGATGTAATTTGAACTACCTACTTATATAGGTTTCGCAGAAAACCAGCTATCCTAGTCAGTTTTGTCTTTCACTAACTTACCACAGTTCTTCGGATATCTTTACAACGATAACCCGTTCGGGCTTTTATAACCCTGACTGTAGTAAGATCACTAGGCTTCGGGTCTAATTTTAGATACTAATCATTTTTTCATAATTGGTTTATCTTAGCATTGCTGCTCGCATCTAACATTAACTCGCTGACCCATTATGCAAAAGGTACGCTCTTTTTTTTTAATAAAAATTTACTCGAGCTGCTTATAAAACTACTATTTCAAACCTTTCCTTCACAGTACTATACGCTGTCGCTTATATATCATATTTAGCCTTAGAGGAAGGTTCCCCTTAA
>Ga0247741_1000466_pt1 | contig 23249 bp, 35 predicted proteins | sample UWRJL213509R2_FD_180945 | JGI IMG/M metagenome (GOLD analysis project Ga0247741, IMG submission 180945) | Plant litter microbial communities from Arlington Agricultural Research Station in Wisconsin, United States - UWRJ-L213-509R-2 | ecosystem: Environmental > Terrestrial > Plant litter >... | reverse complement strand
AATGTCAAGGATATGTCAAACAGACGGATTTAGAATGATTATAAATAATGTGTTTTCTTCAAAAAAAAGCCATATTTTTACAATATTATTTATTAATCAATCGATTGAACAATTAAAAATGCGAATTTTAAAAAACTTTAGCCTCGCCATTTTAGTGATAGGGTACCTGCTTGCCGGGGCCAATCATTTTATTCATCCGCAAGGCTATTATCGCATTATCCCTTCCTATTTACCTTACCCGGTTTTGTTAAATATACTGGCCGGTTTCTTCGAAATCTTATTCGCATTATTGTTGATACGGCCAAAAACACGCAAGGTTGCCTCCTATGGCATAATACTTATGCTCATCGCTTTTTTGCCGGTCCATATTACGATGCTGATGGAAGCGCCTTTAAAAGTGGGCAATTTATTGGTTACCCCAGCAATTGCCTGGATAAGGCTATTGTTACAGCCAGTGTTAATGCTTTGGGCCTGGTGGCATTCTAAGTTGTAAGTACAAACAAACATTCCACCTAAAACAGGGTTACAGAAAAATGGATTTGCAAAGTATCGAACTACGTACCCTGGAAGTACAGGACTACCAGGAACTCAAAAAATCAATGAAATCGGCTTACCTGGATATGGAAGACGACCATTGGGACTTGGCCTCTATCAGGAAACTCATTAAACTTTTCCCCGAAGGGCAGGTTTGCGTTACTGTTAATGGCGAGGTTGTTGGGTGTGCGTTATCCATTATTGTGGATTATACCAAATTTGGCGACAACCACACCTACAAGCAAATTACCGGGGGCGGCAGCTTTAAAACGCATACCGACAAAGGCGATGTTTTATATGGCATTGAGGTATTTGTACATCCAAAATACCGTGGATTGCGCCTTGCCCGCCGCTTGTATGAGGCCCGTAAGGCCCTTTGCGAAAAGCTAAACCTGAAAAGCATCATAGCCGGTGGCCGTATCCCCAACTATCAAAAGTTTCAGAACGACCTTACACCCCGCCAATATATCGATAAGGTAAAGTATAAGGAGATCTTTGACCCTACGCTATCGTTTCAACTTTCTAATGATTTTCACGTACGTAAAATACTGCGTAATTATTTGCCGGAGGATGCCCGCTCAAAAGGTTTTGCTACGCTGATAGAATGGAATAACGTTTATTACGAAGAAATAAGCACCGTAATAAACCAAAAAACCGTGGTACGGATTGGTTTGGTGCAATGGCAAATGCGCCCATACAATAACATCAGCGAATTGATGAAGCATGCCGAATACTTTGTGGATGCCGTGAGCGATTACCAGTCGGACTTTATTTTGTTCCCCGAACTGTTCAACACCCCGCTGATGGCCGAGTACAACCACATGGATGCCGCCAAAGCCATGCGCGAACTGGCCAAGTTTACCGAACCCATTACCGAAGCATTTACCAAACTGGCTGTATCCTACAATGTAAACATTATATCGGGCAGTATGCCTGTAATAAAGGATGACTCGCTGTACAATGTATCGTACCTGTTTAGGCGCAACGGCAGTATGGAAGAAAGCGTTAAACTGCACCCTACCCCATCAGAGATCAGTTCATGGGGAATGCGAGGGGGCAACGACCTGAAGGTTTTTGAGACCGATGCCGGCCGCATAGGCATCCTGATCTGTTATGATGTGGAATTCCCTGAGTTAGGGCGTATATTGGCTGGTCAGGATATGCAGATACTGTTTGTGCCATTCCTTACCGACACGCAGAACGGGTATAACCGGGTTAAGTTTTGCGCCCAGGCCCGCGCGGTAGAGAATGAATGTTATGTGGCTATTGCCGGTTGTGTGGGTAACCTGCCAAACGTAAATAATATGGATATCTCTTACGCACAATCCGCTGTGTTTACCCCTTCCGATTTTGGGTTCCCTACCAACGGTATCCAATCTGAGGCCACGCCAAACAGCGAGATGATCGTGATAGCGGATGTTGACCTATCTACCCTGGGCGAATTACACGAATATGGCAGCGTACAAAATTTAAAAGACAGGCGTACCGATCTGTATGGCATTACTTTTAACGGGAAGAAAATATAAAATTTAACCCACCACCAGCTTGTTCTGTTCCATTGCAAAATGGAACAAACGGAACAAATGGAACAAATTGACAATGAGGGTATTATATTTTTAAATTTTGCTCTCTATTTAAAGTTTTACTTTCAATTTTTTAGATAAAAAACTACAAATCAAACCCTTATAAAAAACGCAATTTTGTTCCACTTTTCGAAAAATGGAACAAAAACCTGAGCGGCAAAAAGTGGTTTTTCTTAAGATTTTTTCGCCTTTTTTCGCCCTTCATTCGGCCTTTTTGGGATGACGACAAGCATGGATCGATATAAATTAATTTTGATTTAAATTATTGATTTACAGCATATTATTAATATACACGCTGTTCCATTTTGTTCCGAATTGAACAACGTTTTTGGATTGAAGCAAGAAAAAACACATTGATACATTTCTATATATCAATAATAACTTTTACCTTTGCCCCCGTTGGTTGATCGGGAATTAAAACGATTGACCCCCTATAATGGACAACAAAAAAATAGAAAAAATATCCCGGGCACTGAGCGACACCAGCCGGATAGCTATTTTACAGGAGTTTAAAAAAAAGAAGGACTGCCTTTACTGCGCCGAGGTAAACGACCTGCTCGATCTTACCCAACCTTCTGTTTCGCATCACCTAAAACAATTGGTTGATGCCGAACTGCTGCTGCCCCAAAAAGAAGGCCGCAATCTTAAATACGTATTAAACCAACAGATCCTCAACGAGTATATCGACTGTTTGAACGACCTGAAAGATTAGGATCCCTTTTTAAAATTCAACATAATCTCTGCTTATATACATCGAAACATTTAAATATTTGAATATTACAATCGCATGAAAAAATCAATTTACATACTGGCACTGGGCGCTTTTGGTATCATCACTACCGAGTTTGGCGTCATTGGTATATTACCCACCATCAGCCGCGAGTTTAAGGTATCTATTGATACCGCCGGCTGGCTGCTAAGCGCTTTTGCACTCACCGTTGCTATATCATCCCCGTTTATAACTGCCCTTACCACCAAAATAAACCGCAAGTTTTTGCTGTGCCTGGTGTTGGGCGTATTTATACTATCCAACCTGCTTTCTGCTTTTTCGCCAAACTTTACGGTGCTGATGATCGCCAGGATATTACCGGCATTTTTCCACCCTTTATTTTGGAACATCTCTTTGGCTGTAGCATTTAAACAGGGTGGTGCCAAAGCCGTTTCGGTAGTAATGACAGGGCTTAGCATCGCCACCGTATTGGGCGTGCCGTTAACTACGTACGCTGCCGACTTTTTCCATAACTGGCAGCCATCCTTTTTCCTCACAAGCCTTATAAGCACAGTTGCCTTTTTTGGGCTATTGCTTTTTGTACCATCAATGCCGGGTAATAAGGAGAAAACGGCCGAAAGCCAGCTTTATGTGTTAAAAGACCCTAAGCTGTGGCTTAATCTTGTTTCAACAGTTCTTACGCTCGCTGCTATGTTTTCAAGCTATAGCTACCTGGCTGCTTACCTCGAAAAAATCTCGCATATGGACGGTGCTCAAATCAGCATCATGCTGCTTTTGTTTGGCAGCATGGGCATAGCCGGTAACTGGCTAATGGGTATTGCCCTGGGTAAAAATGTAATGCTGGCCAGCCGTGCATTTTTTATTCTTTTAATCGCGGTTCAGTTATTGGCTTATTATTTTGGAGGTATTTTTACGCCAATGGTCATTATTGTTTCTTTTTGGGGGATGATACACACGGGCGGCTTTTTAGTGCCTAATATACGCACCACCCAAAGTGTGCCGCATAATGCATTAGAATTTGTAAACAGCCTGCTCACTTCATGTTACAATATAGGCATATCGCTGGGGGCCTTACTGGGTGGTATTGTTATAGCCAAATATGGCATTCATGAAATAATTTGGATGGCTGTACCCCTATTGCTATTAGCATACGGACTAAGCTTTATTACCAGCACCAAAGCGCAAAAAGCAAACCATAAAGTAACTGATGAAATAATAGAACGTGAGCCTGTACCGGCTGTTGTTTGCGAGTAAATAATAAAGCGGCAAACTTATCACGCGCCTATTTACTCACCCCCGCGACACTACGTGCGCAACCCTCTCTTCGCTGTGCGGAAAGAGGGTTTTTACTTTTCTCCTCACCCTATTTGCGAAGCAGACAGGGTAGACAAGCGAAGCGGAGTCGGGGTGAGTAAATAATAAACCGGCAATACTATTTCTAATTGCCGCTTTTCGCTGCAAAAACTGTAATTTTCGGGCTATGATCGTTAAGCAGAATTATACCATCCCCGGGGCAAAAGGCCGCGGGATGACAGCCGATATCACCTACGATACTTTACACCCTTATGCACCACTGGTTATCTTTGCCCATGGCATCAGGGGGTTTAAAGATTGGGGCGCGCATAACCTGGTTGCCAGGTATTTTGCTGAGCATGGTTTCCGCTTTTTAAAGTTCAACTTTTCGCATAATGGTACTACCGCTGATAACCCTACTGAATTTGCCGACCTGATCGCTTTTAGCGACAATACGTTTACCATCGAACTGGAAGATCTTAAATCGGTTATTGATTTTGCCTGCGGCGGCTCGGCCATCCCCAGGGTAAACAGTGTTTACCTTATTGGCCATAGTATGGGTGGCGGCATCGGCATCATCAAAACTGCCGAAGATAAGCGCATCACCAAACTGGTTACTATGGCTGCTATCTCAAGTTTTCATAACCTTTGGCCAAAGCAGGCCGAGCAGCAATGGCGCTTACAAGGTGTAATGTATATGAAAAACTCGCGTACCGGCCAAAATATGCCCTATAAATCATCGTTGTTGAAAGACCTTGATGATAACGCTGCCCGGTTAGATATCCCGCTTAAAGCGGCCCAAATAACACAGCCGTGGTTAATTATCCATGGCGATGCCGATACCAGTGTGCCCCTGAGCCATGCCGAGCAATTGCATGCCGCGCAACCCGCTGCTGAGTTTTTGGTTGCCCCAGGCGCCGACCATACTTTTACTGCCAGCCACCCTTATGAATTGCCTGATATGCCTGCGCAGCTTTTGGCTTTTTGCGATGCGGCTATCAGCTTTTTCAACAAATAAAGCCTGTTTAATCATCTTTAAGCAAGCTTTTACCGTTAGTATAATATATTTAGTTACAAAGTTTTATAATTGCCCATGAGTTTAGCCGGAGCACAAAAAAAAGGACGCAAATTTTTGAACCCTATACCTACTGAAGATGCCGGTTTTGGCAAAATGATCCCTATCCTGAGGGAGTACATGAACAATACAGCCGAAAACGTACCCAAAATCCCCTTAGGCCCATTTAAAACTGATACTGCTATTTATAAAGCACCGCCAGCAAGTGGTTTACGCATTACCTGGGTTGGCCATACCAGTTTGCTGATAGAGATTGATGGCATCCGTATTTTAACCGACCCGGTTTGGAGCCAGCGGGTTTCTTTTTCGCAGGCTTTTGGCCCTAAAAGGTTTTTCCAACCGCCCATAGCGCTTGAAGATCTGCCCGAACTGGATGTGGTTATCGTATCGCACGATCATTACGACCACCTGGATAAGGCTACTATTAAGTTTTTTGCAGGCAAAAACATCCCGTTTATTACCCCTATGGGTGTTTGCAAATACCTGGAAAACTGGGGCATCCTGAAAAACTACACTAACGAGGTTGACTGGGGCGACAGCATCATGATAGGTAATTGCAACATAACAGCTACACCTTCAAGGCATTTCTCTGGCAGGGGGATTATCAATCGTAACGAAACACTTTGGGCATCTTTTGTCATTAAAGGGCCGCAGCATAACATCTTTTTCGGTGCCGATTCGGGCTGGTTCCCTGGTTTTGCAGAGATAGGCGAAGCCTTTGGCCCGTTCGACCTGACCATGCTGGAGGTTGGCGCATACGGCAAGTACTGGCCTGATATACACATGGGGCCTGATAACGCTACCAATGCACACCTTGCCTTAAAAGGCAACATCATGATGCCCATACATTGGGGCACATTTAGCCTGGCGCCCCATGCCTGGTACGAACCGGCAGAAAGGTTATTAAAGCTTGCAGCAGAAAAAAACATCAAATTGTTTATGCCCGAGCCCGGTAAACCTACAGAAGTAAACGGCCCCTATAATTCGGAATGGTGGAAACGTTTTATGAGTAAATAATGTAAATTTACTGGTATGAAAAAGCCGGTATCGTTTTATAAAGTTTTGTTTATGCTGATGCTTTGCAGTTTTGCAACGCAAGCCCAAACGGTTATCCCGCTATGGGCGAAGGGCGCACCGGGCTTTGAGAACCGCCGTAACGAACCTGAGCAAGCTAAAGATTACTGGGTAAAAAACATTCATAACCCATCCTTAACGGTTTACCTGCCCCCTGCCGATAAGGCCAATGGCGCAGCCGTGGTAATTTGCCCCGGTGGCGGGCACCGCTTATTGGTTTACAATTCAGAAGGTGTGGCGCCGGCCAAATTCTATAACAGTTTGGGCATAACAGTTTTTATATTAAAATACCGTTTAGGCAGGGATACGCTTTCGCCCTATAAGGTTGATGTACACCCCAAACAGGATGCTTACCGCGCCATGCGTTTGGTACGCAGCCGCGCCGCTGAGTTTAACATTGATACCAACCGCATAGGCATAATGGGTTTCTCGGCAGGTGGCGAAGTGGTAGATATGGTTGCCTTTAGCGGCTGGAAAGGCGACCCGAAAGCCGCCGACCCCATTGACCGCGCCAACGCTAAACCAAACTTTATTGTACAGGTGTACCCCGGCCCGGGCTTCGTTCCCGAAACCATCCCTGCAGATGCACCACCCGCTTTTTTGGTGGCCGCTAATGATGATGCCTGCTGCTCGTTACCCATCATCCAGCTTTTACAGCGTTATCGCGAAGCAAAAGTACCGGTAGAGATGCATCTGTACGCCAAAGGTGACCATGCCTTTAATATGGGCACAAACCGCAAGCTGGTATCTATCAATAACTGGCCGCAGCGCCTTGCCGACTGGCTGCAGGACAGTAATATTTTACAACCCGAGCGGAAGAAGATCTTACATTGAAGATCGTTTCATGCGCTACCCGCCATTGCGAGGAGCGTAGCGACGTGGCAATCTTCGACATGCTCGTAGCCGACTTTTCTATCGAAGATTGCTTCGTACCTCGCAATGACGCGCGGATTATTGCATGCGGGCACAGGGCTCTTACATAGAACACTCTATAAGCCCATAAATGGCATACAAATGATCAATCTGCAAAAACGTATTCTCACCTTTATGGTTATTACTAAAAGGAGATAAACCCATGGCAAACTTTCAGGATATTATAGCATCAAACAAACCCGTTTTGGTTGATTTTTCGGCAGAGTGGTGCGGGCCGTGTAAAATGATGCCGCCTATTTTAAAGCAGGTTAAAGATGCACTTGGCGACAAGGTAACCATCATCAAGATCGACATCGACAAAAACCCTGCTGCTGCCAGTGCTTACCATGTACAAAGCGTACCCACACTAATGGTTTTCCAGAACGGGCAAAGCAAATGGCGTCAAAGCGGCGTAATGCAGGCCGGGCAATTGCAGCAGGTTATACAGCAATATATTAAGCCTTAACTGCTACAAATAACTAAGCCACCATTGCTTGTGGGTTTTCTTATAATTGGAGAACCATTTGCATGGGTAATAAAGCGACAGGATAATAGCCAGCCAAATCAGGTACACATAACCCAGGCTAAAACCAAACCCCGGCGGCGCAAAAAGGAAGGGGGAGTTTGGCGTAACGATCTGCGAGGTTTTAAATCCCTGTAAAAAGAAAACGATTACAGTTAAGCCGCGGATGAGATAAAAATGCAGCACATAATAAAAGAAGGGTACACTACCATATACCTTGAAAAAACCCGCCAGTTTCCCTGCCGATTTTTCTGTTAATGCCAGTATCAGCAATGCTACTGATAAAGTAAGCAAAGTGTACATTAGCGAAGGCGGGTATTTGCTTACATTCAAAAACGACATAAAAGTAAACATCCCGTTTTTTTGTGCCGACCATGGTGCCGGGTCGCCATAGGCGTTAACCAACCTCAAAGCCATAAATACCAGGAATAGTAATAATGACGCATATACCAGTAGTATCTTCCGGTTAGCCGGTTTGTACTGAGCCTGGTACAAACCGCCAAAAGCGTAACCCAGCAACATTACGCCTGTCCAGGGTATAACTGCGTAAAGGGCAAACACCAGATGGGTTTTATCTAAAAAGAACAAAGTCCCCCGGGCGGTGAAAAACAGCTTCATTAATACATCTTCGGTGCCGTTGGGGGTCAGCTGTATATTATTAAGTAGGTCATGCCCCACAATTATTAAAATCCCTATTAATCCTATTATCCGTGCCGGTAAACGCACCAACAAGCCAAGTAATATCATACTTACACCTATGGCCCATATTACCTGCAGGGCTATACCATTATAAAGCGGGTTAAGCGATAGCGCCAAAGTAATAATAGCTACCTCTACAAACACCAGCCATAGCCCTCGCTTTATCAAAAACCCGCTCAATTCGTCTTTTGTGCGCCGGGTACCGGCCAGGTATGCCGAAAGTCCGCTTAAAAAAACAAACGTGGGGGCACAGAAGTGGGTTACCCAACGGGTAAAGAATAATATGGGGGTAGTTGTTGCAAGGTTTGTTGGGTCGCTTGTAACGGCGCCTGTATGGAAATATTCGCGGGTATGGTCTATCGCCATGATCAGCATAATAACGCCGCGTAATATATCAATAGATTGCACCCGCTGTTTGGTGGATAAGCTTGTGGTCATAATCGTAATGCTCAGGTTTTTACGACCTGAAATTACAGAAAAACTTTCAAAAATTTACTCCGTTTCGGCAACCGGCGCTTCTGCTTTAGTGGCACGTTTACGCAGGTATAACCATGAGAGCAGGTAAAGTGAAAGCAGCCCTAATAAAAAGCCGCCCAACACATCGGTAAACCAATGCGCCCCCAGGTATATGCGCGAGAATGGTATGGTAAAAATAAAAAACAGACTAATGATAATGACGGTATATTTTAAGGCTTTTGAGAGATGCTCTAACTGAACCATCAGCAATATTAAAAAACCAAAAAACACCACATAAAACATCATGTGCCCACTCGGGAAGCTTTGCTGTGTGGTTTCAAAAACAATGCGTACAAAATCTTTTGATGGCCTTGGCCGGTTAACCAGGGCTTTTTACTATAGTACTGATCAGGCCCGTAGCACCCGTTAATAAAACAAACAATGCCGCTTTTTTATATTTAAAAAGAAAAAAAAGCAAGGCGGTTACCGGAACAATAATAAAAGACTCGGGCATATAACCCGGCGTACTTATCAGGTACATTACCCTGTCAATAACCGGGTTTTGATGTTCCTGGATCTCCCTTGAAAATTTTATGTCGATAGCCAGCGTGGGGTATATAGCTACTATAACCGATAGCGCTATAAACCCCAGCGTAATTACAGATAGTACCAACAGCATAATATGCCGCCTGTGTATGTTCATTTATATCAGATCAGGTCTTTTAAATGTTTATAGTTGGCCTTTATGGTATCTATCACCTCGTCCATACGCCCGTTGAGCATCAGTTTGGTCATAGATACTGCCATCCCCTTTACCTGCCCCAATTCTATTTTTGGTGGCATAGCCAAAGCGTTAGGGTCTGTAAATATATTTATTAAAGCCGGGCCTTTATATATCAATGCTTCAATTAATGCCTGGCGTGCTTCTTCCGGGTCTTTAATGGTGATGCCTTTTATACCCATTGCTTTAGCAACCATGGCAAAATCGGGGTTATGCATATCGGTTTGCCAATCGGGCAGGCCGGCTACTTCCATCTCCAGTTTCACCATCCCTAACGATCGGTTATTGAATACGATGATCTTTATGGGCAGGTTATATTGGCTGATGGTTGCCAGATCGCCCAGCAGCATTGATAAGCCGCCATCGCCGCACAAAGCAACTACCTGCCTGCCGGGGCAAGCCAAAGCAGCGCCAATAGCCTGCGGCATGGCATTAGCCATAGACCCATGGTTAAAAGAACCTATCATTTTACGTTTACCCGTAGCGTTGATATAGCGCGAGCCCCAAACGCACGACATTCCCGTATCTACCGTAAAGATGGTATCATCCGTAGCCAGTTCATCAATCAGGCTGGCAATATACTCGGGGTGGATATTATCTTTTTTCCCTGTATCGGTCACATACGTTTGCATGTTATCCTTAACATGCGCGTAAAACTTTAGCTGTGCCTGCAAAAAGCTGTCATCCTCGTGCTGCTCAATCTGTGGCAATAACCCGGTAAGGGTATCCTTAATAGACCCGCTCAACCCCACATCCACTTTGGCACGGCGGCCAATGCGTTCGGGCTTGATATCGATCTGTACAATTTTACAATCTGTAGGCATAAACGGCGTGTACGGAAAATCGGTGCCCAATAACACCAGCAGGTCACTCTCATGCATGCTATGATAGGCTGATGGCAGGCCTAATAAGCCCGTCATGCCAACTTCGTTAGGGTTATTGTATTGGATATCCATCTTAGAGCGGAATGAGTAAGCCACCGGCGCGTTAAGTTTTTGCGATAAGGCAACTACTTCCTCGTGCGCATCAGCGGCCCCTATTCCGCAAAAGATGGTTATCTTTTTATGCTGATTAAGCAATGCGGCAAGCCTTACAAGGTCCTCATCAGATGGCCGGGTAACAGCAACAGGGTCAAAGTTTTGGGTAGACGTGGTGCTCTCTTCGGCATCCATGCTGGTGAGGTCGCCCGGTACTCCAATTACCGAAACACCTTTACGGTGCAGCGCAGCCTGGATACCTGCTTGCAGCATTCTGGGTAGTTGTTTGGGTGTGGTAGCCACCTGGTTATAATGGCTGCAATCGTCAAATAATTTAATGGTGTTGGTTTCCTGGAAATATTCGGTACCGTACTCAAAACTGGCTATGGTAGAGGCTATGGCAATAACGGGCGCACCCGAGCGGTGGGCATCATACAAACCATTTATCAGGTGTACATGCCCGGGGCCGCTACTGCCCGCGCAGCATGCAAGGGCACCGGTTATTTGCGCTTCGGCCCCGGCTGCATACGCCCCGGCTTCTTCATGGCGCACATGCACCCACTGGATACTGCCTTCACGCCTCACGGCGTCGTTTATCTCATTTAAGCTATCGCCGGTTACGGCATATATCCTTTTGATGCCGGCGTTCACCAACATCTCTACCAATTGGTCTGCTACCTTTGCCATTTTAAGTTTAATTTTTATACTTATCTAAACCTGATAAGCTGGCAGGAGTTTTAAAATTTTAGAAAATTACTTTTTTAACCACAGAGGGCACGGAAACCTGCATTATGCTTATCCACAAAGGACACAGAGGCTGAACTGTTAAAAATTTGAGAAAAATTGGCGCCTTTGTAATGCCTGTAAAACAAAAAAGCCTCCCGATAAATCGGGAGGCTCATATACTTTAAGTTGAATAATTAATTATTCGCCTTTTTCAGCATTTTCTTCCTTATCATCAGCTGCAGGAGCTTCAGTTGCAGGAGTTTCTTCAACTGCAGGGGTTGCTTCAGCAACCGGAGCCTCAGCTACAGTTTCTTCAGCTACTGGTGCAGTAGTTTCTTTTGCTACAGGGGCAGCAGTTTCAGCTTTTGCTTTTGAAGCACCACCACGGCGACGTGTTGATTTTTTCTCAGCTTTAGCAGCAACATCTTTACCGTAAACAGTGTTGTAATCAACTAACTCGATGATTGCCATTTCAGCGTTATCGCCTAAACGGTTCTCTAACTTAACGATACGAGTGTAACCACCCGGGCGGTTAGCAATTTTCTCGGCAACTTCACGGAACAGGATGTTCACGGTGTCTTTGTCTTGTAAATAGCTAAATACGGTACGGCGTGAGTGCGTAGTATCGTTTTTTGATTTAGTTAAAAGTGGCTCGACATAACCGCGTAAAGCTTTTGCTTTTGCTAATGTTGTTGTAATGCGCTTGTGTTGGATAAGCGAAGAAGCCATGTTAGCCAACATCGCTTTGCGGTGGCTGTCTGTACGACCTAAGTGGTTAACTTTTTTTCCGTGTCTCATTTGTTTTTGTGTTGTGGCACGTGCATACCGTTGGGCGACTTATAAAATCAAGCCCGCGGAATTACGCGATATTTAGTGACTTATTAATTAGTGATCAGAGATTCGTCACTGTATCATCTCTAACCAAATTCTATTTAAATAAAAAGAGGTTAGTGATGTAGTACATCACTAACCTCTAATCATAAAATTATTCTTCGTCTAACTTAAATTTAGACAGGTTCATACCAAAAGATAAGCCTTTTGATTTAACCAGGTCTTGAATTTCAGTTAATGATTTTTTACCAAAGTTCCTGAATTTTAACATATCAGCAACATCGTAAGAAACCAGGTCTGCAAGGCTACGGATATCGGCAGCTTTTAAGCAGTTAAGTGCGCGAACTGACAGGTCAAGATCAACCAATTCAGTTTTAAGGATCTTACGCATGTGTAAGATTTCCTCATCAACTTCTTTAGTTTCTTCTTTAGCCTGAGCTTCAAGCATCATGTTCTCGTCAGAGAACAACATGAAGTGCTGGATAAGAATTTTTGCAGCTTGTTTCAAAGCATCCTCAGGATGAATTGAACCATCTGTTGAAATATCAAGGATCAGTTTTTCGTAATCTGTTTTTTGCTCAACACGATAGTTCTCTAAAGTGTATTTTACATTTTTGATAGGCGTAAAGATTGAATCGATAGCTATCACACCTACGTTAGCATCAGGATTTTTGTTTTCCTCGTTGCTGATGTAACCACGGCCTTTAGCAACGGTAAGCTCAACTTCAAGCGTTACTGATGAATCCATGTTACAGATAACCAACTCAGGGTTTAATACTTCAAAGTTGTTTGAAAACTTGGTAATATCACCTGCTTTAAAAGCATCCTGGCCGTTAATGATCACAAATATTTTCTCATTATCGCCCGATTCACCTATCTTTTTAAAACGAACTTGTTTTAAGTTAAGGATGATCTCGGTTACATCTTCAACCACACCTTTGATGGTTGAAAACTCATGCATCACACCCGAAAAACGAACCGATGTAATAGCAAAACCTTCTAATGAAGAAAGTAAGATACGACGCAGAGCATTACCAATGGTTACACCGAAGCCTGGTTCTAACGGACGAAACTCAAACGTGCCATCAAAATCATTTGATTTCTGCATGATAACCTTGTCTGGTTTTTGAAATGCTAAAATTGCCATTTATATCTTTTATTTATTGTTAACTAATTTGAATAGATTTTAACCACGAAAATGATTGACATAATATGCCAACCATCCCGCGGATAATTATCGTTATTATTTTGAATATAACTCGACGATTAAGTTCTCTTTGATATTCTCAGGGATCTCGTCGCGGTTTGGATAGTTTAAGAACTTACCTGATAATTCATCAGCGTTCCACTCTAACCAGCTATATTTATTTACTTTACGGCCTGCTACTGATGTAGTGATGCTTTCAAGTGATTTTGATTTTTCGCGTACTGCAATAACGTCACCAGCTTTAAGTTGGTACGAAGCGATGTTTACAACGCTACCGTTAACAGTAATGTGTTTGTGGCCTACCAATTGGCGTGCACCAGAACGTGTAGGGGCAATACCTAAGCGGTAAACTGCATTATCTAAACGTGCTTCTAAGAATTTTAACAAATTCTCGCCGGTGATGCCTTCTTTAGCAGAAGCTGTATGGAATAAGTTTTCGAACTGACGCTCTAATACACCGTAAGTGTATTTAACTTTTTGTTTTTCCATTAACTGTACTGCGTACTCAGATTGCTTTCCTCTTCTTTTAGAAGCACCATGCATACCTGGTCCGTAGTTTTTTCTCTCTAACGCTTTATCCGGACCGAAGATCGGCTCGCGGAACCTACGCGCAATTTTTGATTTGGGGCCTGTATATCTTGCCATTATTTGTGTGTTTTAAAGTATCAAACAGCCCGCAGCTGCCGAATCTTAGCTTTAAAAAATTAGTGAATTAAACTCTTCTACGTTTTGATGGACGGCAACCGTTGTGCGGAAGTGGGGTGATGTCCTTTATAGTAGTTACCTCAATACCTGTTGTTTGCAGGGTACGGATAGCAGACTCGCGGCCTGAACCCGGGCCTTTAACAAACACCTCTACCTTACGTAAGCCTAAGTCATAAGCAACTTTACCGCAATCGGCAGCAGCCTGGCCGGCAGCATAAGGGGTGTTCTTTTTAGAACCTTTAAAACCCATTTTACCTGCAGACGACCATGATATAGCCTGGCCGTTTTTGTTGGTAAGGGTGATAATGATGTTGTTAAAAGTTGCGTTGATGTGTGCTTCGCCGATTGACTCAACTACTACAATACGCTTTTTGGTAACTTTTTTAGATTTAGCCATTTTCTTAATTATTGATTTAATGAATTACTGAGTTAGTGATAACTCGGACCCACTAATCGTTTTTATAATTTTATGTATTCCTGGCTCAGGCATGTATCACTACTTACCATCCACCAATCACTATTTACTATTTAGTAGCTTTCTTTTTGTTAGCAACTGTTTTACGTTTTCCTTTACGGGTACGTGAGTTGTTTTTGGTGCGTTGGCCACGTAGCGGTAAACCTTTACGATGACGGGTACCACGGTAGCAACCTATATCCATTAAACGTTTGATGTTAAGCTGAACTTCTGAACGCAATGCACCTTCAACTTTAATCTGGTCGTTGATGATGGTACGTATTGCAGTTAACTGATCATCTGACCAATCCTGAACTTTAGTGTTAAAGTCGATACCTGCTTCAGTTAGAATGTTTTGAGCGGTTGTACGGCCTATACCGTAAATGTAGGTTAAGCCTATCTCGCCTCTTTTATTTTTTGGTAAATCAATACCGGAAATCCTTGCCATATTTGTTTTTTGTTTTTACGTAATACCGAACGGCGGGCCACCGTTGTACGGGTCATTACAAATTCTTTAATTATCCCTGACGCTGTTTAAACTTCGGGTTCTTTTTGTTTATCACGTAAAGTTTCCCGTTGCGGCGGATGATCTTGCAATCAACACTGCGTTTTTTAATGGATGCTCTAACTTTCATCTCGTTTATTATTTATATCTGTAGGTTATTCTTCCTTTTGTTAAATCGTATGGGCTCATTTCAAGTTTAACTCTGTCGCCAGGTAAAATTTTGATGTAGTGCATACGCATTTTGCCTGATATGTGTGCAATAATCTCGTGGCCGTTTTCAAGTTCAACTCTAAACATAGCATTTGATAATGCTTCGCGAATTGTACCATCTTGCTCAATCGAGGATTGTTTTGCCATATTTTACTGATTATTACTTAATTATCCGCCCTGAAAGCGGGATGCAAAATTAATAAAAATTATTTAATTATTATTCTTTTCTTCTAAAACTTTATCAATGTATTCAAACGTCGATAAAATGTCTGGTTTCCCCTTACCAACAGCTACTGTATGCTCGTAATGTGCCGATGGTTTTTTATCAACCGTTGATACCGTCCATCCATCATCCCAAAACTTAACACCTGCGCGGCCTGCATTAATCATCGGCTCAATGGCAATTACCATCCCTTCCTCTAACTTAATGCCCGATCCGCGTTTACCATAGTTTGGCACTTCGGGTTTTTCGTGCAGGCGTATGCCTACACCGTGGCCAACCAATTCCTTAACAACGCCAAAACCATGCTTCTCGGCATGTTCCTGAACCGCGTAGCCTATATCGCCAATGCGCATGCCTACTACAGCCTTTGCAACACCAAGGTCTAAACATTCCCTGGTAACGCGCATCAATGTTTTGGTAGTTTCATCTACTTCGCCAATGGCATAAGTAAATGCCGAGTCGCCAAAGTATTTGTTAAGGATCACACCGCAATCAACCGATACCAGATCCCCTTCAACCAAAACATGCTTGCTTGGGAAACCGTGCACCACCTGGTCATTCAGCGATATGCATAATGAATATGGGAAGCCGTTATAGTTTAAAAATGCCGGAACCCCTCCGTTGTCACGGATAAAGGTTTCGGCAAGTTTATTCAATTCCATTGTAGTAACACCCGGGGCAATAATTTTAGCTACTTCCGCGTGTGTTTTAGAAACAAGTAAAGAACTTTCTCTTATGAGTTCTATCTCCTCGACAGACTTATAATTGATCTTTGGCATGTATTAAATTAGATAACTGGCGGGGTAGCACCTGATGCTGTAGGGATACTTGCACGGCCTTTTATCCTGCCTGTTTTCATCAACCCATCGTAATGACGCATTAATAAATGGCTCTCTACCTGCTGTAAAGTATCTAAAACTACACCCACAAGGATGATCAATGATGTTCCACCGAAAAATCTTGCAAACAAACTGCTTACGCCTACCAAACTGGCCAGGGCCGGTATAATAGCAATAATGGCTAAGAAAATAGAACCCGGTAAAGTTATCTTAGAGATTACCCCGTCAATAAAATCAGCCGTGCTTTTACCAGGTTTAATACCCGGAACAAAGCCACCGTTCTTTTTCATATCATCAGCCATCTGGTTAGGATTAACTGTAATAGCAGTATAGAAGTAAGTGAACAGTATAATTAATATACCAAACGTTACGTTATGCTGCCATGAGTTGTAGTTTGATAATGCTATCAAAATACCGTTTGCACTTGCATTAGGGAAAAACTGTGAAACTGTTGCCGGTATAAACATTAATGCCTGCGCAAATATGATAGGCATTACACCTGCAGCATTTACCTTTAAAGGTATATACTGGCGCACACCACCGTATTGTTTGTTACCCACAATACGTTTTGCGTATTGTACAGCAATTTTACGTGTACCCTGTACTATTAATATGGTAAACATTACCACACCAAGCAGTGCCACAATCTCAACAATGAAGGTAATTAAACCACCTGCACCGCCTGTACGAGATTGAAACTCCACCACAAACGCGCTTGGTAACTGGGCTATGATACCCACCATGATGATCAATGAGATACCGTTACCGATACCTTTATCAGTGATCTTCTCGCCCAACCACATTACAAATAAGGTACCTGCTGTTAAAACGCAAGTGTTTAATATAGTAAAGTATGGGTTAGAGATAAGCATAGCATCAGCGCTTACCTGCGATTTTAAGTAGCCTATAGCCTGCAGCGCGGTGATACCTATAGTTAGGTAGCGTGTCCACTGGTTAATTTTGTTACGGCCGCTTTCGCCTTCTTTTTGCAGTTTAATGAAGTAAGGTACCGCAATACCCAACAGCTGCACCACAATTGAAGCGGATATGTAAGGCATAACACCTAATGCCAAAATAGACGAACGTGAGAACGAACCTCCGGCAAACATGTTTAACAGCCCTACAAGGCCTTCTTTATTTTGTGTAGTATTAAGTGATGCCGCGTTTACACCCGGCAAAACAATAAACGAACCAACACGATATATCAAAAGAAATAAGAGTGTGTTTATAATACGCACTCTTAGATCTTCAATTTTCCAGATATTGGATAATGTGGTGAAAAATTTCTTCATCGAAATTATAACTTTACAATAGTTCCGCCGGCTGCTTCAATAGCTTTTTGTGCAGTAGCAGTAAATGCGTGTGCTTTAACCTCTAATTTAGCTTTTAATTCGCCACGACCAAGTATTTTTACCAAATCGTTACGAGACGCTAAACCATGCTCTTTCAAGATATCGAAATCAACTGTTGCCAGTGAATATTTCTCAACCAGTTGTTGCAATACATCAAGGTTTACACCTGTATACTCAACACGGTTAGGATTTTTAAAACCAACCTTAGGCACACGACGTTGCAATGGCATCTGGCCACCTTCAAAACCTACCTTAGTAGATGTACCTGAACGTGAACCGGCACCTTTATGGCCACGGGTTGATGTACCGCCACGGCCAGAACCTGTACCACGGCCAATTCTTTTTCTATTTTTAGTAGAACCTTCTGCAGGTTTAAGATTACTTAAATTCATGATATTAAATATTTTCTACTGCTACCAGGTGGTTAACTTTTCTAACCATACCAATAATAGCCGCAGTGGCTTCAACTTCCACGCTGTGGTTAATTTTCTTAAGGCCTAATGCCTCAACGGTTTTCTTTTGGCGCTCGCTTCTGTCGATAACGCTTTTGATCTGTGTTATTTTAATTTTCGACATGACTGATTATCCGTTAAATACTTTACCTAAACTAATACCGCGTTGTTGCGCTACAGTAACTGCATCACGTAATTGTGATAATGCAGATACAGTTGCTTTAACCACGTTGTGCGGGTTTGATGATCCTTTTGATTTTGCCAATACGTTGTGTATACCGGCAGACTCTAATACCGCACGCATCGCACCACCAGCTATTACACCGGTACCGTTTGCAGCAGGTTTTAAGAATACAAAACCACCAGAGAATTTACCGATTTGCTCATGCGGGATAGTGTTGTTGATAATCGGAACTTTAACCAAGTTCTTTTTAGCATCATCAATACCTTTTGCAATTGCTTCGGTAACCTCTTTTGCTTTACCCAAACCGTAACCTACAACACCGTTCTCGTCACCTACTACCACAATGGCAGAAAAGCTGAATGTACGGCCACCTTTGGTTACTTTGGCTACACGTTGTATGCTCACCAGGCGATCTTTTAATTCGATCTCGCTGGTTTTTACTCTTTTTATGTTGATTGTTGACATTTCCGTTTTCGATTAAAAGTTTAAACCACCTTCACGTGCACCTTCAGCCAGTGATTTAACACGGCCATGATACAGGTAACCATTCCTGTCAAAAACTACATCTTTAATACCTGCGGCAAGAGCTTTTTCAGCTACTAATTTACCTACAGCTACCGATTGATCTGACTTTGTTGAACCGCTTGCTACAAAATCTTTTGATAATGATGAAGCAGATACAATAGTTTTTCCTGTTACATCGTCAATGATTTGTGCATAGATGCCTTTGTTGCTTCTGAATACAGATAGACGAGGGCGTGCTGTTGAACCTGAAAGGCGTTTTCTGATGCCTTTTTTAATCCTGTCTCTTCTTGATAATTTCATGACGATTATTTTTTAGATGCTGATTTACCTGCTTTTCTTCTCAATACTTCGCCAACAAACTTGATACCTTTACCTTTGTAAGGCTCTGGTGTACGTAACGAGCGTATTTTTGCCGCTACCTGACCGATCAATTGTTTATCGTTTGATTCCAGGATGATTGTTGGGTTTTTACCCTTCTCAGCAGTGGTTGTAACTTTAATTTCTTGTGGTAATTGAAACACATAGTGGTGAGAGTAACCCAACACTAAATCTAATGTGTTGCCGGTGTTAGTTGCGCGGTAACCCACACCTACTAATTCCTGCTCAATTTTGTAACCTGTGGTTACGCCAACTACCATGTTATTGATAAGCGAACGGTATAAACCGTGCAGCGCTTTGTGACGTTTCTGGTCAGACGGGCGTTTAACTAATAAATTACCCTCTTCTTGCTCAATGATGATATCTCTATCAACTGCCTGTTGCAATTCACCTTTTGGGCCTTTAACGGTAACAACATTATCTGCTGATACTGTAACGGTTACACCGCCGGTTAATGCAATAGGTGCTTTTCCTATTCTTGACATTGCTTAATTTCCTCCTATTAATAAACGTAGCATATAACTTCGCCACCTACATTCTGCGTACGCGCTTCTTTATCGGTCATTACACCTTTAGAAGTTGACAGGATAGCGATACCTAAACCATTTAACACACGCGGCAGGTTGTCCATGCCAGCGTATTTCCTCAAACCTGGTTTACTAATACGAGAAATGCTGCGGATAGCAGGGATCTTAGTTATCGGGTGGTATTTTAATGCCACTTTAATGGTTCCTTGCGGGCCATTATCCTCAAACTTGTAATTAGCAATGTAACCTTTTTCGAAAAGCACTTTAGTGATTTCCTTTTTCAGATTTGATGCAGGAATTTCAACAACCCTATGGTTGGCTTTAATAGCATTCCTTACTCTTGTAAGATAATCTGCGATTGGATCTGTATTCATTATTGTTGTTTATGATAGTGGTTTCCTCCCAGTAACATCCCGGGCGACCTGCTATCGGTTAATTTTCTTTTAAAATTCGAGCCGCGAAAATACAAAAAATTCAAAACATATTTAGGGTACGTTTTGAATTCTTAATTGCTTACGAATTATTTGGTAATTACCAGCTTGCTTTTTTAACGCCCGGTATTTTACCAGCTAATGCCATATCGCGGAATGTTACACGTGATATACCAAACTGACGCATGTACCCACGCGGACGGCCTGTTAATTTACAACGGTTATGCAATTTTACCGGTGATGAAGCTTTAGGTAATTTATCTAAACCTATATAATCGCCGGCTGCTTTTAACGCTGCCCTTTTTTCAGCAAATTTTGCTACTAATTTGGCACGTTTTACTTCACGAGCCTTTACGCCTTCTTTAGCCATTGTTAGTTGGTGTTTGATTTTTAAATGGTAAACCAAATTGTTTCAGTAACTCCAATGCTTCAACATCGTTTGTTGCTGAGGTTACAAAGGTAATATCCATACCTTGAATTTTATTGATCTTGTCAATATTGATCTCAGGGAATATGATCTGCTCTGATATACCTAAGGTATAGTTTCCGCGTCCGTCAAAACCTTTGTCGTTGATACCTTTAAAGTCACGTATACGTGGCAGGGCAACAGCAATTAAACGGTCTAAAAACTCATACATTGTATTATCGCGTAAAGTTACACGTACACCAATTGGCATACCTTTACGTAATTTAAAGTTTGAGATATCCTTTTTAGATTTTGAAGAAACTGCTTGCTGGCCAGTGATGGTTGTAAGCTCGGTGATGGTGTTCTCGATAAGTTTTTTATCGGTAGTAGCACCGCCAACACCCTGGTTGATAGCAATTTTTTGCAACTTAGGAACCTGCATTACGCTTTTGTAGGCAAATTTTTCCTTAAGCGCTGTGCGGATATCTTCCTTATATTTTGTTTTTAATCTTGGTACGTAAGTCATTACTTAATTTCCTCCCCTGATTTTTTTGATACTCTAACCAATTTGCCGGCATCGTTTAATTTACGGCCAACGCGGGTTGTTTTACCTGTTGAAGGTTCAACCAGCGCCAGGTTAGAGATGTGTATAGCAGCTTCCTGCTTTACAATCCCACCGTTAGGGTTGGCTGCATTAGGCTTGGTGTGTTTTGATACCAGGTTGGCACCTTCAACAACAGCCCTGTTTTTATCAATGATAATTTCAACTATTTTACCTTGTGAACCTTTTGAGTCACCGGCAATTACCTTAACCAAATCACCCTTACGGATCTTTAATTTGGCTGGTTTTGTGTTTTTCTTACTTTCCATATTACAATACCTCCGGTGCTAATGATACAATTTTCATAAATTGTTTTTCACGTAATTCTCTGGCAACAGGGCCGAAAATACGTGTGCCCCTTGGCTCATCCTGGTTGTTTAACAAAACGGCTGCGTTATCGTCAAAGCGGATATATGAACCATCTTTCCTGCGGATCTCTTTCTTGGTTCTTACCACTACCGCTTTAGATACAGTACCTTTTTTAACGTTACCCGATGGGATAGCGCTTTTTACGGTAACTACGATCTTATCGCCGATTGAGGCATATCTTTTACCGGTACCACCTAATACGCGTATTACTAAAACTTCTTTAGCACCGCTGTTATCAGCTACATTTAATCTTGATTCCTGTTGTACCATGTTATTTAGCCCTCTCTAAAATTTGAACTAATCTCCAGTTTTTGTTTTTGCTCAACGGACGGGTTTCCATAATCAATACGGTATCGCCAACACCACAGGTGTTAGTTTCGTCATGAGCCATAAATTTGGTAGTTTTCTTAACAAACTTACCATAGATGGGGTGCTTCACCTTCCGCTCTACAGCAACCACAATAGATTTTTCCATCTTATTGCTTACTACCAGGCCGGTACGTGTTTTTCTTAAATTTCTTTCCATTGTTTTCCGACGCTTAAAAATTAATTCTGTTCAGAAGCTGACGCCGCCTTGCGCTTTGTTAATTCAGTATTTAAACGAGCAATGTCCTTACGTACTTTTGTGATACGTGTTGGGTTCTCAATAGCCGAAACTGCGTGCGCGAATTTCAGTTTAGTAAGAGTTGATTTTTCCTCGCCCAGTCTTGCTGCCAATTCTTCGGTTGAAAGCTCTAAAATTTCTGAGTTCTTCATTTTCTTTATTAGTTATTTGAGTTTTTAGTTCCAAGCTCAAATATCTAACTGATAAAAAGAACTTAAAACCGCTAACTTGTTTATGCTTCTACGTAATCCCTACGTGTTACAAATCTGGTTTGCACAGGTAACTTTTGTGCTGCAAGGCGCAATGCCTCTTTTGCAACTTCTAAAGGCACACCTTCTGCTTCAAAAATCATGCGGCCCGGGCGTACAACTGCAACCCAATACTCGGGTGCACCTTTACCTTTACCCATACGTACCTCTGCTGGTTTTTTGGTTACAGGTTTGTCAGGGAATATCCTGATCCACACCTGGCCTTCACGTTTCATGAAACGTGTAACAGCAATACGTGCAGCCTCGATCTGGCGGCTTGTTATCCAAGCTGCTTCGAGTGATTTTATACCGAAAGATCCGAATGAAAGCTCAGTACCACGAGTGGCTAAACCTTTCATCCTGCCTTTTTGCATCTTTCTGAACTTCGTTCTTTTTGGCTGTAGCATTTTATTAAGCTTTTATATCCTCACGGATATGTCTTTTCTAATTATTATTATCTTCTTCCCGGGCCACCTGGACGGTTGCCACCACCTTGACCTGGTCCACCTGGACGGCCACCACCACCTCTACGGTCGTTGTTGCCACCGGCACCTGGTTTACGGTCACCTCTGCGCTCGCCGCCTCTTTCGCCACCACGTGCATTATCACGTCCGCCGAAACCAGCGCCACCTTCAGGGCGTCCGCCTTTACCGCTTGCGCTGCTTGTACCGCCAATGTTTGGAGATAAATCGCGTTTGCCGTAAACTTCACCTTTACAGATCCATACTTTAACACCTATTTTACCATAAGTAGTTAAGGCTTCTGCCAAAGCATAGTCAATATCGGCACGGAAAGTGTGCAAAGGAATTCTTCCTTCTTTATATTGCTCGGTACG
>Ga0247741_1000465_pt1 | contig 23288 bp, 30 predicted proteins | sample UWRJL213509R2_FD_180945 | JGI IMG/M metagenome (GOLD analysis project Ga0247741, IMG submission 180945) | Plant litter microbial communities from Arlington Agricultural Research Station in Wisconsin, United States - UWRJ-L213-509R-2 | ecosystem: Environmental > Terrestrial > Plant litter >... | reverse complement strand
TTGTCCAGAGTTGGCAGTCCCTCACGAATCCTGATGGTTGGAACGACATTTCCATGCCTGGTAAGCACTGTTTATACCTTCAAATTTTCGGACCTAACTTGTCTCCGCTCAATTCAGATGTTGGTTTCAATTGGATGACCCAATTCCAGCAAAATCTTGGCATGGATCTCAGCGGCGTCAATGCCTCATACGATGATGACAACGTGTTCATGACTGGTCCCACAAAACACTGATCGCGAATCGTCTCTTAATCTCCTAGCACTTGTTGCCATAGAATATCTCTTGTATTATGATGCTTTCCTTACCTCTAAAATCTTCTTGTACAACAGTTTTGACAAGATCTTGTATGTGCCACCAGTTTTCTAACATTTGCCATGCTTTGGGTATCGCGTCGCCTATGTACAAGATCTAATTTGATATGATTATATATGAAATTTACACCCTCTATATATGAAGCTCGTGTGGCTACATTTAACTAGTCACACTGTGGGTGGATTGCATTCTACTCAAGGATGAGGGAATTAAACATTGGCGGATTTTATTAGGATAGATGATACACTACCAAATACTGATCGCGAATTCTTGAACAACTGCAACATTTATAGTCGAGCATCCTTTGGCATGGCTCTCAGTGCCTGTCTCACGCCAAGATCAGCAAGCACGTCTTCTGCGCCACCCAGTAACGAGTCAAAGGTGATTGTGCGATGGTACTGGTCAAGCAGTCAAAACAATGAGTAACCCCGAAAATATGCAAGGCAGGAGACACTGACGTGTTCAATGAATTTCCCCATCCCTGTCTGCGTGACACCACGTCCTCCGAATATTTGTACAGCGTCTCTAGCAGTATCTTGTCCACATCCCGTGGAGTAACTCTTCAATAGAGCAATTTGTCTGGAAATCCATATTAATTCCTATCTCGGACAGTCACTTTGGTGTAAAACCTTACCCTGCGAGCTTGCTGGCTTGTTTGCTGTACGACTGGATTGAAATCCCATCAGAGACTTCACCTTACATTCATGAACAGAGGACGTACCATGTTGCACATCTGATAAGTGATATTCTCAAGCCAATGCTGACTGCCTATTGAAGATTAATGGTCAGCGTTAAAGGGAAGAGATATTAGCACACACTTTCTGCACGAGATATCATTGCAGCAAGCTTGGCACGGATAACGGCCTGCGCATGGAGAGGTTTTCCGAAAACCTCGCGCTGGTTAACCCACCTGTAGAGAGGAAGGCTTTAGCACCATGAACGTATGAGAACTAAGACCACGTTTACTTCAAGCATTCTTCGACTGTCACATTGCATTAGTAGGTGCTTCATCAAAGCCAAAAGCCAGCTCTTACGACACGACCGTTGAGCCCTTGCTGAAGCACCGCACATCACCCATCGTTCGTGATTAAAGTTACTGAAAGATCAATCATTAGTAACAGATCGAAATATCATCCAGATATGCGCACCTGAGCATAACAAAAATTCCTCCGCCTTCCTCTCCAAGGGTGTTCTCGATTGGCACTCGAACGTTATCAAATGTGATATATGCAGTCCCAGCAGACGCAGAGTAGCTAGTCTTAATTGGCTTCGTTTCAACACCAGGACCACGTTTGACAAGAATGACAGTGAAGCCATCTTCCGTTTTGCAGCCGGTCGTGAAGTAGTCGGCAAAACTACGCGGGCCATCAGCAAAGAAGAAGTCGGGTTCCAAGGCAGGATTCCTTACGTTCCGTTGGTGATCCATTTCTTAGTACCTGAAGTATATGATTGTTAGCTCAGGGCTGCATCAAAGAATATGACGCCATTCACCGTTAATAATCCACTCTTTACCGTCCTCTGACTTAACTGCTGTTGTATGGAGGCCCATCACATCGCTTCCAGCATGGGCTTCAGAGATGGCTAAACATATGAACTTCTTGCCGTTCAGGATGTCGGGAACCACCCTCGCAATGAGCTCTGCACTACCAAAGTTGAGTACTGGAGGTAGCCCGATGACTTTTCCACCCAACAATCCTACACACGACCGTGAACCTCTGTGGAAGTAGGAAGAGAGAACACTGACCATCGCCGTAACCACGAAGAACGGTGCGAGCCATTTCTTGGTTCACAATCAGCTAGATGCACCCACACGTTTCAGTAAGAGAACACCCAGTGGGTTCGAGAAAGACTACCTCATGGAAGTAATCAAACTCTTCGGGTTCCACCAGGCCATTCATCAAAACACGTCCTTTGAGGTGCTTTCCGGGTCCCATACGCATGGCATGCAGATTTACTTCACTTTATAGATCATGAGACAAAACATTATGGCACTGTAAAAGGATCACGTACGCCATTTTGTCAATGACAAGCTGCGAGGGCCGTTTGCCGTCTGCCTCACGATCCTAACACATACATCAGCCATGATTACGGGGTCGAAAGTAAATAGAACGTACCTGTGCATCTTGACGCACATGCGTGTCGAAGAATTTGCGTACTTCCTTCTGGAACGCCCTGTGTCTCTATATATAAGTTAGGCGTCAGCACTCCAAGAAGGAAATGGCATTGGCACGTACGTCAGAGTAGTAAGGGCTATAATAGCCAGGCGTAAGCCATGTCGCGTCGCCATATGGGACCTCGGAGACTTCTCCTACTTTGTAGTCATAGCTGGACGCTGTCTCTGTCTCGATAACTCCAATCTGCAGCCTTTGGTATTGAGGCTTCTTCAAGACTTCGTACCGGTGAAGACCGAAGAAGGCCTTGGTAGCATCCTGGCCAGCTGCAATTCAATTCAACGTAAGAGGTCTATTCAAAGATGAAAAGTCCTTGGGCGCACCAATGTCCTCGTCCAGCAAAACGGACGGACCACCAGGGTGCATGTCCTTGAATTTGGTGAGGTCATACACCTTGGAGTCTATGATAACCCACTACACGGGCTATTAACATCTGTTAGACAATATAATGTTCAGGAAACATGCCAAGTCATTGGGTTGGTTATGCTACAAGTGATGCAAAGCGTTAGCAAGTTCCGCCTTCACATGTCAAGGTTATCTGTACCTTTTCCACTTCCTCCCTGGACAGTTGTTTTAATTCCTTTGATGTCATAGCAATGGTGTTAGAAGGGGTTCCAGAACAGAGACTAGTTAGAGACTAGAGTGGCTGGCTAGTACCAGTCGTAGATAAAGCACGAATTCAGCCGGGGGTCTCACGTGAATAGAGCAGGAACTCGGTACGGTGCCGCGGCGGAGGTAGAAGTCAAAATGACCACGGACAAAAATAGCTCTCACAATGGCTAAATACTCCAATTAGAGCCACTGAGTTTCCGAACTGCTCACATCCATGCAAAACACTCCGGATGTCAAGTCATAGTTTAGATGCAGACTTTGTAGTACTACCAAATACACCCTCCTTTTGTAGTTTTTGCATTCGCTCGCTAGATATCCCAAATTCTTGTAAAACGTCGTTCGTATGGGTTCCTGGCACGATGTAAAAATCCTTGGTCTCATAAACTTCGCCATTACCAGAGACTGCCGCTACCTTTGGGTGAAACGCGGGGACTTCGGATGTTTGCTTAGCGGCTTCGTCGGTTGAGAGGACCGGGAGTACACAGGCATCGGTCCCTGGCAAACGAGACTTTGAGATATTGATCAAGTAAGCCAGGGAATTTAGAGCATACCGTGGTAGAGATCTGCCCAAAAGTTTCTTGGCTGAGTAAGGAATCCCTTTGTGAAGAATTCTGAAAATTTGGGCCATTCATCACGGTCGAGCCGCTTGGAGATTTCGGGTTTCCAGCCATTCAAAGGGTCGAAGCCCTCAGGAAGGGCTTTCGTGAACATCTCCAGGAAGACTTTGAAGAATTGTGGTTCTAGACAGCCGACGGATATCCACCGACGGTCTTTGCAGGTATAGACATTGTAGTATGGGGCGCCTCCGTCAAGAGGGTTAGTCCCTCGTGGACCTACGAGGTAATCGAGACCTAGAAAAGCCTGAATGAGAGGAAACGAAGACACGTAGCGCGTGCCAGAAACCTTTCAAACGTGTTAGCGAAGAACGATAATGCAAGGGATCACCAGCCTACCATGTCGGCGTTGACGATTTGACCACGTCCTGTTTTGCCTCTTTCAATAAGGGCAAGCAGAATTCCGACTGCACACATAGTGCCTCCCCCTGCAAAATCTCCCATCAGGTTGAGAGGGAAAGCCGGTTTCTCTGGTGTTCCTGGGAGGAGCTAGTGGGGATAATTAAATTTCAGTGCGAAGATATGGGAGTGTCACTGACCGAAAGAACACCACTGAGTGCAAGGTAATTAATGTCGTGACCTGGCAATCGATTAGTCCCTATGAACCAAAGTTCAATGACTCTTCTGACCTGCCATATCCTTATGTGGACCTGGTAGATATAAGTTTGATACAGGACTGCGAATTTTTGCATAAATCACCTGAACGTGGAAAGCTGTAAAAACGAAGGCAACTAAGATATAAAGTCTTACAATACCTTCAGAAGATGAGTACGTACCCAACAATCCTTGCATATATCAACCTCTCATTGAGCCCAGGTTGCGTTCCATCGCCCAAGAATAACTCGGGACCAAGTCCAAGCCTCTCCAATACACCAGGTCTAAACGGATCAATGAGAACATCCGCAGAGGAGATCATTTCCTCAAGGAGCTTCCTTCCCGTCGGTAACTTAGAGTCTACCACTATCGAGCGTTTACCTCTGCAAAGGATATCTTGCGAAGTGACGGATGGGCGATCAACTCGTGTTACAGAAGCTCCATTGTCCGCTAGGATCAGCCCAGCGAATGGACCTGGGGCTAGACCTGCAAACTACGAAGATTATTTCTGATGAGCTATGTCTGAATACGGTTCTAGGAGGCGATGAACGAACTTCGATAACTTTGAGTCCGCTGAGAGCCATTGGTCGATGCGAGCAGCGCTAAAGGCGCGTGACTGGAGAGAACAACATGTCAGAACAGAGGTTTTCCCGTGGAAGCAGCTGTTGGGTTCTGTTTGAACGCTTTTGATTACTTGTTGCATGGGCTACAAAAGGTCTGAGATAATGAGATCCCCCAAATAACGTACAGTGCTGAGTGCTGGTAGCGCATTCGTTACCATCTTAGTTGCCCCAGGTTCAGTGTAGGTCCTAGGGGCAAGATTTGCATCTATTTGCGCTCGATTGACGCTATAAATATGCGCCAAGCTTCCGACTTGAACTCGAACCGTTCAAATACCTGGAGATACTCCTTCATTGCGTCGACAATAGATTATTGGACTTCTTGAATAACGGTTATCACCTTCTCTACATTCTTCCTGCTATTCCACATGCTCAAGATGCCAGACAAACGTTGTCAATGTCCAGTTCCAATTCACAGGCTTAGCCGACTCCAACATTGACCTCGTTGCAAGGCTATAAGATGCCGTTGAAATTCCAATTTCCCCAATTTCCTTGACTTCTACCATGAAAGTCCTCCCCTTTGTCACTTTCTCCGGAGCTGCAGGCCGTCTATCTGTTCTGAATCTACCAGGGCCTCCTACGCTTCCAGCCGATGCGTCACATCCGTTGGACCCAGCGCTCGCAAGCCTGAGCATTGAGACCGCTTTTTTCGAATCATTCTTCGGAAATGCGTCTGCTCCTAACCAGCTGTCTCTAAACCTACTGGGGAATTTGAAGGCTCGCACTGGTGTACCTACAGAAATCAGGATCGGTGGGATCACAGCGGACTCAACCTATTGGCGGCCTGCTCAAAGTGCAGCTTTGGTCAACTTCATTGACAAAACTGGTGCATTGCACAATACAACGATCGGACCGGAATTTTGGAAAAGTGTAGGATTGTTGCCTGAGGGAACCAAGATTACTATGAACTTGGTATGTGATATGCCATTGGGTTGTGAAATGGATACTTATTGTGGACTTATAGGACCTCCATGACCTCAACTACGAAGGAGCTCTGAGTATGGCGAAAGCGACGTTAAATGGTCTTGCACCTGGCCAGCTGGCTGCATTGGAAAGTAAGCCTTCTTTTCGTTGGTGCATATCAACCTTCTCACTTTGCGGACAGTCGGCAACGAACCCGATCATTATAATACCTTCACACCTGTGTCGTACGCGAAATTGTGGTCGGTGAGGTCATCACTTCTCCTGAATGATCGCGTCGCCTAACCCGTGCAGTCATGGGCCAAGAACATATCGACTGCGTTAAACATTAAGACGCCTGTATTCCAGGTAGCTGCCACAGCTGATGATCCTCTGTGGCCTTACAGCACTCCCGCTGCCAACGCCCAGCTTGACTGCGTAAATGCCTTATATGCAGGTGCCAACAATGACGGAGTGGTCAAGTCGTGCAGCGAGCATACCTACCAGTACAGTGTATGTCTTCGCATTGGTCATGATTTTGGCTCACTTCAATCTCGATTACTTAGGTCTGCGATCCTCCCAGAATCAAAGTCGCCACTCTGCCCAATCTGGTACGTGGAGTTTTGCGGTGATAGAACATGTGCATTAACTTGAAGGGACCCCTATAGGTCAATCACACTCGCTTGGCGCAGTAAGTTTCACTTCATGTACCCCCTTGTAATCATTTAACATGCAATTTTTGAAGATACCTCGACCTATGGCAGCCGCGTATTCAGTATGTGCGGAAGCAACTTGGTGACGATTCCTTCGTAATTGGTAAGCTGGTAATGTTGCTCGACTTCTTCTATCGGCCTCTGATCTTCAGGCAGGTGAATATAACTCGGTTTCATGCTCAGGGAAGGATGGCGTCAGTAATACCTTTGGTCAAGCGCTCTGGCTTGTAGGTAAACCACGACTTCATCGGAAACTCTCGTCTGAATTTTTTATCTCAGCTCGATACTACCCTGTATGCTGCCTCGCTGAACGTCTCAAAGTGGGTCCTCGCCTGATGCCGAACGTATGCACGCGTTGATCACCAGCGCAGACTCTACCTCCACCAAGGCGGGCCGCTCGCTTTGCAGAGCAACAGCCAGCTCAATCACGGAGGTGATTAACTTTTTTCGAGCGCCGCGGCTCCACTTGACCCACAATTCGCTCTCCGATTGTACTCAGGATTAAGCTTCTACGATATGTGGTATCCGGTGCAAAATCAAAACGGCCCTATTCAAGTTTTCCCATCCTACTCGGCTTATCTATTCATCGCCGAGGCTCTGGGATACTCCAAAACACTTCAAATCTCCAACTTGTATCCCGGACGACAGGAAAATGGATCCAGCATCACCACAGCTTTGGGAGATCGGTCTGCTGGGCAGCTGGTGGCATATGGGTTCTGGGATGCGGGATCACCCAGTTCTCGGTCTTTCCCCACGAAGCTCGCTTTGCTGAATTTGGAAATCTTCAATCAGACGCAAACGATAGCGAGACCAATGGCCCAGTTTGATATTTCGGCATATCGTCAAAATACGTCGAGGCCTGTGGTGATACGGAGGATGCAAGCGCCAGGAGCTGATACGAAGCTCGGAAACATGACAACTTGGGCCGGCCAGACGTTCGCTAGTGGCGTGGGTGTAGGAACTTTGGTTGAAGAAACGCAGCTAGGAAGTTTGGTGTCGGTTGTAGCGTCGGAAGCAGCTCTGGTCTTCCTCTGAGGTCATGACCTACGAGACTTCATCGAGACTTTACCAACTCGGACAGTCACCCAATCATCGGCCGCCAATCTTGGATGTGCCAATAGCGCCAACAGAAGCAGTGTACAAATAGGTCCGTGAATGAACTTGTCCATGCGTAGTATTCTACCACCAGACTGAGTACACCTACGAGCCCTGAAGCTGAAGCTTGAAACTTGAAACTTGGCGCTTGAAGGCCTGGCCGGCCTGACCCCTCACATAATCCGTCCCACTTCCCAGTGACCAACATTCCTGCACGAATTCCGATGTGCCGGGAATTGTAACCGCCGGTCCCCATCTGTAGCCCTTGAGTGTTTCGCATCCATGTGATAACCATGGCTTGCACTCAAGTTGCTGCGGCGACGTCCGTTGGGTCATCAAGATTCTTCCAGGAACATATTTCACAAATGAGAACCAATTTTTCGCCTCACAACTTCTTTTCCGTGAACAGCTATGAGCACTAGACAATTCACGATTGAAGAGGTCGAGAAACACCGTAGAGAAGGGGACCTTGTGAGTGACGGTCCGTGAGTGTCAATGCTAGGATCTTAACATCTTGCGTTCTCAATCCCAGTGGGTGGTCATCAATTCACAAGTTTATGACTTAACCAAGTTCGCGGGGATGCACCCTGGCGGTCTCTCGGTCCTCCTAGACGACGATATCGGTTAGTCTATGTCACTCTGTCAAAAATGCCTTTTCAACAACTCTTGTACGACAGCTGGAAAGGATGCGACCGAGGCTTTCTTCAGCCTACATAGATACGAGGTTCTCGAACGGCCTCAGTATAAACGACTACGTATTGGTACAGTGGTTGGTCAAGAACAACAGATCTTCCCTCAAGCTGCCGGTGAATTGAGCCGGGTGCCATACGCCGAACCTACATGGCTTACTCCGGGCTACTTCAGCCCGTACTTCAAGGATGTACGCTTTTAATCTAGTTCTACCACTCGAAGTACTCAACCTCCTGACTGGCTACCTCATTAGCATCATCGCAAATTCCAAAAGGCTTTCCGCAAGTTCACTACCGAGATTCTCCTGCCTGATGCTCTCGCCCGTGAAGAGGATGGAAAACCTCCCTCAGCTCATATTTTCGAAGAGGTAGGCAGGCTGAACATCAATGCTATGCGGTTGGGTCCTGGCCCACACCTGAAAGGCCTTACTTTGATGGGTGGTGTTGTCAAGCCTGAGGAGGTGAGAGATGTGTGAATACCGTCTTGGAAGACGTTCCTGACGCTTTGGTTAGTACGACTACTTTCATGAGATGATTATGGGCCAAGAACTCGCGAAACTCAACTGTCGTGGCTACAATGACGGCCTCGGTGGTGGGACGTTCATTGGTCTTCCTCCTATCAGGACATATGGAAAGCCAGCTCTGCGGGACAAGATTGTTCCTGAGGTTTTATCTGGAAAGAAGCTCTGCGCATTGGCGATCACGGAAGCATTCGCTGGTAGCGATGTCACTGGGCTCAGATGTTATTGCAAGAAGGTTGAAGGCGGCTGGAGAGTAACTGGAACCAAGGTACTTTAACATGCTTTTGAAACATGAAGCTTTCCATCTGATTACTATCCCAGAAATGGATCACAAATGGAACATTTGCTGACTATTTCGTCGTCGGCTGTCGCACCGATCAAGGAGAGCTTAATGTCCTGGTGATTGAGCGTGGTGAGGGTATTGAAACCAAGCAGATTAAGACATCATACTCGACGACGGCCGGAACGGCATACATCACCTTCGACAATGTCTTTGTGCCAGACGGCAATCTGCTCGGGCAGGAGAATAAAGGTCTCGCAGTCATTCTGAGCAACTTCAATCAGGAACGGTTTGTATAACCTCTCCCCTCTTAGGCAACCCAATTTCTCACATTCCAGATAGGTGGGGGATGTGTACTCTTAGCATCGGTACTCAAAGGCTCATTGTTGAGGAATGCCTAAAGTATGATGTGTCCATTCTTACCCATTCGGAAAGCTCACCCGCCTCTCAGATGGTCGTCACAACGCAAAGTTTTTGGAAAGCCTCTGAATTCTCAAGCTGTCGTCCGTGCCAAACTGGCTGCTATGATCTCGAGAGTGGAGAGCGCTCAGCACTGGCTAGAGAGTATCACATACCAGATGACCCACATGAGCTACAAGGAGCAGGCTGACTATCTCGCCGGGTATGTTTCCTTCAGCTATATAGATGCTTTGGTCGCATATCTGACCATTTGGTCAGTCCCATTGCGCTCTTGAAAAAATACTCCACCGAGACTGCACAGGAAACTGCTCGCGATGCTGTCCAAATCTTCGGAGGGCGTGGTATCACGAAGACAGGCATGGGTCGAAATATCGAACACGTAGGTTTTCAAGTCCCATTATCCCTTGACGATATACTAATTGTTGTGAATTCAGTACCACCGCACTGTTCCATTTGATGCGTAAGCCTATCCTTGTTCATTTCACTTGGTCGTGACCAGCTCATAATTCCTTTTTACTTCTAGTGTTCTGGGAGGAGGTAAGATTTTCACGACTGTTTTAAATGGTCTGCCTTTAACATCTTTATTTTGCAGCTGAGGACGTTCTTGGAGATCTTGGTGTCCGGCAGGCTCTCCGCAAGATGCCCAAACATGCTAGGTTGTGATAAATCTCGGACTGAGCACCTTTTATTGTTATTATCTACCCACTAGAATGTGACAGTTTATGAAGTGCCATGAATCTAAAATCGCGTAGAGGACACAATGCGTCTAAGATGATATTACATGATCCGCTTGACATCGGAACTAGGTATTGAAAGTCTATTCGCCTAATAGGCAGTAAAGTACATAGAGAGAGGCAAAACTACTTGAACGACATGAAATAGATTGTGGAGTCTGCTGGATCAATTGGCGAGGACTTGTTGTTCGGGGTTGGCTTTCTTCCGCCCCTTTGGTTTCTTGTATTGCTCGGCTAGCTTCTCGAAACGAACCTTGCATTCCTCGTAGAAAGCAGCTGGCTGGGCTGGGAGTTCAGGTCTCCCTTCCTTGCGTCTGACATGGTTGCAAGACTCAGGTATAGCCTTCACGTGTCGCATAGCAGCGTCGGGTCTTGATAGCACCACTTCACAATGGGTACAAGTCTTGGCAGGATCCTCCTCTTTGCCCTGCTTATGTTTCTGCTTTATGTGGCGCTGGAGATCGAAGTTACGTGTAAAGGATTGGGAACATTTGAGGCAAGTCGGTAAACCAGTTTTCACTGTTTGCGACTGCCGCTTGGTGTTTGAAGATGAGGATTTGGCCTTGGAAGATCCATGGCTTGAGATAGATGCAGGCGCATCCAGGTCTGAGGCAAGACCTGAACCCAAACCACCCTCATGCTCGGACTCCTGAGCACGAAGGATCGAGGGGAGGGATTGACGATGAGAGATACTTTTGGATTTCTTCGTCCGGGTTTGCTTAGTGTCCGCTTCCATTGGAAGAACTCGAGGGCGAGACATATGAGGGGGAGATATTCGAGGGAGCTCCTGCCTTTGTACTTCTGGTGGAGGGATCTTGGATCGTAAAACGTCGGATCTGGGTGAGGGTGGCGGAGGGGATAAGAGAACATCAGCTTCAATGCGCGGCAATATCTCTACAGCAGCTACAACGACGTCTATTTGGGGGTCTTCATCCAAGTGAGCAGGAAGGGGCCCAGGACACGAGGCGGCGAGCCTCGTCTCAGGCAAGCTCGGTGGTTCGATATCGACATCCATTGCAAAGGAATCATCACAGGCGTCTGGTTCGGGAGCCATGGTATTGTCCCGATCGGGGAGCGAGAAGTCCGGTGTGGCGTCACCTTGGTTGAGTTCGTCGTCGATGAGGTCTTGGATGTTTCTCCTCCTAGGGTGCGATTTAGATGAGAGCGGCACTCGCTCATCGTCATGCGATAAATATAGAGGCGCTAAAGGCGGTGGTGGGTGATCATCGTAAGGAGACCATGAATATGGGCGCTTAGGTCCACGCTCTTGCCTCCCAAAGGCATTTCTGAAAGCATCTTCCTACGAGAGATAAATAACAAGTCAGGCCTATTTCTGGTCTACAGGACGTACCGTACGCCGTCCAAATAGACTGGATATCACTTGTTCCCCAGGTGGAATCAAATAAGCACTATCACCAATCCACTTCTTGTCAATTACCTCCACACTATCAAGTCGTGAACTACCCTTTTGTTTTCCCAGTGTAGTCGAGGTCCGGACATCTGAGAGTGGATAATAGGACGGTGTTCTACACGTCAAATATGAGCTACAGCCAAAAGCTATTCAAGAGTCGATGCATACCGTGAATACTCATCGTCTACAGGTCTACTAACTTCCAATCGGTCTGGGGCACGGTCGTAGGGAGTACAACTTTGCATCTTTCATGAAGCGCAAGAAGCCAAATGCAACGATGTGATTCACTGCAGATGAGCGCTCAAAAATCAAGAATGGCCTCGAGGACTCCTTGCGGGTTCTTGTGATGATGATTGGCCCTGTGTAGCATGGTGGGTGTCGAAACGAAGACAAGACTTACCGCATTGCCGATCGGCGAAACCCGAGTAACCGAATCATTTGGATTGGGACATTTGCTAGTCACTACTGGGTTCAAACATTCAAGGTTCTAACATCGCACGAGAAACTCAGTTTTATAATGCAAATTCACTCAGGAATCATTTGCATGTCCCTCCGCGCGGATTTGAGACCACGAACCTCGAGGCGCTAAGTCCAAGCTCTGGGGGCTGAAGCAAATTATTACAGTCAAGCCACTTCAGCATAGCAAATGGCCGCAAAATGCACTCACCTGCTATATGCAAGACATAAAATAGACCAAGTAAGGCAGAGGTACTCACAAAGTTCTCAAAATCTAGTTGATGCCATAACAACTAGGGTAAGGGTAGTATTTCAAGTTCGAACGGAAGTCCACCTAGGCCTACTTACTGAAAGGGCACAAACGCGAACTTGCATAAATTCGTTTCAGCTTACTGTTCACGTTCGCGGTTTGCTAACCACCTTCCAAATTGAATGCCACGTTTTTATAATTCCTGAAGAAATTCTTGTAATGCCTCTGGTCTTTGTGTACAAGGTGCGTCGTTGGGACCTGAGGCCTGATTGATAAAGCGCTGTTCAGTGACTCAGATTCTAGATTGATAAAACTTGAATATGACCCGTACCGGTCACCTCTTTACCGGTCCATCCTTTTTCCTGTGCGGTGTGTCCTATTGAAACCCGGGAGAATGGACCAATGAGACAGCGAGAAGTCGGGGGACCGAGTGGCAAACGAGTGGCGATGCATTCGAGGTACTGTAGCTACGCCTACATACTTACAAGTCACTCATCAATCTTTGGTCAATATAGGAGCTTATCGTGAAGATGGTAAAAATAACAGTGCGGTCATTCCGAATCTCCACCATTTGCATTCCCCGGAACGACGGACCGGGGCGGGCGCTTATGCTCTGTGTGCAGGACCATTCCCGAAGGGTGCGGTGGCAGATACGAGCAGGCGGCTGCAGACCGCGGGGAGTGTCATCTAGAGGGTTATTGGGTGAAAGGTCACGGTCTTTCAGATTTATTATACTCGATAGAAGACCCGATCATCAGACAGAGATCAGTTCAGAAATGGAGAAAGCAGTTTCGCGAGATAAAACATCCATTGAAGAAGGTATAGTTCGCTCACGAGGTCTGATCACAGCCATACAAAATTTGCCATCTGCATGTAGTAGTAGTTTTCTGAGAGAGTGTAGACATCAATTACCAGAAGCCTAAACCTATCGAAGGAGAAAACCGCTAAGAACGTGAGTGCAGCTGACTTTAGTAAGGTACTATGGACATCACTGAATGTTGTGGAACAGGCCTGAGTTAGAATGAGTGCTGAAAGTGAGGATTAATAGAGCAAGGTTCCTATTTTAAATCGAAGAATTCGTAGAGACTCTTACATGGGACGATCGTGAAATGCGCCTAGTACCTACAACTGTAAATGTCCTGGTCATACGCACCGGCACACGACACACTATGGGTAAAAAGAAGGGAGTACTTGCGCTAATTCGTCCGCCGGATCCGTGCTTTAAGTTCTAGGCCTAAGTAATGTGCTATAGCCCTCAGTGACCGATTGAAACATAGAGGATTGATGAGGTCATGGAAAATTAAATTGAGGTTGAGACGACTGAATTTGTAATGTACGTAGCATGTGCAGACGAAACATCGCATATACCTTCCATCACAAACGCACATGCGGAGTGGAGCCGCCAAGCTCGCTAACCGACAAGTTCCAAACCAACCGCGATTCGACGATCTGAGAGACTCTGAGAGCATTGCAGAGCTGCTTGATCATCTGTGCAACTGAGAAGGGATGATTCAGCAAGGTTGGCCAAAGATAGCAATCTCCCACACCAAAATAGAGCGACGATCATGGAGCATTACCAGAAGATTTTCCAACCCTGCCAAGGATAATAGTAATACCTCACAGATGCTGACTATTGCGTCCAGGATGCTTTCTTTACCAATCTTCACCGCTAGTCAGCGACGCAGTACAAAAAGGGTGCTCTTGAAGGCACAGCAGACCAACTGACACACACTTCACATTGTCACATCAAACCGTCCTCAGCACCGACCAGATGTCTACCACAATCAATATCTTCCTCACCGGCGTAACAGGTTCGTACATCCACTCAACGCGTCCTCGAGTACTGTAAACTGAATTCCCCGTCAGGATACATCGGTGGCACCGTCCTTGGCCGCTTCTTAGCACACCCAGACGTCGCCCAGTTCAACCTCACCGCACTTGTACGATCCAAAGAAAAAGCCAAGAAACTCGAAACATTTGGAGTAAACGCAGTCGTCGGATCTCTTCAAGACCTCGAACTTCTCGAGAGCCTGGCTTCCAAGGCAGATTATGTCGTGTCTATGGTATGCAGTCAGCCAGTTTTTTCTATTATGGCTCTTGCTCAAAGCTACCTCTCGTTAGGCCGACGCAGATGGCTATGACGCAATAAAAGCGATTCTGAGAGGAGCAAAGAAGTATTACAGCACCAAGTCCTCCCCTCAACTGATCATCCAGACTGTAAGTTTGGATTAATGACAGGTTTTATACCATGCGCTAATAAATACGTGTGGCAGTCTGGAACTGGAGCCATCGCCAATAACGACGTCCCAGGTGATCTCGCACCAGTGCAGATATTTGATGACCTCAATGCCGACCAAATAGCGGCCATCCCGTTGACCAACACTCACAGAGATGTCGACACTGAACTAGTAAGAGCTGATGAAGAGGGTGAGTACTTATCTTCCAGGCCTAACTGTGAGCTTGATATTTATGTTACTTGCGCGCAGGTTACGTGAAAACCTATATCATTCTACCATCCGACATCTACGGCCTTGCCAGTGGAGAGCTCGTTTCGCAGGGCATTCAACATCGTCGCTCAGTCCAGGTGCCTGAGATCATCCTCGGAAGCTTGGACCGCGGACGAGGTGGCGTGATCGGTGCTGGAAAAAACATTTGGAATAATGTTCACATTGATGAATGTTCGTATATTCCTCGTCCCTTCATCTTTACTCCAGTGCTAAGACATCTCTTCTAGTGGCAGACTTGTATATGCTCATCTTCAACACTATCCGGTCAAACCCTGATAAAATCGGTCATGGTCGTGAAGGTTTCTATTTTGGTGAAAACGGTGAACATACGCTCTACGACATTGGAAAAGTCGTCGCGGAAACTCTCGTCACACTTGGCAAGGCTACCGACCCAGAGCCTTCGACGTTCACCGATGAGGAAATCCAACGATATTTCAGAGGCTCTACGTTCTGGGGTTCGACCTCGCGTGCACGAGCTAACAGATCGAAGGCGATAGGCTGGCGGCCAACACGAACAACCAAGGATTTGCTGGCTAGTATTCTGCCTGAGACAGAGGCACTGCTCAACGACGCATAACTTGATAGATATTCATTATTCACAGTCAACCGAATTATAAATAGACACGGTCTTTAGAAATTGATTTAATAATTCAATAATTCGATACCTGATGGGTATATCAGCTAGATTTGTGAAGGAACCCACTTCGACATTCCATACATATGGCCCTGCCCGCCTGTGCTCTCCATTAAATGTCTTATTCATCCAATGACGGTCCTATAGAATTGTACATAAGGTGCGTCGGTGGAACGGCTGCGTGATGCTACGGAGGCTTGAACAATCAAACGGCTCAAAGTGATGATGATGAGCCTGACGCTCGAGCGACGATGACTTCCGCGTGACGATACAGAGGCCTGACCTTGTATGCAATGTAAAAACTGAACACTCGATCGAACAGCTTGAACTTGCATGTGATGATGGTACTAGACGCTCCAGCGGCATCTTCTGCGTGATGATACGAATAATCGTCAGGCTCGAGCTTGCATATGGTGATGATATTGGACGCTTGAGCAATGATACTCGAGTGGCGATGTAGAATGGCTTGAGCAATCGTGTGGGTTGAGCCTATATACAATGGTCGCTGAGCAAATGATTAATGATGGCTCGAGCAAAACGATGCAGAGGCTTGAGCAATCAGACTGCTGGAGCTTGCACCTGACAATGGTACTGGATGCTTGAGTAAGGGTGACCCTTGCAAAGACGGGCAGGTGTGGATGTTGAGGAAGGTCGGCTTTATGTATGATATGGTAGCTTGAGCGACGCCCGCGCACGAGAATATAGGGGCACGAGTAATCGACTCATGCTCGAATTTGGTGCTCCATACTTGTGTACCGGAGGCTCTCGCGGAATAGGCTCATCTTCTGCACACAAAGTGATGGGTCGCCTCGAGATCATTGTGGTTGGACATATGAAATAAGCAAGTTCATCATCAAACTTCATGGAATAGAATTTTAGAAATGGAGTACTGGTAGAGAAAAGAGCGAAGAATGATCTGATGTGGTCGTCAAATTCCATGAAGACAGCGTACCATGGCCTTCAGCAGTGTCCGATTTCCTCGTTCGTGTTGAGCTGCCAGAATCGAGCCCAGGTGATCCTCTTTGGGTGCTCAAGCGCTCACTGCGGGCCAGTGGGTGAATGGGCATGGTGCCTATATGATGACTTGGGCCCGAAGAAGACCAAGATGTAGGTCTAAGTAGATGATGGTGCGAGAGATTGAGCACGACATTTCAAGTTGCGAATTGTCGTGAGCTGTGGAATGGTTTCTAGCTGAAGGTACTTTGATTCCCCACGGGGCTAGCCGCTAGATGCACCGACGACTCTCTGGACCATCCGATGCGGTGTTCGCGTTCTCGCAGCCTGCTGCTATTCAGTTCAGGTATTATTGTCAGTTGTACTACTAGTAGAACGCAGACCGACGGACCGAGCATAGATCAAATGTGTGGGAGAAAAAGAATAGATCCGAAAGAGAGGCGCGCGTCTACGAATACGAGCGGCCAACAGCTCTGCGGAGGCAATAGGTCACCAGTGTTTGTGGTGCATTAATCTGACACCATGAGCCGGCAGGCCACCTCATCTCGGTATCTTCACCACTAATCAGCGACGTGTTGGGTATAAAATGTATGCCTTTAAGGCGCAGTAGAGAACCACAGTCGCTTCACCGGCGTGACATCTTCATATACCAAATCCTCCTCTGCATCAACCAAATGTCTGGCAAAATCAACATCTTCCTCACCGGCGTGACAGGTTTCTATATCCACTCGGCACGTCCTTGACCACTTTAAACCTTAATTCTCCGTCAGGATACATTGGTGGCACCGTCCTTGGCCGCTTCTTAGCACACCCAGATGTCGCACAATTCAACCTAACCGCACTTGTACGGTCCGAAGAAAAAGCCAAGAAACTCGAAAAATTCGGAGTAAACGCAGTCGTCGGATCTCTTCAAGATCTCGAACTTCTCGAGAGCCTTGCTTCCAAGGCAGATTATGTTGTTTCGATGGTAAGCAGTCAGCTAGCTTCCGTTTGTACTTTCGCTCAAAGCTACCTCTCGTTAGGCAGACGCAGATGGCCTCGCGGCGATGAAGGCGATTCTGAGAGGAGCAAAGAAATATTACAACGATAACTCCTCCCCTCAATTCATCATTCATACTGTAAGTTTGAATCAATGTCAAATTCTACATCCCAACGCACTAACAAATATATGTGGTAGTCTGGAACTATAGCTATTGCCAATAACGACGTCCCTGGTGATCTTGCGCCAGTGCAGATCTTTGACGACCTCAATGCAGACCAAATAGAGACCATCCCGGAGACCAACATTCATAGGGATGTTGACACTGAACTGGTAAAAGCTGATAAAGAAGGTGAGTACATGTCCCCCATGCCCAACCGTGAGCTTGGTTCCCATGTCATTTATGCGTAGGCTGCGTGAAAACCTATACGATTCTACCATCCGGCATCTACGGCCTTGCCACTGGGAAGCTGGTTTCGCAAGGCATTCAAAATCCTCGCTCAATCGGGTTGCCTATGATTATTCGAGGAAGCTTGGATCGCGGACAAGGTGGCATGATTGGTGCTGGACAGAACATTTCGAATAACGTTCACATTGATGACTGTTCGTGCACTCTTCGTCTCTTCATTATCTTTAACCCAGTGCTAAATCTTCTCCAGTGGCAGACTTGTACATGCTCATCTTCAACTCGATCCGGTCAGACCCTGAAAAAATTGGCCATGGTCGTGAAGGCTTCTACTTTGGCGAGAACGGGGAGAATACGCTTTACAACATCGGAAAAGCCGTGTCGGAGGTTCTCATCATGCTGGGAAAGGGTTCTAATCCAGAGCCTTCGTCGTTCACCGATGAGGAAGTCCAGCGATATTTCTATGGCTCTACGCTCATGGGTTCGACCTCACGTGCAAGAGCTAATCGTTCGAAGGCGATAGGCTGGCGGCCAGTACGAACAACCAAGGATTTGTTAGCTAGTGTTCTGCCTGAGACAGAGGCACTGCTTCAAGACAATTAACTTGATAGATATCTTTATTCATAGTCGATTGAATCATAGATAGACACGGCCCTTGGAATTTAGTTCAATAATTTGGTTCTACCTTTACAACTGTTCCCCAATTGGTGAATAAGATACCTGATGGGTATATCAAGTAGATTTGAAATGGACCCCACTTTGATATTCGACACACATATAGTTATGCTCGTCATTAGACGTCTTATTCATCCGATAACAGTCCGCATGATGCAACAGAGGTTTGGGCAATCAAACGACTCGACTCGATGGTTGTACTCCATGCAATGGTAATATTAGGCACTCAAGCGAAGATGGCTTTTGCGTGATGATTCTGAGGCCCGAGCGATCGAACAGTTCGAACTTACATGTGATGAAGTCTGGGCGAGCCGAGGAGCCAAAGGCTGATAGAGTTGTTTTGCCGGCCGTTGTTCGGTTCCCACAGCATCCTGGCTCGCGTGGCTCCTATAGATCAGGGACCAGCAATGGCCGTAATTAACCGTTCCATCACCTCTTGGACCTTGAAAGCCAGAGAGTGGTACGAACACGAGCGGCAACGGGCACTGGCGGCCCATGAGCTTGACACCACTACGTTATCCTCTGATGAGCCGACAGGCCGCCTCATCTCGGTATCTTCACCGCTTATCAGCGACGCTTCTTCATGTTGAGTATAAAATGGGTGCTTTTGAAAGTACAGAAGACCAACACACTCGCCTCACATACTCACATATCAAATCCTCCTTGGAACCGACCAGATGTCTAGCAAAATCAACATCTTCCTCACTGGCGTGACAGGTTTGTGCTTCCACTCAGCGTGTCCTTGTATGTTTTAAATCTGAATTCTCCGTCAGGATATGTCGGTGGCACCGTCCTCAGCCGCTTCTTAGCACATCCAGATGTCGCCCAATTCAACTTAACCGCACTTGTACGGTCCGAAGAAAAAGCCAAGAAGCTGGAGACATTTGGAGTAAACGCAGTCGTTGGATCTCTTCAAGATCTCGAACTTCTCGAGAGCCTTGCATCCAAGGCAGATTATGTCGTGTCGATGGTGAGCCGTCTAGCAGCCTTTTTGAATTCTTACTCAAAGCTACCACTCATCAGACAGGCGCAGATCCCCTTGCTGTGAAGGCGATTCTGAGAGGAGCGAAGAAATATTACAATGCGAACTCCTCCCCTCAATTTATCATTCATACTGTAAGCTTGATTAATGACAAGTCCTATACCTTGAAGCACTAATAAATGTGTGGCAGTCTGGAACTGGAGCCATGGCCAATAACGACGCACCAGGTGATCTTGCGCCAGTGCAGATCTTTGACGACCTCAATGCAGACCAAATAGAGGCCATCCCGTTGACCAGCGTTCACAGGGAGGTCGACACTGAATTAGTGAGAGCTGATAAAGAGGGTGAGTGCATGTCCCCCATGTCCGACTGTGAGCTTGTTTCTCATGTCGTTATGCGCAGGCTACGTGAAAACCCATATTATTCTACCATCTGGTATCTACGGTCTTCCCACTGGAGAACTCGTTTCGCAAGGCATTCAAAACCCTCCTTCAATGGGATTGTCTTCGGTAATTCTCTTAGGCTTGGCCCGCAGACGAGGTGGTATGATCGGTGCTGGAAAGAACATTTGGAATAATGTCCACATTGATGACTGTTCGTGCACTCTTCGTCTTTTCGTTGTATTTACTCCCGTGCTAAGTCCTCTCTTCCAGTGGCAGACTTGTATATGGTCGTATTCAACTCTATCCGGTCAGACCCTGACAAAATTGGCCATGGTCGTGAAGGCTTCTATTTCGGCGAGAACGGCGAACACACGTTTTACGATGTCGTAAAAGTCATCGCGGAAACACTCGTCGCACTAGGCAAGATTACCAATCCAGAGCCTTTGTCATTCACAGATGAGGAAATCCAGCGATATTTCCAAGGTTCTACAATCATGGGTTCGACCTCGCGTGTACGGGCTAATCGTTCAAAGGCGATAGGCTGGCGGCCAACACGAACAACCAAGGATATGTTGGCTAGTATTCTTCCTCAGACTGAGGCACTGCTTAGCGGGGCTTGACTTGATAGATATTATTCTCCGGACTCACTTGAATCATAAAGTTACGTGGCCCTTGGAATTTGGCTTCAGTAATCCGATAACTTGCTATCACACGGCTATTCCCTAGGTGGACAATAAGATGCCTGATGGGTATATCATCTAGTTTTAGAAAGTCTCATTCAATTCGACTTCTTCCTTCGGCGATATCAAGAGAGGTGGGGCATTTGACGTATTTTTGGCGTGGGGATCGACGGACCTTTGAACAAATTCCTGCTACAAAGATAACCATTCTAGGTCTATTGGGTGAAAATCAAAGAAACGAAGGACAATCTCCTTGTAAGTAAGTGTTAAATCAGAACATTGAAGAATGGTATGTTTGGCGGTTCTCCATATGATTGAGGCATGCGCGACACAGCCTTGCTTCGTTCGGGACCTTGTGAAGGGCTAGGGAATGGCAGGACGAAAATCCGAGTAGGAGGCTTGTCAAGTAGTGTCTATGATCTGGTGTCGGTACTTGCACAAGGTAGTGGCAAAGTGTTGAAGTGATTTGCTTGTCTGAACAGAAATGTGTTTACGAATGGGGGAAATAGTGAGTAGGAAAGCGAGTGAGATCTGAAAAGCATCCATGATCCACGACCTTTCGAGATGCCGAGGAGGACTGCGACCGGCACATTGGACCTGGCTCGGGCTTACCGGCGTGACAGGTTTGGACCTCCCTCAGCGCATCCTTGCCTACTTGGAACCTCCGCCAGGCTTCATTAAGCTTCATTGGTGGCACGGTCCTTAGCCGCTTCTTAGCTCACCCAGAAGTTGCCCAATTCAACCCAAACGCACTTGTGCAGTCCAATGAAAATACTAAGAAACTCGAGACATTTGGCCCAGTGAACGCAACCATCGGATCTCTTGAAGGTCTCGAATTTCTTGAGAGCTTCGCTTCCAAGGCATATTATGTCGTGTCGGTGGTAAGAAGCCAACGAGCTTCTGCTGGGACGCTTACCCAACGCTACCCCTCATTAGGCCGACTCGATCGGACGACCTCGCTGGAATCAAGGCGATTCTGAGAGGAACAAAGAAGTATTACAATGCCAATTCCTCCCCTCAATTCATCATTCATACTGTAAGTTTGGATTAATGCAAGTTCTATACTCTAGGGCACTAATAAACGTATATGGCAGTCTGGAGCTGCAGCCATCGCCAATAACGACACACCAGGTGATCTTGCACCAGTGCAGATCTTTGACGACCTCAATCCCGACCAAATCGAAGCCACCCTGGAGACCGCCATTCACAGGGATGTCGACACTGAACTAGTAAGAGCAGATAAAGAAGGTGAGTACCTTTTCATGCCCACTGTGAGCTTGGTATTCATGTTGATCGTGCGCAGGCAACGTGAAAACCTATACAAATCTGCTATCCAACATCTACGGCTTTGCCACTGGAGAGATCGTTTCGCAGGGCGTTCAAAATCCTCGCTCAATATTACTGCCATCATCTGAGGAAGTTTGGACCGAAGACGAGGTGGCATGGTCTGTACTGGAAATTATATTTGGAGTAATGTTCACATTGATGACTGTTCGTGCATTCTTCATCTCTTCATTGTCTTTACTCCCTGCTAAATTCTCTCTTCCAGTGGCATACTCATCTTCAACTCTATTTGGTGAAACCCTGACAAAATTGTCCATGGTTTCTACTTTGGCGAAAATGGCGAAAAATATCGGAAAAGCAGTCTCGGAAGTTCTGATTACACTGGGCAAGGGTACTGATCCAGAGCCTTCATCGTTCACCGATGAGGAAATACAGCGATATCTCAAAGGCTCTACGTTTATGGGTTCGACCTCACGTGCACGAGCTAATCGTTCGAAGGCGATAAGCTGGCGGCCGACACGAACAATCGAGCATTTGTTGGCTAGTGTTCTGTCTGACACCAAGGTACTGTTCGACAATGCATATTATTTTTTAGATTGATACGTGGAATTTGGTTTCAATAATAGGGGAGGTCAGAGTAGTCGATTCTGGCCGTTTTGATGTCGTTTTTGGAGCCGGTTTTAGGTCGGTTCTCGTGGCAAGAAACGTGCGAAGAATCGGATGGAAGTCGATTTGGCTCTGACCACCCCGTTTTGGAAAAATCTAATCTTTCCGTATTTTGGCCTTGTATCGCGCTATGAGGGCTACCCTACCACCATATTATGTTCATAGACAGCCATATATACCATTTTATTACGGAATCTGTCTGGGGATCCCATTGAAATAGTACTTGAATTTTTTCAGGCTTTTAGCAGCGCCCCATTGACACCAAGACAGTATTTAGAGAATTTCGGTGCCACTTTTGGTGCGTCCTGGACCGGAAGAGCTTTGGTATATAATTTCAGAAAGACTGTGCTCATATTCACATTAAACCGGGATTGTTTTGTTATAACTCACTTAATTACGGGCAACAGTATGGGGGAGGGGATAATCAGGTTCAGAATCGTGTCCGATTCTGTGTGCAAACCGACTCCCGAGCCGGTTTCAACGTTTCGTCGATTCACGGTTTTCTCACGATTTTTGTCTATCCGGTTCTCATCTAAACCGACTTTTGAAACGGGGGCCAGAATCGGCCAAAACCGACTACTCTGACCTCCCCTAATGCTACCACTAAAATTCCCCAGGTTACGGTGGCCGAGAGCCACAAGGTTGAGTTGACGGCCGCGAGAGGTCACATGCCTCCGTTGTGTATGGTTTCGGGTCTCCGGGGTCCGATTACCCCTAGGGGAGAGTATATACCGTGCAATGCCAGT
>Ga0247741_1000464_pt1 | contig 23332 bp, 17 predicted proteins | sample UWRJL213509R2_FD_180945 | JGI IMG/M metagenome (GOLD analysis project Ga0247741, IMG submission 180945) | Plant litter microbial communities from Arlington Agricultural Research Station in Wisconsin, United States - UWRJ-L213-509R-2 | ecosystem: Environmental > Terrestrial > Plant litter >... | reverse complement strand
GCCAGGTAGGCCCGGGCCCATGTAGCCCATTTCGCGGCCGCCCATGGCGTTGGGTTGGCCAGTGAGTGAGAAAGGCCCGCTGCCGGGGCGACAGATTTTGCCGGTCGCCATGTGCAAATTACAGATAGCGTTGGTGCTCCAGGTGCCGTGGGTGCTTTGGTTTAAACCCATGGTCCAGCAGGTCATAAATTCTGGCGCAGCGCCAATCATGTCGGCGGCTTTGAGTATGTCGGCTACTGGAATGCCGGTGGTTTCGCTGACTTTTTCTGGAGTGTAATCGGCCAGAAATTCCGGCATGGTTTCCCAGCCTTGGGTGTATTTTTCGATAAACGCCGAATCGGTTTTGCCATTTTTAACGAGCAGATGCAGCAAACCATTTAGCAGCGACAAGTCAGTGCCGGATTTGATTTGCATAAATAAATTGGATTTGTCGGCGGTCAATGTGCGGCGCGGGTCAACCACAATTAACTTTGCGCCAGCTTTAACGCGATCCATCATCCGCAAAAATAAAATCGGATGGCAGTCCGCCATGTTGGCGCCAATCACGAAAAACAAATCGGCTTTGTCGAAATCCTGATAGGAGCCGGGCGGGGCGTCGGATCCCAATGACAGTTTGTAACCCGCGCCTGCACTCGCCATGCACAGGCGTGAATTGGATTCGATATTGTTGGTGCGTACATAGCCCTTAGCGAGTTTGTTGACGAGGTATTGCGACTCGATGGACATCTGCCCGGAGACATAAAACGATAGGGCATCTGGCCCGTGCTTATCGAATATTTCACGCAAGCGTTTCGCGGTAGTAGTGATGGCTTCATCCATCGCCGTTTTGATCGGCTCATGGCTGCGATCATTGCGGACAAAAGCGGATTCCATCCGGCCAGAGTTGGTTAGCGCAAGCGCGCTTGATGAACCTTTAGTACACAAACGACCAAAATTGGTGGGGTGTTTTTTATCGCCGCTGACTTTAATAACCTTTTTGCCATCTGTTTCCAGCAACATACCGCAGCCTACCCCGCAATAAGGGCATACAGACTTGACGGTTTTAGTGGGGATAGAAGACATAGCTGCGAAACTCCGGATTGCCTGGAGTTTTGCAAGTGGTATGCCATTTACCGGAAATAATGGCAGATGTACCTAAAGAGCCGCTAATCCATCTAAGTTCGGGGCTCTTGATGCCTATTTTTTTATCTATTTCGCAGGATCGATCTTTAAATAAAAGCTCGTAACGCGAAAATATGCACGTAATACGGGCACATCCATGAGTCTACAGCACAATTATGGGTCTTAAGTCGCAATAATTTATGCACCGAAATAACAACATCGAGCCATGGCTTTATTATTAATGAGTCAAGGTAAGGCAAATGCATTTCGAGTGTGGCGTGTAAGCGTCGATCTAGTACGAGGTACGGTTAAATTTTTTAAAGCCTCCTTGTCCCATGTTTTCAGCTTGCTTGGGTTGTGTTGCAAGTGGGAGGGTATTTGCCAAACGATTGGGTAAAGTTGTGGAATGGTGAAACTCTACTCGCCTGCAGTGTTTAACAAACAATAACCATAAGTTGCCATGGCTTATCCAGTCCGGCGTTAAATCATTTACAACCTTCTACAAGAAACACCTTTATCTAACAGTGTGCTGTTTGGCGTCGCGTATTTTTACGGCGGTGTTCGCTTCATTCCACTGTTATTTGGCTGCGTTTTGTAAGCAGGGTGGAGACAAATATGTTTGCATCAACCAAAAAGTATTTCTATTCGCTGGTGGCGCTCGCGCTGCTGTTGGGGAGCGCGCCTCTCTACGCCCAAGTGGATCTTGCTCTCAATAAAACGGCTACCGCGAGCACGGCAGTTCAGCCTGCGGCTAATGCGGTGGATGGCAATGCCGGTACTCGTTGGGAATCCGCATCTGCTGATCCTTCGTGGATTAAGGTAGATCTTGGCGCAAGCTTCGCCTTGACAAGCGTGGTGTTGGATTGGGAAGCCGCCAATGCTGCTACTTATCAAATCCAGGGCTCGAACGACAACACCAACTGGGCGACGCTCGTTACCAAAACTGGTGGCACTTTTGGCAATCGTACCGATACGGTTATCGTCACTGGCAGTTATCGGTACGTACGTATCTACGGTACGGCGCGCACCAGCCAATACGGTTATTCAATCTGGTCGCTGAAAGTCTATGGCGGTGCAGCTATTTCAAGTAGTTCATCCACGCCATCGAGCAGTGCGTCGTCAACGGGAATTCCTGTCGCTAATTTGGCGTTGGGCCGCCCAGCGACCGCCAGTTCTGCGTTGCAAGCGGCGGCGGATGCGGTTGATGGCAATGCGGGAACGCGGTGGGAATCTACCGCGGGAGTAGATCCAAGCTGGATCAGTGTCGACCTTGGCGCAAGCTATAACTTGAACACCGTTGCCATTGATTGGGAGGCTGCCAATGCCGCTAACTATCAAGTACAAGGTTCAAATGACAATAGCAATTGGGCAACGCTCGCTACCAAAACCGGCGGTGCTTTTGGCAACCGCAGTGATACCAATTCGGTGACCGGCAGCTATAGATATATTCGTATCTACGCTACGGCGCGAAGTGTGGGCAATAACTGGGGTTATTCTATTTATGAGTTGAAAGTGGCTGGCTCAGGTGGCGTTGCAAGCAGCGTTGCCGCCACAAGTAGCAGCAAGCCAGCTACCAGTAGCTCAATTGCAGCTAGCAGTAAGTCTTCTAGCAATTCGGTTGCCTCAAGCGTATCGCCAACCCTTAATCTGGCGTTGGGTCGCACTGCGGTAGCAAGCACGGCATTGCAGGCGGCGGCGAATGCAGTTGATGGCAATGCGGGCAGCCGTTGGGAATCTAGCCAAGGTATAGACCCAAGCTGGATCAGTGTTGATCTTGGTCAAGCCTACAATTTAGGTAGCGTAGTTATCGACTGGGAAGCCGCCAACGCCGGCAGCTATCAAGTGCAAGGGTCAAACGATAATGTTAACTGGATTATTTTGGCGGCCATCACGGGCGGCACTTTTGGGAATCGCACGGACACCCATGCCGTAACCGGTAATTATCGTTATGTTCGTATTTTTGGTACGGCGCGCAGTGTGGGCAATAGTTATGGCTACTCGATATATGAATTGAAAGTCTTCGGCACTGGTGGCACCACAAGCAGCGTGAGTAGCGCGGCGTCCACCAGTAAAGCGAGCAGCGTGTCGACTACCAGCAGCAAAGCCAGCAGTTCAGCGGTTGCGACCAGCAGTAGTAAGTCATCTGCAAGTTCTTCACCGGCGATTAGCAGCGCGGCAAACAGTGTTGCGTCTTCCGCTAGTTCGGTTCCTTTGGGCAATATCGTTCCGTTGTTTAACAATACAACGGCGTTGGAACAGGTGATTCAGTTTGATCGCGGCGATGCGTTGGTCACGCGTTTTTCTGATCGCGCTCGCGACCGTCACGCCAAGGAAAACCATTTCCAATTGCACGATCACTATCTGCCGTTCTATTGGGAAAACCGCACCGCGTCCATTGAAATCATCGATTACGTTGCCAAAGGCGGCACTACGATTCGCATGAACGTAACCACGCTCGCGAAGTTGGATGATCTGCAAGCCGAAAATCGCTGGTGGTATGTCGGCAATAATACTCTGGCGGAATTCTGCGGCAACGGCGTAATGAACGTGATAGATACGACCCATTACTGGAAAGAAAATACCAACAATTGCCGCGAAAATTTCCGTGCGATTAAGGTAGGCGACAAGCTCGAATTTGAGATTAGCCAATTCCTCGACAAGAATTTCTTGCCGCGCGGCCGGGATCATTACTACGGCAGTACCTTCCTTTATGTGGTGGGTAAAGGGCTTGTACCTTGGGACGTGACCGACATGAACCCCTTCGTGCAGGGCAAAACCTATCAACGCGACAGCATTGAGCTACCCGTTTCCGCCATGTTGGGCGGTAGCCACAGCTTGAATCGCCAAACCTCCGCTGAGCCGGACGATCACTTTATGCAGATGGCTTACGGACTGGGTTATGACAATGGCCAACCATTTGTATTGGGCCGTCGTTTAGCCCATACCGAATTTACCAATGGTCACCACGACGAATCTGAAGAGAACGGTATTTTCGACGAAATGGTGGGTAAAGCGGGGCCTAATTACATAAATGCGTCTTGCGTTCAATGCCATAACCGCAATGGCCGCGCGCTGGTTGCCGCTATCGGCGAGCCCTTGACCAAGTGGGTTTTCAAGGTGGGCGATAACGCAGGTAATCCATCTCCAGCGATTGGCCGAGTGCTACAACCGCAAAATGTTAATGGCGCAGGTTCGGGCGAAGGCAATGTGACCATCAGTTCCTTCACCGATCTCGGCAACGGTTTACGCAAACCCAACTTTCAGTTTGAGCGCGGCGCTCCGGCGCAATATTCCGCGCGTATCGCACCGCAATTGGTGGGAATGGGCCTGCTGGAAGCGATTCCTGAATCCGCAGTTTTGGCGCTTGCAGACGAGAACGATGCAAATGGCGATGGCATTTCCGGTAAAGCGCAAAAGGTAACTGACCCGGTGACCGGCGACGTGCGATTGGGCCGTTTTGGCTACAAGGCTGCAACCACAAGCGTTCGCCATCAAGTCGCTGCCGCCTTAAATACGGATATGGGGGTGATGACATCGGTACTGCCGCGACCTGATTGCGGATCTGCGCAAAGCAATTGCGGTAATGCCGGTTCAGAGCTGTCGGATGCGCATTTAACAAATCTGGTGAAATACATCGCCTTGTTGGGGGTTCGCTCGCAACGCGACTATGCCAATGCGCAAGTCATTCAAGGTAAAGCGCTATTCACATCAACTGGCTGCGCAGCGTGCCATACCGAGACGTTTAAAACCTCGGCTTACGCGCCTTTCGCCGAGTTGCGCAATGAAACCATCCACCCTTATACCGACCTGTTGTTGCACGACATGGGAGCTGGCCTTGCAGATAATTTGGGTGAAGGTTTGGCAAGTGGCGCGGAGTGGCGCACACCGCCATTGTGGGGAATTGGTTTGTCGCCTTGTGTGACTGGCGGTGTAACCGGCGCGCCCGGCGGTACTCCTTTCGGTGTTGATGGCAACGAAGTTTGCACCCCAAGCGCCAACTATCTGCATGATGGCCGTGCCCGCACTATCGATGAAGCCATTCGCTGGCACGGCGGCGAAGGGTTAAAGGCAGGGCAAGCTTACGAGCGCTTGTCGGCGGGTGATAAGGATTCACTGATCAAGTTCTTAAATTCTTTGTAGGGAGTTGTTCTTCCTTTTTGGGGCGCTCAGGTGCCCCTTTTTTTAGCTGATTTAGTCACCCGCACAGATCTATTCACAGCCGGGATTTCCGGCGATCCTAAATTTGCACAATTCCTCCATTTAGTTACTCATTCCCAAGCTCCAGCTTGGGAATGCATACCGCAGGAATAGCCAATTTACCCGTCCAAGCTGGAGCTTGTGACCTATGTCAAATAACCGCTTGATGCTCTAGACAATCATTAAGCTGTGCCAGTGTTCCAGTTTTTTTGCATCTATCCCATGTTAAAAATGCCGTTGAAGTGGGACGGTATTTTTGCTTGGCCTGTGCCAGTATGTTTGTGTGGTGAAGCAATATTCGCCTGCGGTAGAACGTGTTTTAACAACAATAACGATAACTTGCCAAAGCCAAAGCCAATGTCGAGGCCAAGGCGTTCAATCATCAATCACTGATTTATAACGTTACTTAATCAAAAGTTCGTTAAATCAAAGTTCCTTAAATCAACAGTTCCTTAAATTACAGCGTCCACAAGTTAGTGCCCGAAATCTTAATTGCTTTGTCATGGATCGTCAGGGCTTCATGGCCGTTTTACGGTTATGGGTAGTTTTCTGCACGCGCGAGTTCAGTGTGGCGTCTCTGTGATAGGGAAGGAGGCAAAAATGCTTAATGTTTTCAAACGACCTTTGCGCTATTTATTAGGATTTTTATTGCTCATGGGCAGCGTCAGTGTGTTCGCGCAAAGCGGCCACACAGTGCTCTCAAGTTCAAGTGTAAAACTTTACGCAAACAACGCTCCCTGGGCGGATGTTCATTACACCGTTAACGGCGGCGGGCAACAAAATATTCGCATGACACACAATGCGGACAACTCCAATACCTACACCTTAAGTGCGATCCCAGCGGGCGCGACAGTTAGGTATTCCTATACGATTGGCGTTGCGGCTGGCGGTCAAACCGATACCGCTTGGGTGCAATTTAGTTGCTGCACGGTGGTGAGTTCATCGACAAGTTCAGTAAGTAGCACCGCGCCCAGCACGGGCAACGGCTATCGAATTCTCACCAGTTCCAGCGCGCAGTTTTTTGCTAACAATGCGCCCTGGGCCGATGTTCATTACACCATCAACGGCGGCAGCCAACTCAATATCCGCATGACGCATAACGCGGATAACACCAATACCTACAACATCACCAGTATGCCTGCGGGCGCGGTGGTGCGCTTCTTTTTCACTATCGGCATTGCTGCAGGCGGACAAACCGATACGGTCTGGGCGCAATTTAATTGCTGCACGGTAGGCGCTTCTTCGACGCCAGCGAGTTCTACTGCGTCGACTTCCAAGGCCAGCGTTGCGAGTTCGAAAGCGAGCGTTGCGTCAGTCGTTAGCTCGGCGGTTGCATCCTCTAAAGCTAGTATTGCATCCTCAAAGGCGAGTGTTGCAAGCTCGGTTAGTTCAGTTGCGCTCGGTACTATAGTGCCGCTATTTAACAGTTCTACCGCTTTGGAACCGGTGATTCAGTTTGATCGCGGTGATGCCTTAGTCACGCGCTTTTCTGACCGTGCTCGTGACCGTCACGCTAAAGAAAACCACTTCCAGTTGCACGATCACTATCTACCGTTCTATTGGGAAACCCGGACCGACGCCATTGAGATTGTCGATTACGTCGCCAAGGGCGGCACCACCGTCAGAATGAACGTTACCACCTTGGGCAAGCTCGACGATCTCCAAGCAGAAAACCGCTGGTGGTATCTCGGCAACAACACTCTGGCTGAGTTCTGTGGCAATGGCGTTATGAACGTAATCGACCAAACCCATTACTGGAAAGAATCCACCACCAATTGTCGTGGCGGTTTTAATCCCATCAAAATCGGCGACAAGCTGGAGTTCGAAATCAGCTTATTTCTTGATGGCTCTACTTTATTGAGAGGCCGCAATCACTATTACGGCAGTACTTTTCTCTACATCGTTGGCAAAGGGCTCGTACCTTGGGACGTGACCGATATGAATCCGTTTGTGGGCGGCAAAACCTATCAGCGCGATTCAATCGAAATGCCCACCGCTGCGCTAACCGGCGGCAGCCACAGTCTCAATCGCCAAACTTCAGCAGAACCTGCGGATCACTTTATGCAGATGACTTACGGTTTGGGTTACGGCAACGGCCAACCCTTTGTTTTGGGTCGTCGCCTTGCGCATACCGAGTTCACCAACGGCCACCACGACGAGTCGGAAGAGAACGGTATTTTCGACGAGATGGTTGGTAAAGCCGGCCCTAACTATGTGAATTCATCTTGCGTTCAATGCCATAACCGCAATGGTCGAGCGGCGGTCGCGGCTATAGGTGAGCCATTGACTAAATGGGTCGTCAAAGTGGGCGATAGCGCCGGTAATCCATCGTCCTCTATTGGTCGCGTGCTTCAGCCAAACAACGTAAATGGCGTTGCATCTGGTGAGGGAAATGTATCGATTTCTTCTTTCACCGAAATTAACGGTTTACGTAAACCCAACTTCCAATTCGAACGTGGCGCACCTGCACAATATTCAGCGCGCATCGCTCCGCAACTGGTCGGTATGGGATTGTTGGAAGCGATTCCTGAATCTGCAGTCTTGGCGCTCGCTGACGAAAACGATGCAAATGGCGATGGCATTTCAGGCAAAGCACAAAAAATCACTGACCCCGTAACCGGGCAAGTTCGCCTTGGTCGTTTCGGCTACAAAGCGGCGACTACTAGCGTTCGTCACCAGGTTGCCGCTGCGTTAAATACTGATATGGGGGTGATGACCAGCGTATTGCCAAAACCAGATTGTGGCTCTGCACAAAGCAACTGCGGCAATACTACCGGATCGGAATTGAGCGAAACCCATTTAACGAATCTGGTGAAATACATTTCCTTATTAGGTGTTCGCTCACAACGTGATTACGCAAGTGCTGCCGTTATCCAAGGCAAAAACCTATTTACGACCACTGGTTGCGCGGCTTGCCATACCCCAACTTTCACCACCTCAAGTTTTGCACCTCTAACGGAATTGCGTAGCCAAACTATTCACCCCTATACCGACTTGTTGTTGCACGACATGGGTGCCGGGCTTGCAGATAATCTCGCCGAAGGCCAAGCCAGCGGCACTGAATGGCGTACCGCACCGCTTTGGAGTGTAGGTCTATCACCATGCGTCACCGGCGGTGTTACCGGCCCTGAAAATACCGACGGTCTTCCTTATGGTGTTGATGGCCACAAAGTCTGCACACCCAAGGCGAATTACCTTCACGATGGCCGCGCACGCACCATCGATGAAGCCATCCGTTGGCATGGCGGCGAAGGCCTAAATGCAGAACAAGCCTACGAAAGACTTTCCTCCAGCGACAAAGATGCCCTAGTGAAATTTATAAACTCACTTTAGTTTTGTACTAACACTTAAACCTGCAGTGCTTAATGGGAATCACGAAAGTGATTCCCTTTTTTATGTAAAAGTTCGCGGAAAAGATAAAATTGTTAAATTTACGAATAGTTGCCTAAGCCCTCATCAGCCACTAAGCTAGCAGCCCTCTTAAACGTCGCTCGTTGTTGATATTTTATTATGCTGAAAATTCGAATTATTGCCGTTTTGCTTGCCATTCTTCTTACCATTGGCACGGCTTATCTTTTTCCTATGGCTATTTATTATTACAAAACTTTTATCAATGGCTTAACGAAAGATCAGCAAGTGTGGTTTAACTTACTGCAAGCGGGGTTGGGTGCGGCTATAGCGCTTTTCAGTTTCTGGCTTTGGAGAAAGAACAAACCAAAAGTCTAATTAATCATTTATAAAAAAACGGCTGACAATTAAATTGTCAGCCTTTTTCTATGCGAAGTTTTTAGCTTAAATAGATTTAACGATTAAAATCGTTCCATCAACACTGGTTACTTCTACTCTGCTTTCTATTTCTACGGGCTCGCTTTGAGCGCTATCCAATCGCGCCAACCAATCCAGACCTGAATAAGCAACGCGACCGTCGGTTTGTGTAATTCGTGCTGTCACTGGCAAAACTTTTCCCACCATATCGCTACTAACTTCAGGGCCAACTTCTTTATTTTGTAATTTCTTTAAGGGTGCCCACAGCAATGCCGCGCTTGCAACAGAAACTCCCGCAAGCATGACTATTGCAATGCTAAAGGCGTGAATTAATCCCACTGAAATTAAAATGCCGGTAATTAAACTGCCCAAGGCAACAAATAGTAGTGGGCCACTAATTCCCAGCAATCCCAATTCCACCAGCAAGCAAATACCGGCAATAGCGTAGAAAAAATAATCCTGATGTTCTGCAAAATAGTCGATCATTTTGTTGTTCCTTCCATTAGGTAATTGCTAGTGTTGGTTGTTACTGTTTTTATATTTTGAAAAAGTGTGTAGCGCCGATAAATTAAAATAGGAAGAGCTATATTTAATAAAGGATAAGCCACAAATATATAATATTCCTGAATAAAATTAATTACTCTGAGTAGCGGTAGTAGGGAATCAATTTGGCGATATTCTGCAAGCTGAGGTATTACTTTAATCAGAAAAATTGCGAATGGCAGCGAAAATATGTATAACAATCCGATAACTATACTTGTTCCGCCTATAACTGAAGAAATAAATAAAAATTTATTATGGCCTTTTTTTAATAAAATATAAAAATAAGGAAAGGCTAAAAAAATTGCTCCAGAAATAGGAAGTAATATCTTCTCAATCATTTTTTATCAGTTCCTTAGATATATTCACTAAAATAATGATTGAGGTGCAGGATAGGCTGAATGCCGCCCCACCTGCCAATCCTAAATAAACAATAGTCTGTGTTGAAATAGCCAATCCATTTGTGTAGGGGTTGCTCAATAGAAATCCGAGTATTCCAAAAAATATCAAGCCATAAAAGAAAAATCTCGTTAACAGCCAAATATTGTTCATCGTTTTAATTAGCCTTTAATTGTCGAAGACACTGCCATTGCTTGTGCAACTGTGTTCGCAATATTTTCACCAGTTTTTCCATCAGTTAAAACAACAGTGCTTTGTTTGGCGATGGCTTTGTGTGCATCAATCGCGCCTTGCGCAAGGCTGAAACTAACGGCAACTCTACCTTCGGGAGTTGCGGCAGCGTCACCTACTGTTTTGAGTGCGCCAGCTTCGGCGGCAGCAACCAACGTTATCGCAGCGGCTTTACCTTCGGCTTCAAGCGTTTGTGATTCCTTGCTCGCTTTTGCAGCGAGTACTTGTTGTTCGCGCGCTGCTTCTGCTTCCAAAACGATGGAGGCTTTGTGGCCTTCTGCTTTCGCAATCGCAGCAGCTTTTTCACCTTCCGCAGTCAGAATTGCAGAGCGTTTTTGACGCTCGGCTGACATTTGTCTTTCCATATCTTCTTTGATAGAGGCTGGAATGGTTATTTCTAACAATTCAAAACGCAAAACTAAAATGCCCCAAGGTTGAGTAGCTTCGAGCATAGCCTTTTGAATTTCGGCATTGATGGCGGCACGGTTTTGAAAGCACTCATCCAATTCCATGGTACCAATAGCGTTACGCATGGAGGTCATGGCTAATTGTGTTGTTGCGAGTTTGTAATCGGTGATGTTGTTGGTCGCTGCGGCTGCATCGATCACTTTAATAAACAACACGCCGTCGATCATAAGTGCAACGTTATCTTTGGTGATCGCGGATTGGTGTGGCACCACTAATGTTTGCTCTTTTAAATTGCGATCAGCAGCAATTGAATCGAAAAAGGGAATAATCCAGTTCAACCCCGAGCTTAGGGTTTTGGTGTATTTACCCATGCGATAAATAACATAGCCACGGTTTTGCGGTACAAAGTGAACGCCTTTTTTAAGGGTAAATAATAAGACGGCGGCGATCCAGAATGTTGGATTAGATAAAAACGAGATAAGTGAGTCCATGATTTGAATCCTTAGGTTTTCGTGGTGATAAAAATAAATTTATTAGAAGTATGAATGTAAATGAAAAAGCTGCTGGCGCGAGAATATAAGTATTAGGTTGTATCTTGCAAGTGGCATGCACCATTTGAAGGCGGTAATAAACGAATTGATTTACCACATTGACTTGAAGTTTAGGCGGTGAATAGCATTTTGCCATTTAGCGTGAGGCGCGATTTGAAAGGGCTTGATGTGAAAAGCAAAACGCTGAATTAGATTATTCAGCGTTTATCGATAAGAAAAAGACGGTGCGGGCGAGATAAAAATTAAATTGAACGAATTAACTTAAGCGGCAGTATGAGTTTTGGTTTTGTTAACTTTTTTCTTGGAGTGAGTTTTGCTGTTAGCGGCATGTTGAGTCGCTGTAGATTTTTTCGCTGTATGTGGTTTGGCCGCGTTTTGTTTGGTCGATTTTTTTGTAGTAGCTTTTGCGGCGGTTTGTTTACCACTTGCTTGTTTGGTTGCATGCTGCGTTGTTGTGTGATGAGCTTTCTTTTTGTCAGTTTTTTTCGGTGTATCTGCGAAGGTAACACTTGAAAGCGCAAGGCTAAGAGTTATTAACATTGCAGAGATAAAATTAAATTTTTTCATGACAGTATTCTCGATAAATATAACTTGAAAAATTTGTAAGGTCACAAGCATTGAGGAGCGACTCTACGCTAAGCAGCAGCCTCGTTCAATGCTCTCACTCAATAAGGCGAGGGCGCTTTCAGTCAAAGTGTGATGCAAGTGCTGTCTTAAAGTGCCAGCACCAATTTTTCACTCTTCGCACGAGAGACACATACGCACATAAAACCCTGTGCCTTTTGCGCTTCGCTCAATACGTGATCGCGGTGTTCCGGCTCGCCTTCCAATACCTTTACCGCGCAGGTTCCGCAATCGCCTACACAACAGTCGAAATTTACATTGACTCCCGCATCGCGCAGAGCAGCAAGTAAAGGTTGATCGGGTTTGGTGTGGATCAGTTTGTTGCTGTAAGCAAGTTCCAGTACGACCGCTTTATCGCTTGCTTGTTCCTGCGAGTAAAAATATTCTTGCTGAATTCGATCTTTCGCAATGCTGAGCAGGCGCGCGGACGTTTCAATATCAGCCAACATTTTTTGTGGGCCGCAAGTATAAAAATAAGCGTTGCCTGGAGCGTCCGCTAAAACTTGCATAATATCTAAACGCTGGTCATCGGCAGCAGAATAAAAATGGACGTGACGAGCAAAGTTTTTTTGCAGTTCATCCACAAATGCCATTTCGTTTTTGCTGCGACCAGCATAGTGCAAACTGAAACGGCGACCGCGTGCAGAAAGTGTATAGGCAATGCTAATGATGGACGCAATTCCAATTCCGCCCGCGATTAATACCGCCGGGCTTGCGTCTGCATGAATATGAAAATTATTGCTTGGGATATTGCATTCAAATTGACTGCCGACAATAACATCATTGAACACGAATTCCGAATTGCCAGATTCTTCATGCAACACGGCAATTTCATAAAAATCGCGTTGATTGGGATTGCTACAAATAGAAAAATGTCGCTGCTCAATTTTTCCGATTTTTGTTTTAAAAGGAAGCGTGAGATGCGAGCCGGGAGTGACCAGAGGCAATTCGGTATTTGTTGCGCTTCGAAGTTCGTAAGCGCGAATTCGTGGCGTTAGCTCACGAATTCGGCTGACTTCTAGCGATAGCTTTTTTTCTGCTTCGCTCATGGTAATGATTTACTTCTTAGCCGAATTTTTATCGGCTTTTTCTTTGAGAGCTTTTTCGCGCTCAGAATCAATATCCGTTTTAAGTTTGGCAATGGATTTATCAAACTCTTCAAGGCTGTGATTGCGGCTAACGCGGAATGATGGGGGCAAAATTTCATGCATGTAGAGCTCATCGGTATATTGATTGGTTGCTTGATAATTGCTCATCAACTTCAAACTGGAACCTACAATTGCCAGACTCGCACAAACAATCTTAAACATTTTGCGATTGCGAACATTAATGTGGCGCAGATGGTAATAAATAACCACGGCAACAATAGCTAATTGAAAATGTGTTTGATATTGCGTGAACCATTCCAGTGAGAACGAAAATGCCAGCAGCATGCAGAGATAGTCGAGCAAGGTGAGCGAAACCAGGCCGAAACTAAACGTAAATAAATGACGCGTAAAATTAGCAGCGCCACCAAATGCGCGATTGGCCAAAGCCCAAATGCCCGACCACACTGCAGCAACTAATAACCACTGCGCAACACCAATAATGTAATCCGACGATTTGTTATTGGCGATATCGCTCAACCAGGAAGTCGTCAGTGAAAGAACGCAGATCATCAATACTGCAGAGAAAAACATTGGCCAGCCTTGCCAACGGCTATGTGCTGAGTCATTCACCTCATCACTCACTACATAATTGCTGTCACGCACGCGTACGTGGGTATGACCGAGCTGTACGCTGGTGTCGCCATTCATAACAACAATTGGTTGAACTTTGCCTTTTACTTTTATCGCGTTCTGGCTACCGAGATCGCGAATGATGATGTCATTGCTTTCGTTCAATTCAATTACCGCATGTTCTGCGGCGGTGTGGTAATCATCCAAAATAATATCGTTGCTGTAACTGCGACCAAGGCGGACAGGCAACTGGGTAAATTTGTGGCGCGCTTGAACATCGCCGTGCGGATTTAAAATTTCTACAAAATAAAAGAAGCTCATTATTTCGCCTCCTTGTTATTGCTAGATGAAACGTTATTTGTAGAAGTATCGACGCTTGCTACTTTCGGAACGGATTTTTCTTCTTTAGCCGATGCGTTTTTGGCCGGATCATTTTTGGCTGGTTTAATTTTGGTCAGTGCAGTTAAAAACTGCTGAATAAATTTCTGTCCGTTTTCGTAAGATACGCCATTAATAATCAAGCGACTTTGCAAACTCATGCGCGGTTCATCAGTGCTGGAGGTAAACAAAATAAAATTATAAAGCCCCGCAAATTTTTGATATGACTCCACGCATACCACTGCGCGGCTGCTGAAATTTTCCTTACCAATAAATTCTTCGGTGCAATGGCTGGTGGTAAGGTTTTCGTCTTTGGTGTTGCCGCTGACGCGATTGGTAAAAAATTTACCCATGTGCAGAGCAAAACGCAGTGGATCTAATTTATCGGTTTGTACAAATTTGTGGTTCATAGAAATGTTGCCGGTTTGCAAATCTTCCGACACGAATAATTCTGATTCCATCGCACAATTAATTTGATCAGTATTATAAGTTTTTTCGCCTTTGGTGTCTGAACTTCCCCAGCAGCGCACTTGCTCGGATTCGCGTACCGGCACGGAGTAGGGGCCAAGGTTTTTATGTGTAAGCGGTGTTGCGAGTAAGGTATCCATCATCAGCGCTTGATGCGCAAGTAATTGCTCGCCAATAATCGGTTTGAAATCCGCTGGCGGTTTACTGCTTTCAGTAATTCCCGAAAAAAGTTTTTGAGCAAAGGTTGCGGGCACTAAAAAGCTAACCAGCTCGCCATCGCGTCGGTGCGCCACGTTAATACCGGCGACTTGGCCACTTGCGGTCACATTCGGGCCGCCGCTCATGCCAGGGTTAACCGGGCCAGTAAACATAATCTGATCGCTGAAGCCACGGTGGCTAACGCCGTTGTAAGTCCCTTCGGAAATGGTGAAGCCCAAATCCAGCGGATTGCCTAAAGAATACAAATGTTCGCCCTGATTGAGCGTGGCAGGCACTTCGGTGAGATTGAATACGCCGGTGCCCTGGCGATTAACGCGAACTACGGCTAAATCGTGCTGCACATCTACCGCGAGCAATTCAATATCGCCAGACTTGCCTTGCGTATCTTTAAATTCGCCAAAATAGGTTTCCGGCTCAAGTGCAATTTGCGATACCACGTGAAAGTTGGTTATCACCAAATTACTTTTGCCAATCAAAAAACCAGAGCCAACGGCTGATTGGCTGTGACCATTTTTTAGCAACACACGCAGTTGCAACAAATCGCTCTGTGCCGACGCATAAAGTTGTTGGGCGGTAGATGACGGTGGAATTGGCGCAACCGGGTTGCTCTCTGGTTTAAGTTCCGGCGGAATTGCTGGCGTGCTGGTTGCGGCAAATGCGGGTAGCGATAAGCAGGCAAGCAGGAGCGGGAGTCGCAAAAATGTCATAGATTTCCTTTGGGTGTACGCGGCTTGGAGTAGATGAATCTCTGAGCTAAGAGTGCTGGTCAGTATGCCCAGAGTCCTTTAAATTGACTACCTAATTTGCGCCGCGATTGATGTGAATAAGTTGTTGTTTTTTGCGCACCTTAAAGGCGATCTCGCTGTGGTGTAAATGAGAAAAATAAGAAGCCTGTGAATCCAAAATCTTCCAACCTGTGTCTATATCATCAACCACTGTAACTGCTTACAGAAACCTGTTTTTTACTACCTTAGCTTAATGAGTATTCCAGATATGAAAATCATCCCACTCGCTCACCAGGCAATACGCAAATTGGCGCTGATTGGCTTGCTGTTTTCGCCGTTCTTTTTCACCCAAAGCCACGCTGTCGAGTTAGTAGGTAAGCCAGTTGCAAGACAATCGGCGGCGGCGGTGAGTTCCGTTCCGCCGCAGGCAATAGATGCTCCCAATGCGCCCGAGGCGCTTGTTCCTCCAGATGCTCCCGAGCCGCCCGAAGCTCTTGAAGGTGAGTCTGCACAGGATTCGCTCCAGCACGCGGTAGATGAACTGCGCGAAAACTTTGGCGATCATGATGAAGCCAGTTTTGGCCATATGTTGTCTGACCCGGATGTGTTCTTACCGGTCGTCATTGTAGCGATCCTGTTTGGCGGCCCCACCCTGCTGGTGATTTTGCTGGCGATATTGCACTACCGCTCCAAATCCCGTCGTCGACAAAACATCAACATGAATATTGATAAGTTGCTGGCCGCAGGTCGCGATATTCCCATCGAGCTGTTGCTTGGCGAAGAACCGCGCATTGTAAAGAGCACAACTAATGCAGGCGGCGTTGTTTATAGCCATAGCGATGAATCTATGCGTAAAGGTGTTCGCAATATTGGCCTGGGCACAGGTTGGCTAGTGTTTCTGACGATTATGTTCGGCATTAAAATCGGTGCTTTTGGCTTTATTTTTATCGGGTTGGGGATTTCTCAAGTCGTGATTTGGAAACTTTCTGACAGTCGAGCGCAGTCTCATCCCGATCAATTTACCGTTGATGTTAATAAGGTTCAGGATTAACCAGCATGTCAATTCCCGATCAGGAATTGATTGCGCGAGTAGTTGCAAAAAAAGACCAGCACGCATTTTCGCAGCTGGTTTTGCGCTACCAATCGCAATTACGGCTTTGGGCCCGTCGCCTGTGCGATGGTGATGCCCATTTGGCCGACGACCTTGCGCAGGAAACTTTTATCAAGGCTTATGCTGCACTTGGCGCATTCAGGGCTGAATCAAAGTTTTCCACCTGGCTCTATCGCATTGCTTTTAACATTGCGGCCAATCGCTGGCGCGGTAAAAAAATCCAATGGTGCGAATTGGATGACAACGAAGATATTGAAGCCGAGCTATGTGAGCTAAAACAATTCGACGCCAAACGCGATGTGGAAGCCGCCATGCAACAACTTTCCCCTGCACAACAGCTGGCCATTCGGCTATGCTTTGAAGACGGATTTTCACACGATGAAGCTGCCAGTATTATGGGTGTACCTTTGGGTACGTTAAAAACCCATGTGAATCGCGGCAAACAAAAATTGCAAACTCTTTTAGCATCTTGGAGTCAGGTAGCGTGATGAAACAAGATCAATTTGAACATGATGACTTCGATATTTTTTTAAAGAAGCAATTACAACAAGCACAACCTTACGTAGAAGATAAGGATTTCACTGCCAATGTGATGAATCAATTACCGGCAGCGAAAACTTTAGGTGTGTGGCAAGAGCGGCTAATTATTTTGATTCCATTTATGATTATTAGCCTGTTAGTGCTCAGCCAATTTTCACTACTTAATGTGTTAGTGAAATTGTGGTCTTTTTTGGCGGCAGTTCAAGTTACAAATTTAATGCAAATTGGATTGGTGACAATGCTCGCCGTTATTTCCGGCGCATCGTTTTGGTTCGCAAAACAATTTAAATTAATTTGAGCACGGTATTGTAAAAAATTATTTTTAATAAAATTTGTTTCGCTTATTACCTATTAAATTCTTTTCCAAAGCCCGCTATCGCGGGCTTTTTATTTTTTGTTTCTTTTAGCGCCGCTCATAAATATTTTTTACATTAATTTGCTATATACGCAATCTTTGATGGTTAAAAAATTGCTTCGCTATAACTCCGCTGCTATACCCAAACCTAATACTTATAATTTTTATAAGCATTTTAATTCCAGGGTGGGGCAATGCTGTCTTTAAAAATTTCGCAAAAATTGATGTTGTTAGTAGCCATTAGTATTTTGGCGTTTGTTGTCAGTCAGGGTTACACAATGATCGTTGAGCGCGGCAATAGCGCACGCCTCAAAGACGTTGAATTGCGACTTTATCCGACATTGGAATTAACTACGATTAACCTCGGTGACTTGTTGCTCATGGAGCAACAAATTAATAGCTCTGTCACTACTGGCGATGAACAGGCGTTAGAGGTTGCCGAGCAGCACTACCAAAATATTCGCAAAAATCTCAACACTTTGGCCGGCCTGAGCGATGAATTAAAAACCCAGGAAGTCGACATTGAAAAATTATTAGTTACATGGCACGACACTGCAACACGAATAGCACATGAATTTATTAAAGGTTCAGTCGATATGACCAAGGTGGGAGTTGAAACTGCCGCCAACGCAAAACGTCTAGACGAATTAAAAAAATCGCTTGAATCAATGCGCGAAAAAAACAAAGTCGTTTTTGCCGATTCAATTCGGAGAACTGTGGATGAATCACAAGTAGCTAATACGGTTTCTCGCGTTATTGCAGGCGTGGCGATTTTGGGTTTGGTGATATCTAGTTTGGTGGTCAGCCGTTCGATTACCGACAGCATAAATCGTGTTTCTGATTCGCTACATGAAATGGCATCCGGTGCTGGCGATTTAACAGTGCGTATTAATTATTCCGGGCAAGATGAAGTCGGCGATTTGGTAAATCACTTCAATGTATTTGTTGCAAAGCTGCACGCGTCATTCGCAGATGTATCGCGCGACGTTGGCGATTTGGGATCGGTGGCTTCGCGGTTAACACAATCGAGTGGAAAAAATTTAACGCGCATCCACGAACAATCCACCGCAATTTCCGCGATGCGAGAATCAATTGAAGAGCTATTGCGACGCGTGAGTGAAATTGCCGAGTTTGCGCACAATGCGTCCGCACAAGCACAAGATGCCAGCGGCGCTGCGGCGCGCGGTAAAGAAACCTTATCAATAAATGTTTCTACCATTAGCACGCTCGCAGATGAAGTGCGCAGCGCTGCAGATGTAGTAAATCAATTTGAAACTTTTTCTACCGATGTTGGACAATTGCTCAACACGATTCAGAACGTTGCCGAGCAAACTAATTTACTCGCATTGAACGCGGCCATCGAAGCGGCGCGTGCTGGTGAACACGGGCGCGGCTTTGCCGTTGTTGCGGATGAAGTTCGTGGGCTTGCGGTTCGAACTCGCCAAGCCACTGAAGAAATTCACAAAGTGATTAATGAATTACGCAAAGTTTCAGGCAGTGCAGTAACGGCTATGCAAGGTAGTGTTGAACGTGCGAATCGCGGCCTGGAAGCCACCCGAGCGTCTGGTGAAGTGCTCAACTATATTCTGAGTAACGTTGAAATAATTAGCGATATTAATGAAAAAATTGCCTCAGCAACCCACGAACAAACACACACCTTTTCGCAGGTTTCATCGCACGTTAATAAAATTTACGACAATACACAGTTAGTGAATTCAAGCACCAATGAGTTGGATGAAGTGAGCCGCGATATAGATCATATCAGCCAAGGTCTGCGCCGTATTTCATCGCAATTTAAAGTCTAAAAAGTTTAGGAAAATAAATCGTATTAACGATTTAACGTGCAGGATAATTTATCATGAGGAGATTTATCGAAATGAAAAAATTAAAATTCCCACGCAAGCTGAGTTGTGTAACGCTCGCCAGTTTTCTCTTAGGCTCAGCGTCATTGGTTCAGGCTGCCGATATAAAGTTTTCAGGATTTCTATCGGTTGGCGGTGGCTTTGTCGACGATGAAAAAGGTCTTCCTTACGGCGGGTATAGTGAAGAAGATTTAACTTTCGATAGCAATCTTTTGGGCTTGCAAGTCACCGGAAATATTTCGGATAAATTATCAGCCACCGCACAAATAATTGCTCGCAGTAGCGATGACTATTCATTAAATAGTGAGTGGGCTTATTTAACCTGGCAAGTTAGCGATAACACAAAAATCAGGGCGGGGCGGTTGCGCACGCCTTTCTATATGTTTTCCGATTCGCTGGACGTGGGATATTCATACGCATGGATAACGCCGCCACGTGAAGTTTATAGTTTGCCATTTAATAACGTCGACGGTCTTGATGTTTATAGCACTGGCACTCTCGGTTCTTTTGATACGAGTATTCAAGTTTATTTTGGTGGCTTCTCAGATGAAGTCGATTTTAACGGCACGCTCGCGCCCACCAAAACGCGCAATCAAATGGGCGTTGCCGCAACGCTCGGAAAAGATTGGTGGACATTGAGAGCTGCCTATCACACTGCAGATTTATGGGTCGATGTAACTCAGGCTCCGCTTTCTTCCACCGCTACCATAGGGAGTTTTGCACAAACTCTTGGTGCATTCGGATTCGCAAAAAACGGCGATAAATTATTGCTTGAAGATGATAAAACAACATTTTCCGAGATAGGTTTAAATATTGATACCGGAAGATTTGTAGCGGCACTTGAACATACCGAACTCGAAGCAAAAGATAGCTTGTTGGCAAAACGTATTCGCGAATATGTAATGGGTGGTGTGCGCTTTGGTGATTGGTTAGTTCATCTAACCTATTCGCGTTCTAAAGATGACACCGCTCATCCTGAAGAAGGAATTCCTGCGGGCGTTGCTTTGCCGGTCGTAGGAAGCACAAATTTTTTAATCGGTACTTTGCAGGCGGTCGCAGCTACGCAAGTGGAAACACGCGATGTAAAAACAATTGGTTTGCGCTGGGATGTTACCTCTGGCACCGCATTAAAATTTCAGATTGATGATGTTGATGACGAAGTCGATGGTGACCAGAAACTTTTTTCTGTTGCCGTACAAACTGTATTTTAGGGAGGAGCTAACATCATGAAAATATTTACACCGTTATTAATCGCAATTCCGCTGCTAAGCTTTTCGTTATTTTCCTCTGCCGAAATAGCGGTAGTGGTTCATCCTTCATCCGGCGTAGCTTCTTTAACAGAAGACGATATAGCGCGTATTTTTTTAGGTAAATCAAAATCCTTTCCCAGTGGTGCCGCCGCTGTTCCGGTAAATCAGGATGAAGGAGCACCCGCGCGCGACAAGTTTAACGAAGCAGTGTGCAAAAAAAATTCCAGCCAATATAAAGCTTACTGGTCGCAATTAGTATTTACTGGAAAAGGCACTGCGCCGAAAGATGGAGGAAATGACGCAGCGGTGAAAGCGCTGGTTGCAGCAAATCCGACGATGGTGGGTTACGTAGATTCCAGCGTGGTTGATTCCAGTGTTAAAGTCGTTTATAAAATTCCCTAACTATATCCCACAATAAAAAATACCCGCTCACTGGCGGGTATTTTTTTATCAAAACTTTGGTAAATTATTTTACTTTTAAACCTTTGCCGGTTGCTGCCCAATAAATTCCGCCATACACATGTTCTAAAAATAATGGGTCAGAATAATCTGCTGCGGTGTGACCTAGCGCCGTATAAAACGAGCGGCCACCATCATAGTTTTGATACCAGGCAATGGGGTGGAATTTACCCATACCTTTACCGCTTTTGGTGCCCCAGTCGGTAACAGGATCATAAGATTTTTCATCAACGGTAAGAATATAATTTAAATTTTTAATGTTTGCTGGCCCAAATTCATACCACTCTTCAGTCCATAATAAATGATCTGGCATGCGTTCAAGCCCGGGAAACTTGCGATCAATAACTTGCAACTCTGCCGTTTGAATTGCGGGATGGATATGGAAGCTGTGGCCTACCAATTGCGTGTACCACTTCCAATTGTATTCAGTGTCTGAGGCGCTGTGGATACCGACGAAGCCTTTGCCGGATTTAATAAAACGCTCCATTGCCGCCTTCTGTTCCGGGTTGAGAATATCGCCGGTTGTCGAGAGAAAAATAATAGCCTGAAACTTTTTTAAATTCTCATCGTTAAATACGCTTGGGTCTTCCTGCCAATCCACCGTGAAAAAATGTTTGTTTGCCATTTCGCGCATGGCGGCAACGCCTTCCAGTTGCGATTGATGATGCCAGCCTTGTGTCATGGTAAAAAGTAAAACGTTAAATTGCTCGGCAAAGCTGCTGAAACTTACAAAAAGCAAGCTGCAGCCCAGTATCAATTTTGATAGTGATTTTTTAAACATAATTAGCCTCGTTATTGTGGAAAAGCATGCCAGATACGACCGCAAATAGCCTAGCGCATATGCAACCCGAGAGGCGGATAATTTTTGTAAAGCCGAGAGATGGAATCAGGTACAGCGGAGACGAGGATTAAAAAACTTGTTGAGCAGAATCTTCTCGACGAATTGCATAACTCGTCGAGAAGAGGGTTTTACAATTTATTCAATGGTAACTAAATCGCCTGAAATAGAAACGCCAGACTTTAAAACGCCGGAATCACAGGCATAAATTTCTTTGCTGTTAACGGCTTTGCCTTTAGCGTTTGACTTAATGTTGACCACCGCATTAGCGCCTTCTTTTTTCGCTGCTTCACGCAAATCTTTCAAGGCCACAATTAACGCCGAGTGACAGGCGGTAATTTGCGATTTCAAAGATGCATTTATTTCGCGATCAAAGGTGTATTGGCTAATATTTTTAGTCACAGTACCTTCGGGCGTGGCATCACCGAAATAAAATTTAATATCATCCGGCAGGTTTAACTTGGCATCATTTGAGGTCAATGCATCCTGTATAGAGATATTTTTCAGCTCGCGGGCCTCAGCCTGCAGGGTCAATGCACACAAGGTAGAGATAAAAACGATAAATAGTTTTTTCATAAGTGCCTCAATAGTGAATGAATAATCCGCCCTAAGCTTACTTCTTCTTAAGCGCTTGTTGCAATAACGCACCCATACTTCCCATGGCCGCCGGTGCAGGATTATTTTTCTGCGCGTTGCGATTTTGGTTTTGCGATTGCGGGCGCGATCCACCTTTTGACGATTCCACTTTTTCGCCGGGCGTGTCATCCAAGCGTAACGACAGCGCGATACGCTTGCGAGCTACGTCTACTTCCATCACTTTTGCTTTTACGATATCACCGGCTTTTACTGCTTCGCGTGGGTCTTTAATAAACGTGTGCGACAGCGCTGAGATATGTACCAAGCCATCCTGATGTACGCCTATATCCACAAATGCACCGAAGTTGGTTACGTTGGTAACTGTGCCTTCTAAAACCATGCCTGGCACCAAATCATTTATCGTATCCACGCCTTCCTGGAATGTTGCGGTTTTGAATTCCGGGCGTGGATCGCGGCCTGGCTTATCCAATTCTTTGATGATGTCCGTTACGGTCGGCACACCAAATTTTTCATCGGTGTAGTCACCGGCTTTTAATGCGCGCAAGAAACTGGAGTCGCCAATCAAACCTTTTATTTCGCGTTGGTTTTTGTCAGCAATTTTTTCTACGATTGAATAGGATTCCGGGTGAACGGCAGAGGAGTCGAGCGGATTGGTGCCGCCCGCAACGCGCAAAAATCCTGCAGCTTGTTCAAAGGTTTTCTCTCCAAAGCGCGGTACTTTTTTCAAAGCTGCGCGCGACGCAAACGCGCCGTTTTGATTGCGGAACTCAACAATGTTATTTGCCAATGTTGTGTTCAATCCAGATACCCGCGCAAGCAATGCCGCCGATGCAGTATTCACTTCTACACCAACAGCGTTCACACAGTCCTCAACTACCGCATCCAGCGAACGCGCTAATTGTGATTGTGAAACGTCGTGTTGATATTGACCAACACCAATAGATTTCGGATCAATTTTTACCAATTCCGCAAGCGGATCTTGCAGGCGACGCGCAA
>Ga0247741_1000463_pt1 | contig 23375 bp, 24 predicted proteins | sample UWRJL213509R2_FD_180945 | JGI IMG/M metagenome (GOLD analysis project Ga0247741, IMG submission 180945) | Plant litter microbial communities from Arlington Agricultural Research Station in Wisconsin, United States - UWRJ-L213-509R-2 | ecosystem: Environmental > Terrestrial > Plant litter >... | reverse complement strand
AATTTTTATGTAAATTGTAAGTAAAAAATATCCCGGTCTTGTGCCGGGATTTTCTATTTATCACTTATAAAGTTGCTAACTAAAAATAATCAGCATTTATATTTTAGACTCCGGGCCCAGTAAAGCCATCAATATCTAACTGCAATAATTTTTCTTTCTCTGCATGTGAGTGAACACCTTCGGCAATCATTACCATGCCTAATGAGTGGCCGATTTTACATAGTCCAGATAAGAAATTTTGATTGCCGGGATTGGTATCAATATCGCGAACGATAGCGCCATCAACTTTTAAATAGTGCAGCCCGATATCCTGCAGTTCGCGAATTTTTGTAAATTCCAGACCGACATGTTCCAGGCCAATATGACAGCCAATTGCCCGCAGCGAATTAGTAAAACTGCGTAGCTCAGCCATATGGCGAAAGGCGCAAGACTCTGGAAATTCCAGCCATAAATTATTTGCTTTAGCTAAAGATTGGTTGAGTAACGAAAGCGCTTGCTCACGGAAATTTGCATTGCATAAAGAATCCGCCGAAATATTGATGGCGACAGCTTTGTCTTTATCTAACATCTCTAATGCTGCGCGGATAACTTCCAAATCAATCGCAGGCATAATTCCAAGGCGCGCCGCCCACGGCATAAAATAGCCCGCCGGTTGCCAATCATCATCGAGCAGTAAACGCACGGGCGCTTCAAAATGCAATACTTCGCCGGTTTGATTGCGAACTGGGAAATGAGCGAGTTGAATTTTTTTCAATTGCAGCGCGTGAGTAATTGTTTCTCGCCAATCGTTTAAGTTTCGGTGCGCCAGTGGTTGGTGATTATTGTTGATGGTAATTAGTGCGCGGTTGCCTTTTATTTCCGCTTGCGCCAATGCGCCGTCCAATTTGTGTAAAAGTTCGTTGCGTTTTTCGCCGCTGTTATAGGTGCAGATGGCGATGGGTAATTGAATATCTTTTAATTCATCGGTGCTTAACTGCGTATTCAGCTGTTCGGAAAGTTCTGCACCAACCGTATCAACCGATGGATTGCCGGAAATAACCAACATAAAATCGCTGCCGTTCAAGCGTCCTGCATAGCTTCCGGGGTAACGTCCAATAAATTGATGTAACACGCCTGCAATTTGTAGGAGCGCATGATCTACCGCTGCGCGACCTAAATGATTATTTAATTCGGTGAGATTTAAAAAGCGCATGATTGCTATTACGCCGGAGCTGTCACTGTCATCGCGGTTTAATTTACTTTCTAATAAATTAAGAAAGTGATTTCGATTGGGTAATTCTGTAAGCGAATCGAGTTGCGATTCACGGCGTAATTTTTCCAATTGTTTCGTTTCTTTTTCCAGCATGGCTTTTACACTTTGTGAAAGTGTATTCATGGCGCGCACAAGGCGTTGGAATTCAGTAGTTTTAGGTTCGTCGGATGTAACAAAACGGCGTTCACCAATAGCTTCAGCTTGTTTGATAACAGTATTCAAGGGGCTCGAAATAAATTTCAGAATAAATGTACCAACAATTCCACTTAAAATTGCCGCCACCACAAACCAGGTGAGTAATTGCGATGTGCTATTCCACAGCGCTTGCCACGCATAACGTGAATGACTTTTTATAGTGAGTGTGCCGAATTGCTGCCAGCCATTTTGTATTTGCGCTACGCCAGGTGCTGCATCAAAATTGACTAAATGGGTAAACCAGCCGGGCACGCTTGCAGGTGTTTTGTCGTTGGCATTTTCTTCGTAGCGACGCGATACCAAAATATTTTTTTGTGGATCTGCGAGCGTAATATATTCGTAGTGACCTGTATCAAATTGGGCGCTTATCAGTAATTCTAAAGTGACTGGATCTTTTTCCATTTGCGATATGGAAAGTGCAAGCGAAGTAGCGTTATCCAGATTTTTTATTCGCAGTTGTTCTTCAAGATAACTTTTTGCAGACATGATGCTAATGGCAAAACTGCCACCCAATGCGAGCAGCAACATGACAATAATGCCAATCCATAATTGTTTTATTAACGACATAATGATTCCACCTTTAAAAGCCTTCTTGTTTCATTCGTTCAAGCACGTCGCGCCAGCGCGACAGACGTGCAGTTGGATCAATTTGTGGTTGAGCCTGATTGCCAACCCATAAGCCATCACTGTTAAAGCTAAAAACCGGATGCAGATCGGTACGTTTATCAGCGGTTTCAATTTGCGAAACCAGGCTGTCTAGAATTAAGGGAATTGAATCGGGTTGTTCATAATAACCAAGCACCATGTGCGCTTGGAAAACTTTACTGGTTGCACCGCCGATTTGCGCTTTTACATAAATAAGTCGCAAATGTTCAACTGAAATTCCCAGGCGAATAAGTGAGAAATATTTTGCGATGGTGTAGTCCTCGCAATCACCCGCGCCGCTACCTAATGTTTCAAGCGGCGTTGCCCAATAATCACTTACTTTCCAATGAACAATGTCATCTTCAAAATGAATATTTTTATTAAAAAAATCATTAATGGCTTTTGTTTTTTCGGCGGTTGTGTTGGTTTGGTTGGTATCAATTAAATGTTGCCATGCATGAAGTTTGTTAACTCCCGTAACTCCGAAGCGAGTTTGCATACTTTTTTCAAGTTTATTTGGATCAAGCGCCGCGGCGCAAAAAACGCCGGATAATAAAATGCAGATGAACAAACACACACGCATAGGGCGTGTACAACTGGCGCGCAATACGGAAACCTTAGGTTCCGTATAATCTTTTAGCGAGGGTGGTAACATTCAGTGGGTTGAGAACCTGAAATTATCGATGCTTGGAGTATAGCCAAGCTTTTTAAATAGGAAGGCTTTTATGGCATTGAATTTATTGAGAAATTTTATGAGATAGCATTGTAAAACTACGAATGAGAGCAACCGCACCGAATAGGTTATGCGGAGCGCGTATATTGCGATGCGAACTTATTTGAGTGACAACTGGCAGTTAGGTTTAGGAGATAAGCAATGCAAAAATTAGCACAAGTGGTTCTGGGTTTAGTGGTTGTGTGGATGCTGTCGGGTTGCTCAACCACGAAAGGTGTATCTCCTCAGGAAAAACGTCAGGCTGCCTTGGATATGCGCAGCCAGGTTCTTACCGACTTGTATAAATTGCAGCCCGATGCCAGAGCGCAAATCACAGCGTCGCCCGGCTACGCCGTTTTTAGCAGCGCGAATGTAAGCGCCTTTTTCGCCAGTGTTGGCGGCGGTTATGGCGTTGTTGAAAACAAGCGCCTTAAAAAATCCATCTTCATGAAAATGGGTGAAGCTGGAGTAGGTGTGGGATTAGGTGTTAAAGATTTTCGCGCGGTATTTATTTTTAAAACCCAGGAGTCGTTGGAAACTTTTATCGATAACGGTTGGGAATTCGGCGGCCATGTGGATGCCGCCGCTAAAGCGGGCGATAAAGGTGGTGCGGTCGGCACGCAAGCTATGCTTAACGGCGTGACGATTTATCAAATCACTGAGAGTGGGTTGGCGTTACAAGCTACTTTGAAAGGCACAAAGTTTTGGCAAGATGCGCAGCTTAATGAATAATATTTTTGTAGCCGGCGAACAAAAACGGCAGCCAAGGCTGCCGTTTTTATTGAGTCAAAATTGCAATTAAATCACTCAATATCCCAACTGATTAATTCAAATTTATTGTCGTCTGCAACAATTGCCCAAGCTTTATCATGCCAATCGCCTAAAACAATTCGCTCGGCTGATTCGCCGTCAATTTGCAATGGGTGACGTGCAGGGCGATGCGTATGGCCGTGAATCAAGCGTTTAACATTTGCATCCTTCATGACTTGAACAACTTCGCTTTCAGTCACATCCAAAATATCTTCAGCTTTCAGGCTATTCATTTCCTGACTTTTTTCGCGCAATTGCGCAGCTAATATACGGCGCGCTGCGAGTGGCTGCGCAAGAATTTGTTGCTGCCATTGTGGAGAACGAACTTGCTCACGAAAGGCGATATATTGCTGGTCACTGATGCAAAGCTGATCGCCGTGCAGGATAAGGGTAGGGTGGCCATACAGGTCAATGATTGTTCCTTCATCAACCATTTTTGCACCGGCTCTTTCTGCAAAATTTTCGCCGAGCAAAAAATCCCTATTGCCATGCATTAAAAAAATGTCGGTACCGGAGTTACTTAATTTTTTTAATTCTTGCGCGACTTCAGTATTCAGCGCGCTATCGTCATCATCACCAATCCAGGCATCAAAAAAATCACCTAAAATGTAGAGCTTTTCAGCACCCACAGCTTGTGTGTGCAAAAAATCAAAAAACGCCCGTGTGATTTCCGGGCGCGATTCGTGAAGATGTAAATCTGAAATAAACAGAGTGCGCATTTTATTCTGCAGCAGCGTCGCTTTTAGCATCTTCACTTACAGTTACGTTTTGAATGATAACGGCTTCAACCGGAACGTCCTGGTGATGACCTTTGCTACCCGTTTTCACGCCTTTGATTTTATTCACAACGTCCAAACCTGAAGTTACTTTACCGAACACGGCGTAACCCCAACCTTGATTATTTTTGCCGCTGTGATTTAAAAAGCTGTTGTCTTTTACGTTAATAAAAAATTGTGCAGTTGCGCTATGCGGGTCACCAGTACGTGCCATCGCAAGGCTGCCAGTAACATTTTTTAATCCGTTATCCGCTTCGTTTTGAATTGGCGCGTATTTTTCTTTTTTCTCACTCAAGTCTTCGGTCATGCCGCCGCCTTGAATCATAAAACCATCAATAACACGGTGAAAAATTGTACCGTTGTAAAAACCTTCTTCAGCATATTTTTTAAAGTTAGCTGCTGTGTGTGGCGCTTTATCGAAATCCAGTTCTATAACTATGTCGCCGTAATTTGTATGTAGGGTAATCATGTAAAGCTCCTGAAGCAAAAGAATGACAAAAGTCGTAGGTCTAAAAAGCGGGTATGATACGCGTTCAATCAAGGTGAAGGAACTTTCCGTTAGCCTAAATAGTTAATTCAAATCGATAAATATGTAAAAAGCGGGAACCATTCATGCTGCGCGGTAAATTTCTCACTGTTGAAGGTACAGAAGGTGTCGGAAAAAGCACCAACTTGGCGTTTATTCACACATGCCTGCAATCGCAAGGAATAGATGTTGTTGTAACTCGCGAACCTGGTGGAACTCCGCTTGCTGAACAAATTCGAGAATTGTTGTTAGCTAAACGCGATGAATCTGTCGATGAAACGGCTGAGCTTCTTTTAGTGTTTGCTGCGCGTGCACAACATATCGCGCAAGTTATTAAACCGGCATTAGCGCGCGGAGCTTGGGTCTTGAGTGATCGTTTTACCGATGCTACTTACGCCTACCAAGGTGGCGGGCGCGGCTTAAGTACGCAAACAATCCTGCAATTGGAAAGTTTAGTGCAAGGCGATTTACGACCAGATTTAACCTTGATTTTGGATATTGATGTGGAACTGGGTTTGAATCGCGCCCGGCAACGCGGTGAATTGGATCGCTTTGAGAGCGAAACTATTGGATTTTTTGAGCGAGTGAGAAGCGCATATCGCGAGCGTGCAGAACAATCTCCCGAACGATATTCGCTCGTTAATGCAGGCCAAGATTTGGCAGCAGTACAAGCCGATATCAGCGCAATTCTCAAGGCCACGCTCGCGTCCTAGTGGCGCATGATTTTTCATTATTTGATTATCCAAAATCTCGGACTAGAGTTTAAAGAGCCAGCGGCTTTCCTGAGTCAAGGCGCTGTGTTCCTCTAGTAGATTTTTGGTGATGAAATGAGTGCGAGACAAGCAGGCTTTACTTTAATTGAATTGATCGCTGTTATTGTTATTTTGGGGATCTTATCCGCAACGGCGCTTCCCAAGTTTATAGATTTAGCGCGCGAAGCTCGCATTGCAAAACTCGATGCTGCTGTGGGTGCCATGAATTCAGCGGCATCTATGACCTACGGTAAATTTTTAGTAAATCCCGTATCGCCACAAATATTTGAAGGGTCAACTGTTACTTTTTTGTATGGCTATCCGGATGCAGCAAGCATTGCTGACGTTGCCGGTTTACTCGCGCCAGATTACATAACGTCGGTTGCAGGCGGAGTCATGACGGTCTCGGTAACGACTGATTGCACCGCGACTTACACCCAAGCCGCTTCGGCGATTTTGCCGCCTGTAATTGAAGTTGGAACAATTACTGGCTGCTAAAAAATTTGATTTTCAGTCCAAAAGAAGCGCGAGCATAAATAACTCGCGCTTTTTTATTGGGAATTTACTTTAGAACTCGGCAAGGCATTCCACTTCAATCTTGTGGCGCAAAATAGGGTGGGTAAGTTGAATGTGCTGTGCGTGTAGTAATAAGCGCGGTGCTTGCGCTTGAATATCCGGCGGTGAATAAAGCTGATCGCCCAACATAGGGTGTCCAAGGCTAAGCATGTGAACACGCAGTTGGTGAGTGCGCCCGCTGACCGGTTCCAGTAAAACCCGCGTGCTATTTTGGATTTCATTGCGTTCTAATACCTGGTAGCGCGTGTGCGCCGCTTTACCGCTTTCAAAACATACTTTCTGTAGTGGTCGATTAGGCCAATCGCAAATCAACGGCAGCTTTACTTCGCCCTCATCAGCTTCAACCAAACCTGAAACAACGGCCACATAACGTTTGTGAATGCCGCGCGCTTCAAATTGTTTGGTGAGAATTTTCAAACTCATGTAATTGAGCGGAAACATCACTATGCCAGAAGTACCTTGATCCAAACGGTGCACAACCCGTGCATTGGGATTAAATTTGAGTGCGCGGTTAATCAGGCAGTCCTGCTTTTCCGGGCCTTTTCCGGGAACCGTGAGTAAGCCCGCAGGTTTGTTGCAGATCATCAGGTCGTCATCGAGATGCAAAATATTTAGGCCGGAATCGTTCATGAAAAAACTACTGGGGAGGAAAGGGCCGCGATTATCGCAAATCCACACATAAATTGCTAAACCGCTATTGGGATTGCCGAGCGGTTGTTGTTAAGCTTGCGGCCTCTGTTTTATTGAGCATTTTTATGTCCGACTTTCCATCTCATCCGTACCCTTGGCAGCTGCAAGAGTGGCAACAGCTAAACCAGCAGATATCCGCTAAAAAGCTTCCGCACGCGTTGATGTTTGCTGGTGCTAAAGGTATCGGCAAGCGCCATTTGGCTGAAGCGCTTGCGCAGTTGTTGCTGTGTTTATCACCCATTGAGGGCACGCCTTGCGGTAAATGTCGCGGTTGCATGCTGAATAAAGTGCAAAATCATCCCGATTTCATTGTGATTTCGCCGGAAGAAGGTGCTAAAGCCATTAAGGTCGATCAGGTGCGAGCGCTTATCGAAGATTTGGGGAAAACCGCGCAACAAGGCGGTTATAAAGTCGTCGTGCTTGAGCCCGCTGAAGCTATGAACGCCAATGCGGCCAACGCCTTGCTCAAATCTCTCGAAGAACCGGCAGCCAATACGCTATTGATTTTAGTGTGCCATACGCCCAGCGCGGTGTTGCCGACGATTCGCAGCCGCTGCCAAATGCGCTTATTGGCGACGCCCAACCCCGAGCAAGTTATTCATTGGCTTAAGCCTTTGATGGTCGGCAGCAACATTCCCGTCGAAAAGCTCATGGACGCCGCTGGCGGCGCGCCTTTGACGGCTTTGTCCTATCTAGAGGGCGATGCTTTGGAGCGTCGGGATGCTTGGCTTCTAAATCTTATACGTTTAAGCACCGGCCAAATTTCAGCCATTGAGGTGGCCGCCCAATGGCAAAAGGACGACGTGATCGCCTTGGTGGAATGGTTCCTCGTTTGGCTACATTCAGTGATGCGTTGGCAAGTCGGGGCGGAGCAATTGCTGATTAATCAATTACCGCAGGATTTGCGGGACCGTCTTGCAAAAGTATCATCTGCACTGTTGCATCGATACGTCGAAAAAATCCTGATATCCAAACGTCAATTGCTCGGTAACTCCAACCCGAACAAACAATTATTGCTCGAAGAAGTATTGCTGGATTGGGGCGCTCTTCTGCGCAGCGCTAAATAGACGTCAGGTATAAATAGTTCAGAAGTGCCAAATAGTACGGCACATCTCGCTAGACACGTCTAGACTAATACATTATGTTTCAGTCCATTGAATTCAGACGGATTACCTTATGCAAGCGATAGGCGGTGGTGCCCGTAACGGCATACTCTCTCTAACTATTAAAGACAAAGCGGTGCTATACGCGGCGTATATGCCATTTGTAAAAAACGGCGGCATGTTTATCCCCACGGGAAAAAGTTACAAATTAGGCGACGAAGTTTTTATGTTGTTGAGCTTGATGGATGAAGCAGAAAAAATCCCGGTGGCAGGCAAAGTGATTTGGATAACTCCACGCGGCGCTCAAGGTAACCGCGCAGCGGGTATAGGCGTGCAATTTACCGATCAGGATAATACTGCTGTTACCAAAATTGAAACCTATCTTGCCGGTTCAATTAATTCGGATAAGCCAACCCATACAATGTAAGCAAGTATTGGATTTCAAAAAAACCAGCTTCAGGCTGGTTTTTTTATATCAGGCTAACCAGTTTTATCCTTTATAATCCCCGCAAATTTCCAGCGATGTAAGCAACATGTTAATTGACTCTCACTGCCATTTAGACCGCATCAACCTTGACCGTTATGACGGTAACTTGGCTAATGCTATAGCTGCTGCCAATGAGCGCGGCATCCAACAAATGCTATGCATTAGCGTTACCTTGGATAATATTCAAACCGTTATCGATGTTGCACAAGCTCATCCCAGTGTTGTGGCTTCTGTTGGAGTTCATCCGTGCGATGTAAAAGAGGGCACCGCAACCGCTGAACAATTAATTCAGTGGGCATCGCAAGAAAAAGTTGTTGCACTTGGCGAAACCGGTTTGGACTATCACTACGAAACTGAAAGCAAAGAATTGCAGCACGAAAGTTTTGCATTGCATTTGAATGTTGGGAAAAAAATTGGCCTGCCTGTTGTAGTCCATACCCGCGAGGCCAAAGCAGATACGCTGGCTTTAATAAAGCAGTATGGCAGTGTGGAGCATAGCGGCGTGTTGCACTGCTTCACTGAAGATTGGGAAATGGCCAAAGCGGCGCTGGATTTAAATTACTATATTTCCATCTCGGGCATAGTGACTTTTAAAAATGCTGAACAAATTCGCGATGTAGTGCGCAATATGCCTATTGATCGTCTTTTGGTTGAAACGGATTCGCCATATCTCGCACCCATTCCTTATCGCGGCAAACCTAACGAGCCTAAATACGTGCGTGAAGTTGCGCAGTTTGTTGCAGATTTAAAAGGCATGAGTATTGAGCAATTAGGCGAACATACCTGCGAAAATTTTTATCGTTTATTTAATAAAGCAAAACAATATTTGCCTGCATAATTCATTTTAAAAAGAGAAAGTTATGAACACACAACAAATTAAAATCATGCTCGAACTTCAAAACAGCATGAACACAAAAGTTAATGCAAACTGGCAACAACAAGGCTTTGAATTCTACCGCGCGATTTGGGTTGAGTGTGCTGAATTGTTGGATCACTACGGTTGGAAATGGTGGAAAAAACAGTCGCCCGATACCGAACAAGTTGCACTGGAGCTAATCGATATTTGGCACTTTGGTTTAAGTATTCTTTTGCAAAGCGGCGCCAATCAAGATGATTTGGTCGCTAAAATCCAAAATGAATTAAGCATTGAAACCAATGAACAAGATTTCCGACTGGATCTGGAAAAATTTGTTGCCGCAACTTTAAGTGACCGTCAATTTCATATCGGTTTATTCGGTCGTTTAATGGCTGGTATTGACATGAGTTTCGATCAGCTTTATCGCGGTTATGTTGGCAAAAACGTATTAAATTTTTTCCGCCAGGATAACGGCTACAAAGATGGTAGTTACCGCAAGCACTGGGGTGATGGCCGTGAAGATAATGAGCATCTTGTTGATGCAGTGCAAACTTTGGATGCAACGAAACTTGAATTTAAAGATGAGTTATATGCTGAGCTTAAGAGGCGTTACCAGCAGTAAAATTGATTAGATAACAAGATAGGGATAGCTATGTGGTTTTTGTTTGGCTTTTTAACCATATCAATTTGTATTTGTGTTGAGTTTTGGCGGCGACATCTTTCGCGATGGGCGCCAGAAAATACTATTGAGGGATTGCAATACAAACATGATAGCTACAAAGGTAAAGTGACCTGGGTATCTCTCGGTATTGTTTGCGATAAGCACGCGAGCTTTTCGTTAAAAAGACAATCGTGGTTGGATAACCTATTTAAGCGCATGGGCGTGTCAAATGAGTTTGAAACCGGAGATTCATCATTTGATGATTTGATTTATCTTGTATCAGATAATAAAACGCTGCATTACGCCTTGGCTAATACTATTGAGTTTCGCTCGGCAGTAAAAAATATTATGAATTTCGGTGTTGCCTCGCAATTGGAGGCGCGAGAAATTTGTTGTCGTAACGGGCGATTGTGGGGAAGATTTAAAGCTGGCTCAGATTACAGTGAAGGGAGAATCCCCATTATTGTTAAAGCCCTGACGAAAGAATTTAAAGCGCTAGGCCATGCAGTACAACAGGTCAGTTTAATTTCTGGCTCGCGCTGGGCCGATCCATTTGTCATTAAGGCTGCTATTTTGTTGGCAGTGAGTTCTGGCTTGGCGATAAATGGTGCTATCCAATTTTTTCGTCTTCAATTTGGTAAGTTGCCCTTTACTGTCGATTATTTATTAATTGTCAGGGATGCACTGGGCTACAGCATTCTTTTTATGTTGGTTTTTGCATTGATTGCGATTTACTGGCTTGGCCGTAGTGCGCGCACTCACATAGTACTAGTTGAATTAATGACTGTAGGTGCATTTGGCATTTTTTTAACGCTTGCCACAGAAATGCGCGACATGAATATGGAAATGGATATTGCCGCGCCGCAAACCTATACAACTCAGGTGGTGCAAAAATACACCACTAAAGGGCGTCGCAGTGGCACTAAATATCATCTTGTCGTAAAAGATTGGAATTGCGATTGCGGTAATTATTCTTTCACTGTCCCTGATTATATTTATTTCCCTATTGTTGAAGGCGGCCAGATGCAGGTGCTCCAGCATCAAGGGCATTTGCATTATCCATGGGTTAGCCAGATTAGAGCGCTTTAATTTTACATGTTCAAAGCGCAATCTATCGTCGTTCTATTCTAAGGTGTTGTTTGGCCTGTGGTTGGTAAAATCAGGAATTGATCTCATTGAAGCTTATTAATGGATGAAATTTCCCCCCAATTCACTATAATGCTGGCCCGTTCTATCTTAAAAAAACATCAGGCACAAAATGCCACATACCTTTTGTTCTATCTCTTCTAAACAAGTTGGAGTCTCACCGTGAAAGCACCCGTAAGAGTTACCGTCACCGGCGCCGCTGGCCAAATCAGCTACTCTCTCCTGTTCCGCATCGCCGCTGGCGATATGTTGGGCAAAGATCAACCAGTAATTCTGCAATTGTTGGAAATCACCCCGGCTCTTAAAGCGCTGCAAGGTGTAGCGATGGAATTGGATGACTGCGCATTCCCATTGTTGGCTGGCATTGTGACCACTGATGACGCTAACGTTGCTTTTAAAGATTCTGATTACGCACTTTTGGTGGGCGCGCGTCCACGCGGCCCAGGCATGGAGCGTAAAGATCTTCTTGCTGCTAACGCTGCAATTTTCTCTGTGCAAGGTAAGGCGATTAACGATCACGCATCACGCAACATTAAAGTGTTAGTAGTGGGCAACCCGGCTAACACCAATGCATTGATTGCTCAGCGTAATGCTCCAGATATCAACCCACGTCAATTCACTGCAATGACTCGTTTGGACCACAATCGTGCTTTGTCACAATTGGCGACCAAAACTGGCACCAGCGTTAACGACATCACTAAAGCCTTGATCTGGGGTAACCATTCATCTACTCAATACCCTGATTTGCACCAAACTTTGGTAAACGGCAAGCCAGCATTGAGCTTGGTTGATCAGGCTTGGTATGAAGCTGATTACATTCCAACTGTTCAACAACGCGGTGCTGCAATTATCGCTGCTCGCGGCGCGTCGTCTGCTGCATCTGCTGCAAATGCGGCTGCTAACCACATTCGCGATTGGGCACTTGGCTCTCCAGAAAATGATTGGGTGAGCATGGGCGTGTACAGCGATGGTAGCTACGGTATTGAAAAAGGTTTGATTTATTCATTCCCGGTAACAACCAAAAATGGCGATTGGGAAATTGTGCAAGGTTTAGAGATTAACGAATTTTCTCGTGCAAGAATGCAAGCGACTGAAAAAGAACTGCAAGAAGAGCGCGATGCTGTTGCTGATTTATTGCCGTCTTAAGAAAATTTTTAATGAGAAATCGTTAAATTGATTTGATAAAAACCACCAAGAGTAATCGCGGTGGTTTTTTTAGTTTACAGCAATGTGAATCACTAAGAAGTTAAGTTCAATCGCAGGCTATCTTTTATTCTTTTCGCAAAAGCATCGTCCACTCCAGCAATACCTGCATATTTTTCCCAATTACTTACAACCTCAGTTACTTGTTCAATAATCTGCCTAGCTTCTTTGTTGAAATTGCTAATTAGTTTTGCTGCTTCTAATAAATCATTTCGAACAAAATTATCGCGTTTGCCATGCAAACTAAGTTGATGTGAATTAACCCAAGGCGAACCGGGTTTGTAACTATAGGCAATATCAAACGCGGGCGCTAACTGCCATTGTTCTCGGGGGCCAGCTAATAAAAACCCCGTATTTTTTGTGTGGTCATCGTGATTACGAGCCACTATGTTGAATACCATACGGCGAAAAATTTCCACAGCATCAGCTCGTTTTAATCGTAACTGGCGTGCGACTGAAAATAATTGCTCATAACTGTATTGCCCCGGCTTTTTATAGTCGGCGTGATCCATTGCGCAAAGCGATTGGTAATGCAATTTATAATTTCCGATGCGATCAAAACGTTTTGTTAAAAAATGCGCACGCTTGCCATCGATCAATAATTCGCAGGGAGAAATATTTATGCCCGCATCTTTTGCCATTAAATAATAGGCATATTCCATTCGGCCAAAACCTTGTGGGTCGCCAAAGGTTTCTTGATTGTTACTGTGCTCAACAACACCATCGAACTTCAAAAGATAATGCCCAAACCCCTCCGGCGCATTAACTTGACCGGAACGAATTTCGGTGCGATCAGCGTTGATTGCAATGAGCGCTTTCGCGCGCGCGCCACCTGCAGATGTACCGACTTGCAGAATGCCACTAATGTCATCTTTACTTTGAAATTTATCGGAAGCTTGAGTGCGTTGATTCAGCACTTGCTGTGCCATATTGATTAGTGACTCCAACTCCAGTTTGCTGTCGGCATTTTGTATTTTGCGAAGCGCTGGTGCATATTCTAACGCGCCCATGCCGCGAGTCCCTGTATAGAGAAGCCGCTCCAATGGTGTAAAACTATTAGGGTCGCGGCCGTTGCGAGCAAGCCAGGCATTGATAACCGCATTGCCGAAATCATCGGGCAGGGTGTCTGCAAAACAAGCGGGCAGGCCTTTATAGGTCTCGGTATTTAATTGCGGAAATTGGAAAATATGCTGGCCATTGATAGCAGCTGGCATATGAAGTGGAGCAATTTGAACGTCTTTGGAAATCCAGTCTTGTGTATATTCAAAAGTCGCCGTAGCTGTTTCAGGGTTCCACGCCAATGCGCCGACCAATTTATCCCAAATCCATACTTCCGCAATATTTTGCATTACCAGTCCAGCCCCAGGCTTGTAGCGTTTGGCTCTTTTATGCCGTCTGCTGCTGCCTCATCCGGTATTGAATAGTGTCGTGTACGTGCTCGTTGGCGTTGTTTGCCTTGTAGCCTCAGTTGCTCAAGCGGGCTAGTTGGAGGTTCGGGCAGAAAATTATCAAGCTGCCCAAGACAATTCAGCGCGCGCAGAGCTGCAATGACATTTTCGAGTTTGCCGGCGCCAGCTATTAGTTGGCGATAGCTTTTAGGTGTAATACCTATTTCCTCGGCGAGAGTGGTTTGCGTCATATTGTGCTCTAACCGTAATCGTTCCAGACGGTTTCCCAGCTCAGCAGCAATTCCTGCATTTGTCATAGCTTGATAGTTCATAATAGGTAAATAAATTCCTCAAATTAAGCTATTTTAAGCTTTAGAGTTCAATTTATACCTATTATTAATTAAATTCAATAGAGGGTAAATAATAACTTAAAAACACCAAATTTTAGGTTTTATAGGTATTTAAGTATCTTTTAAGAGTTTATTCTTGTATTAAAGACGTAAATTGCGCTGTTGTCTGATTTTTTAAATCCTTTGGGCTTAATTGAATTTCCAGCCCGCGCCGGCCAGCGCTCACAAACATAGTGGGTAGTTGTTGGGCCGATGCATCAATAAACGTTTTCAACCGTTTCTTTTGTCCAACCGGACTAACACCGCCCAACACATAACCGGTAATACGCTCTACATCCGTCTTATCTGCCATGGCAGCTTTTTTTGCACCGGCTGCTTTGGCAATTTGTTTCATGCTGAGCATATCGGATACGGGAATCACGGCTACGGCATAATCTTTTGCATCCAGCATAACAACCAATGTTTTAAATACAGAAGCAGCATCGACTCCCATTTTATCTGCAGCTTCCAATCCATAAGATTCCGCAGCGGGATCATGTAAATATTCATGGGTTGTAAAAACTACTTTGGCTTTTTGAAGGGCGATGATCGCTGGAGTCATAATGGTTGCTCAAATAAAATCTGTTTTTGGTATGAGCAACATTTTAGCTTAAGTAAGCGTTTTTACGATCTCAATTAATTGCGCAATCCTAACATTAGATAGCTGACGATAATCAGGGTAGGGGCTCACAATAAGACGATGGCTTTTATTAACTGCAAAATAATTATCGAGCCAAATAAGCGGTGGCAAGTTAAGAGCCGCTGCATAGGTTTTTCCGGCAATAATATGAATCGCTTTTTTATTATTGAACACGGGTCTATTAAAATAATAAAGCTTCGTGACTGTTCGCCTGAAATAATAATAGATCGCGATATTCTTGCCAGCTAGCTGCTAGATTAATTTTCCTAGCGTCGTGTTGCGTATAAAAATCAAATAAAAATTTTGCGTAAACATTAAATACTTTTCGCCAGTGATTACTCGTGTTCTTAACAATATGGGAAATTTCGCCTGGTACCAAGCCGCGTAAGTCTGCTAAAAAAAGATAGTCATCAAAAGGTGGGCGATTGGCTATATAGATTTTAATAGCTGAATTTTCAGCCCCAAGACCAATTGGTTGAATCTCTGTATGCATGAGGTGGCCGAAGACTAAAACGCTGGGAAGGTTTGAGAATGTATGACAACGAAAGAGATTTTTGACGCTAGATTTTCAACCAACAACAATTTTTAATTGTTGTTGGTTCGACTTACAGATATCGCAGTAAATGAGATATTTATCGATTTAGCCGAAAACCCCTGAAATACAAGGTAAATAATCCAAGTAACAACAAGCCAATGGGAAGAGGCTCGGGCACCGCTACATTTTTAGAATTGAAGTGAGCCGTAAAGTAACTTTGTTCGGTGAAGCGAATATTTCCGAGATTTAATTCAACCCAACCTGGGCCATTGTTAAATTTTAAACCTTCGATATTTGTATCTACATCTACATTCGACCAAAAGTTTTCAAGCGTTGTTGTTTCATAATCTGGCTGAATTAAACGAAATACAATTCCGTCTACCCATCCGGTTTTTTTAAGAAAATTAATAGAAAAATTATTGTCGTTCACATCCAATGTAAAAACATCATTGTATTTTTTTTTGTCATCGCTTCCAGTATGAACTACAAATGGTGAGTCGAGGCCAAATCCGCTTATGCGACCAAGACCATAGCCGGTCTCGATAGTCCGTTCCATGTAAGCGTCAACGGTATAATCTTCGAGAGAATAGGGCGTAGCATATGCCGATACGCTTAAAAGAAATGCGAATACTGATGATATATATTTCATGATGACTCTTTTATTATGAGTTAATAAATTACAACGTATTTTTTGCGAGCCACCAACGTCCATCTATGTAACTCAGATATTTACAGACTAGTGTACAAAATGAAATATGTATAATAATTTCATTGACGAAAAATGCGATGTTTGGTGATTGATATTGGCATTATGGTTATAGCAATGGCAACAACTTAAAACTGATCCTGCTAATTTAAAAATCCAAACTTTTTAATTAGGTATACATTAATATTTTGTCGTTAAATTCATTTTTCTGAGCCTGAATATTTAATGTTGGATTTAAGCGCCATTTAAAACTTAAAATCTCAATAGCTCCAAGTGATCGCCAGAGCTCGCATAAGCCCCGAGGATCTTGGCCACTTCTGACCTTTTTAAAATATTTTTACGGGTTTCCTTGATTTTTTGGGCATCGTTCGCTACCGAACGGAGATCTTAGCCGCAAATCCCTATTCTGCATCCATCCTGTGTTGCCATGCGTGACGGCTACATAAATCAATTTTGTGCATCATCTTTCTGAAATAAATAACTGGTTTATTTCTACAGAACATTTTAGGGGTTAAATCATGACAAATATTGCAAGAGAGATTTTGTTTGAATCTTCGTTACAGGTTTTGGACGCAACAGCGCTTTTAAGCGCTAGTCAGAAAGAAACCATAGATTTATTCGGTGACTACGATCGTGCAAGATCAGTAACTGAAAAACAGAATATTGCAGATCAAATTTGCCAAACGTTGAGTATTGATATTCAGCTAGAAGAAGAGATCTTCTATCCTGCAGTAAAAAACGTACTTAAAGAAAAAGGCATAATTTCGGCGGCTATTATGGAGAATTCAATTCTCAAATATTTAATCGCTGAAATTGAAGAACTGGATGCGGACAGCACCGTTTTTGATATTAAAGTTCGTGTTTTGGGCGAGCATGTAAGAAATCAAATTATTGAAAAGCAAACTAAGCTTTTCCCTAAGGCGAACTCACAGAGCAAGCTTGATGTGTGGACGTTGGGTGCTGAAATGGTTAGCCGTAAACAAGAAATACTTTATTCTTAATAGTTAAGTAATTTGATTTCTAAAAAGCCGCCGTGTTTATTAACACGGCGGTTTTTCTATTTAAGCCCTAAAAATTAATGCCGGAAGCATTCATGCTAATTGGATATTCTTTATTTGCCGATCATGAATTCTTGCAAAACCTATTTGCGCAACAAGCGCGCCGAGTAACGCAAAAAACATATCTGATTGTGTATCCCACATATCGCCTTGGGTGCCGAGAAATTCGTCTGCTCCTTGTCCCAACATTAATGCGGACGCCCATTCAATAAGTTCATAACCGGCACTAATCGCCAAAACAATGCAAGTAACGATAAACGCCAGCATTTTTTTGCCTTTAATAATGTCCTTGCGAATTAAAATTTCGCGTGCGATTAAAGCAGGGACAAAGCCTTGGGCGAAATGCCCAATTTTGTCATACGGGTTGCGCGATAAATGTAACCAGTGCTCTATGGAAAACCCAAGCGGAACTCTCGCGTATGAGTAGGCGCCGCCTAACACCAAAATCAACATATGAATCAAAATAAAAAAATAAAGTAGTTCCGTTAACCGAAAATTATTGTAGGTTGCGAGCAAAATTGGCAACGCAATTACTACAGGAAATATCTCCAGTATCCATGTGGTTCTATCGAAAGGATGAATGCCTGAAATAATAAGGCAAATGGCAAGGACAAAAAGCATTGCTAAATGACTCAGCTGGATTTTTTTATTCATATATATGGGTCGCCGTAAATGTAATGAAAATTTTGTCGCTGATAATCGCATTGGAGTGATGGTATAGATTTTAATAGAAACCGTCATCCATTGACACGTTAGCATCACATGCTAAAGCGTAAAACTGCTTTTAAAAAGTGAGCTATCCATTGGAACATTTTCGAGACAAGACAATCGTAAATACGATGTTGGAAATTAAGCTCGCTAATTTATGACTATCATTAAGGAGACAAAAAATGGCAGCTCAAGAATTACATCGCGGTAGATTAATAGATCATGTTCATCTCGTGGTTCAAGATCTTCCCGCCACGCAAAAATTCTACACAGCTATATTTAAGGTGCTGGATATCCCAATAGGCGGTACCGGAGAAGATTTTTTCTGGGCAGACGAATTGTTTATTTCAACGCCCGATAGTAAATCCGCACACGGCGAATTAACAGGTCGCCATCATTTAGCATTCCAAGCCAAAAACCATGACGTTGTAGAAGCATTTTATAAGGCCGCTCTAACTAATGGCGGAAAAGATAACGGCAAACCCGGCGAGCGCCCCTATCATCCGGGTTATTACGCGGCTTTTGTACTAGACCCTGCAGGCAATAATATTGAAGCGGTTTATCATGGTGAAGGGGAACGGAGTGCGGATTCGGTCACCATTAAATTTTAATGATAAATTGAATAACAACTCTTAGAGGCTTGAAGGCCAGCCCCCATAGATCTCCGCTGCGCGAAGATGACGATTCCCTGCTAAATAATTCAGGCGGCACTCAGTTCCATATGAGTTCCCCGAGCATCGGAACGACAGCAATTTTTTGAAGCGCGCAGGAGACGGGAACGATTCGGGTCGCCTTTCTTTTGCTGACTTTTCTTTGGCGAAGCAAAGAAAAGCGAGGCCTGCCGCAGGCATTCAGAGAAGTAAGTAGATTGTCGGAAGTAAAGAAGGTTATAGTTGCATCACTACGGGTGGCTACAGCAGGTTAAGGGTTTTGACGTTTAGGTATCGCTGATTGTAGTTTTTCCAATTTGCTTTTTAAATCTGTTTTTTCCTCTTCTAAAAAATTAAGCTCCTGCTCGGCAATATGATAACTATTTTCAGAAAACCACCAATATGCCGACATACAATCATTTACTTCACTTTCGCTAACTACTTGCTCTTCGATTAATTTGGGGTGGGCTAATCTATTTCTTACTTTTACTGTTTGTGCTATACATTGCCATCTAGGATCGGAAAATGTATTTTTTAATTTAAAACTTCGAATTTCTTTTAATTGATCATATACAAATTTTATGTCGCTAACCATTTTAGTTTGCAGATAGCGTTCAACAACTTTCCCATTCTCATTGATTTCATATTTGATGCCTGTCAATAACGTTGAGATCTCGGGCTTTATTGAAACATTATATTCATTGCAATATTTCAATAAATTTTTCTTTAATATAAATACTTCTGCTTCAAACAAAGAAACGCATAACCTAATTAACGATCTAGACCAGAACTCGTTAGGATTAGCTCTAAAATTTTCTAATACGAATACAATTTCATTACCGTATAAATCCGCTGTATCTTGTAGTAAATTATTAGATTCAGTCATGCTACTTTGTCCTTACTTAGTTGCAAATAGCTATTTTTACCAAGCTAAACAATCCCCGGCTCATACGCCAACACCGGACTCATCCATCTCTCAATCTCTTGCACGCTCCAACCCTTACGTTGCGCCAAACTTTCTACCTGATCTTTTTCAATTTTCCCTGTAGGGAAATAACTTGATTCAGGGTGCGAGAAATACCAGCCCGACACTGCAGCAGTTGGCAACATTGCAAAGTGTTCAGTCATGACGATGCCGGTATTATTCGTGGCATTTAACAATTCAAATAATTGAGTTTTCTCGGTGTGATCCGGGCATGCGGGGTAGCCGGGAGCGGGGCGGATGCCTTTGTAGTTTTCTTTAATTAAATCTTCGTTGGTGAGATTTTCTTCGCGGTCATAGCCCCAAAATTCTTTACGCACGCGTTGGTGTAAATGTTCTGCGAACGCTTCTGCCAAACGATCTGCTAAGGCTTTTACCATAATGCTATTGTAATCGTCGCCCGCGTTTTGATATTCCTTGGCGAGTTCTTCTGCGCCAATACCTGCGGTTACTGCGAAGCCGCCGACGTAATCTTGTTTGCCGGTTTCTTTGGGCGCTACAAAATCTGCAAGAGAATAATGTGGTTTGGTTTCCATACCTTGTTTTAAATGTTGCTGGCGAATGTGATGCAGTGTGGCAATTTGTTTGCCATCGGCGTCATAAACCGCTATGTCATCATGATTCACAGTATTGGCTGGCCAGAAGCCGATTACACCGTTGGCGCTAATTAATTTTTCGTCGATTAATTTGCGCAACATTTTTTGTGCGTCTGAAAATAAATCGCGCGCGGCTGCACCGACGACTTCATCTTCCAATATGCGTGGATATTTTCCGGCGAGATCCCAGCTGATAAAAAACGGCGTCCAGTCAATATATTCAACCAGTGTATTTAAATCGTAATTTTCGAATATTTTTATACCGGTGAACGCGGGTGTTGGCGGTATGTAATTTTCCCAATCGAGTTTCAAGCCTTTAGCGATAGCTTCAGGATAAGTGCGCACTGTGCCACGTGGTTTGCGATTAGCGTTGCGTTCGCGCACTTCGATATATTCGGCTTTTAGTTTTTCGACAAAAGCAGGCCGTAACTCATCCGACAATAATGTACTCGCAACACCTACAGCGCGTGATGCATCGGCAACATAAACAACCTGGTTGAGTTTAAATACGGGATCAATTTTTACTGCTGTATGCGCTTTGGATGTTGTTGCGCCGCCAATCATTAAAGGGAGATTAATACCACGGCGTTCCATTTCGCGACCAACGAAAACCATTTCATCGAGCGACGGCGTAATTAAACCAGAGAGGCCAATGATGTCGCATTTTTGTTCGATGGCGGTGTCGATAATTTTATCGCAGGGCACCATTACGCCGAGGTCAATGACTTCGAAGTTATTACACTGCAACACAACGCCGACGATATTTTTGCCGATGTCATGCACGTCGCCCTTTACAGTCGCCATTAAAATTTTGCCGTTAGGTTTTGAGGCTTCTGTTTTTTCGGCTTCAATAAATGGCTGCAAATAAGCAACGGATTGCTTCATAACGCGCGCAGATTTCACCACTTGTGGTAAAAACATTTTTCCTGCGCCGAATAAATCACCGACCACGTTCATGCCGTCCATCAGTGGGCCTTCGATTACATCGAGTGGGCGAGGGTAGAATTGGCGTGCTTCTTCGGTGTCTGCTTCTATATGTAATGAAATGCCTTTTACCAGCGAGTGCTCAATACGTTTTGCGATTGGCAGTGAACGCCATTCCGCATCTTCTTTTACTTCGCCCGTTGAGCCGTCACCGCGATATTTTTCGGCGATATCTAATAAAGCTTCGGTGCCACCTGCGTGACGGTTAAGAATGACATCTTCAACCTTGTCTTTTAATTCTTGCGGTAAATCGTCGTATAAGGCCAATTGGCTGGCATTAACGATACCCATATTCATGCCAGCTTTAATGGCGTAATACAAAAATACTGAGTGAATCGCTTCGCGCACGGGGTTGTTGCCGCGGAATGAAAACGATACGTTTGATACGCCACCGCTGATACCTGCATGCGGTAAATTTTCACGAATCCAACGCGTGGCTTCAATAAAATCTACGGCGTAATTATTGTGTTCTTCAATACCCGTTGCGACGGCGAAGATATTCGGGTCGAAAATAATATCTTCTGGCGGGAAATTTAATTTATCTACCAATGTGCGATAAGAGCGTTCGCAAATTTCTCTTTTGCGCGCCTGGGTATCCGCTTGGCCGGTTTCGTCAAACGCCATAACCACAACGGCTGCGCCGTAACGCATACACAATTTAGCTTTGTGTAAAAATTCTTCTTCGCCTTCTTTTAAACTGATTGAGTTAACAATCGGTTTTCCTTGAATACATTTTAAACCGGCTTCAATGACTTCCCATTTGGATGAGTCAACCATAATGGGCACGCGTGAAATATCTGGCTCACCTGCAATCAGATTTAAAAATTTCACCATGGCTTTTTCGGCATCCAACATGCCTTCGTCCATGTTGATGTCGATAATCTGCGCGCCGTTTTCAACTTGCTCTAACGCAACTTCAAGTGCAGTGGAATAATCTTCTTCCACAATTAATTTTTTGAAACGCGCAGAACCCGTAACGTTACAGCGTTCACCCACGTTTACAAACAAGGAGTCTTTTGTGATGTTGAAAGGTTCTAAACCTGACAGGCGGCACGCTGGTTCAATTTCTGGAATTTTACGTGGTGGATATTTTGCAACCGCATCTGCAATCGCTTTAATGTGTGCTGGTGAAGTACCGCAGCAACCGCCGATAATATTTAAAAATCCGCTCGCTGCGAATTCTTCAACAATCTCCACCATTTCTTGCGCGGTTTGATCGTATTCACCAAATTCGTTGGGCAAACCAGCGTTAGGGTGTGCGCTTACAAAACAATTCGCAACGCGCGACATTTCTTGTACGTATTGACGTAGTTCTTTTGCGCCGAGTGCGCAGTTCAAACCCATGCTGATAGGTTTTGCGTGTGCGAGTGAATTGTAAAAAGCCTCTGTAGTTTGGCCGGAAAGCGTGCGGCCAGAGGCATCGGTAATGGTGCCGGAAATCATAATCGGCAATTCAAAACCATTATCGTCAAAATATTTTTTTACCGCGAAGACTGCAGCTTTTGCGTTGAGCGTATCGAAAATAGTTTCGATTAAAATAATATCCGCGCCGCCGTTAACTAAACCATCAATCGATTCCAAATAGTTTTCTACTAATTGATCGAAAGTGACGTTGCGTTTGCTCGGGTCGTTTACATCAGGCGATATCGAACAGGTGCGACTGGTCGGCCCAAGTACACCCGCAACAAAGCGTGGTTTCGCGGGATTTTTTGCGGTCATTTCATCGCACAAATCACGCGCTAATTTTGCCGAGGCAAAGTTAAGCTCGTAAGTTAAATCTTCCATGTCGTAATCGGCCATGGAAATGCGCGTAGAGTTGAAGGTGTTGGTTTCCAGAATGTCCGCACCAGCTTCCAGATAAGCGCGTTGGATTTCGCGAATCACTTCCGGCTTGGTGATGGAAAGCAAGTCGTTATTGCCGGCGATATCCATGTGGTAATCGGCAAAGCGTTCGCCACGGTAATCCGCTTCCTGCAGTTTATAGGCTTGGATCATGGTGCCCATGGCGCCATCCAAAATCAGGATGCGCTGCTTGATGGATTCATGGAGGGCATGGATGCGGGCTTGCCGTGCGTGGTTGTTGTCTTTTGAAAGCTGTGTCATGAAAAACCTGCGATAACGAAAGCGGTAATCTGAAATCTATATCGAAAGATATTGATATAGAAGAATGGCGCGAATTCTACCAGACCTGACCGAGGCGAGCGACTAAAAGACTAAGCTTAATCCCTAATGGCGGTTCTTGCAGGATTGTGATGAAGCGCTCATTAGCTATGAGAAATTGAAAGGGCGTTAGCGTACAGAAAACAATCAGTTTGAAGTGGCAATATAGTTCGATAATCCGCCGTAAAC
>Ga0247741_1000461_pt1 | contig 23441 bp, 24 predicted proteins | sample UWRJL213509R2_FD_180945 | JGI IMG/M metagenome (GOLD analysis project Ga0247741, IMG submission 180945) | Plant litter microbial communities from Arlington Agricultural Research Station in Wisconsin, United States - UWRJ-L213-509R-2 | ecosystem: Environmental > Terrestrial > Plant litter >... | reverse complement strand
GCCACCATTCGCCCCGACGTCGCCTTCACCCATACCACTCTCAAACTTTACCACCTCGTATCATCAGCTGAATACCTCTCATACGTACACAGCACATTGCTATTATGGTATAACTTGAAGAACAGTCCACATATGATAGTTACCTCACCCCTTGAATGATGATGAGCGAACTGAAATTTAGCCCCTTCATAAATAGGCCTAGCTGACTCAACTGAGCTGAAATAAAGTATCTTGATGTAAGAGCTCAGCTGAATGGAGATATTATACCTCCATAAAAGAGAAAATGGGCTAAATAACCTACGCTGGGCCAGATGAGGCACAGTGAACATCCCCAGGAAAGAAGTCAACAAGAGCCGCCCGTCACCGTGCGCACCCGAACTTACCGCCGTCCCAAAATAGTAACCACGACCATGGCTACTAACACTCAGGAAATTGGTGTCGATCTGACCGAAGCAGTTGCCATCTACATGCTACAATCATTCCAGGCGAAAGTGAAGAATATGAATTCCCGAGTAGATTTTCCTGATGACTGGAGCAGGGAGCTGCTCGGGGATGTGGACTGGATGGTTCATACACTCGTGCGAGCATTCAAAAATCAAAGTACGGTCTTACATTTTATCGAATAGCCTGGCTAATCCTCGGGGAACAGGGCGCACTCTGTGGAGAATCGAGGATTACCTGGAAGATCTCAAACGGACTGGGCGGGCCCGTGAAGACGGCCGGCGGGATGAGTTTGAGGCCGCACTGGCCACAAGATTTCCCCCCATTGAAAAGGAAATTATTTATGAAAGTGCTCCATGCACTGTAATTGACTCCTGCGGTCAGATTTTGGTGTGGTATCTGCCTGGGGCTATTCGTAAACCCCGATCGGTGAGGCTCGAACCCCGATGCAAACATCAGACGTTATTGACATGTCAATTCACAGGAATTCATGTGGAATGGCCTAAATTTAATTGAGGGGTCGCTCGTCTGCGGTGGAAATAGCACCAGCTGGCGTGTTGACCGTGACCTGTACTATGGGTTTGATTGGGCAGCATTCCGACCAGGGACGGTCAGTCTCGCACCAGCCTGGTACCAGCAAGGCCATGAGGTGAGGCTCTTTGAACTATTACGTGGAAAAACTATTAATCAATGTACAGCGGCATAATATGGAGGTCTCCAAAGAACTCCGCAGCATTCGAGGTTTACAATGGATTGAACAAATGCGGGAGACTTCGGCACTATTGGGGGCCGCGGTCCGAATTATGCACCCATCCTTGTACAAGTCTGGTCTCAAAGCAATTCGAGCCATTCAAAATGGGCAGATTCGGGTTGAGAAAAGTGAAGGCCTTGCCAACATTCTTCAATCTTGGGCATCACCATTCATGGGTTTATCTCTGATGAACAATCGTCAAACGCCTTTCCATCGGGATTCATTGGGGTGTTATGAGTGGATGGATCTCCTTGCGACCGTAGGTCCCTATACCGAGGGGATTTTGCAAATGCCCGGTCTTGGGCTGGAGTTCGAATATGATTCGGGCACGGTCGTTGGTGTTTCGGGGCGGGCCGTACGACACGGAGCCAAATCAAACGGAGAGCGACTATGCTTTGCTTATTATATGAGGGAAAATGTTACAAGAGCGCATGGATTGGAAACAGACTTTGCAAATATAGTAGACGTGGGGAGAGATACTTAAGCATATGTGCCGACTATTTACTCGATAACCTGCAGAACGTAGTCTCCTCCTTCATGAAGTAGTTCGGGACGGAAATCATTATTTTCAGAGCTATCGTCATCGGTCTCAGTCGAACTAGCGGAGCTTTCCTCAGAGGTGCTCTTATCGTCATCTGTATCTGGGTAGTCAAAGTAATCAGGAACGAAAGTTGAGGGCATATATGCGGGAACAGGCCCTGCGGGGGCGATGAGCCCGATAGCAGGAATCGATTTAGACTGCTTGGTACTGGATGTGTCCCCTTCCGAGGCACCCAGAAAGAGCTCTTGAGGACTCAATGTCAAATGAGAATCTGACAATTCTGAAACATCCTCCGATGAGGACGTGGGGGGAGACTCTACACGAAATCGTCATTCAATGCAAATATTACAAACAACTTCAAGATCTACCCGTTGACTTCTGGTTCTTCGACAATTTTGACTGAGATTTTGTTTTACAGGTCTGGAAATCAGGTTGCGTTGGCCGGAAAGGGTAGTCGGGTGCGACATTCATAGCGAGATCAAGGAGTTCCTGATAGCCAAAGACTGTTTCGGAGGAGCGTGCAACGGCCTCTTGATCACGGATATGCTGAGCATTGACACGACCTTGTAGCTGTGTAATACGATCCAAAATACCACTCAAGACCGATCGCGGAATGCGCACGATATCCTGATCGACAGTCTCAGAGGCAACAGGAGGTGAAGCCCGTGCAGGAATGCCTTCGACTGGGTTTATTTCCGAACCAGCTACTGAGCTGTGGTTGGGCAGATCAATGTTTGTGCGGGTCGGGCTCGGCCCCGAGGTCTCGGCCGGGGCAGACGAGATGACTGGATTCAATTTTTCGATAGCTTTTGTGGCAGCTGCAGTTGACAACCTGCCATTAGGTTTTTGCAATGAGAGTTCGGAGTTGGATATGTTGAGTGGGGGAGGGTAGGTCTTTGAGTGCTGCTTCAGCACTCGGAGCATCGGGAGTCCTGCGGGAACAAGAGGATAGACATTCTGAACCTGGGGATGATTCTCGAGTTTGACGGGAAACGGTAAGAGGTTCTCCAAATGGCCAGAGGCAGGAAAAATGCCTGTGTCAACATACTGCGGGGCTGTGAATACGATATATATGGATAGAAACGGGCCTAACCTGAGTAAAACGTTCCCAAAAGACCTTCAGTAACGTAGCGTACATGTTTTCAATTCGATCAAGGATCGAAATTTTCGACCCCCGGAGGACCTCGTCAACAAAAGCTTTGTCTTCCGCGAGACTTCCCATAGTATTACCAGCATGAATAACTCTAACAAGTGCTCTCCGGAGGATGGCGTCGGTGCACGATGGATCCGAAAAGGTCATTAAGAGTTCTTGGAACTGATAATGTGAGGGCATAGCAAATCCGAGGGCCGAACCATGTCCTTGACTTATGAGGACACATTCCTTTGAAATATCAACTAGGGTATGGCAATCCATGGCTAAGGGCATACCATCGATGTCCATAACAGCTCGTGCCACTCTGGGATAGCTCCGTAATATGCGAGTTTGTCAAGTGTTGCTCGAAAGAATGCCCAAAAAAACGCATGCTCGAGTCGGAAGATTTGCTCCGATCGCCTCCAATCAATATGGGCCATAGGCGATGGTGCAGCGAGCGATGGCGGGTATTCAAGATTCATGGTAATGTTCTGAAAGTGAGCGATTTCCTATCGAAAGTTTGATCAAAGTTGGGTCATTACATCATCGACTAGTGCGACTATCGAGTAGTATTCGGCTGTGATATTTTTGGCATTCGTCCTCGTACGAAATAATCAAGGACTCGCAACCGCTGGCTTCCAACAACTCAAATAGGTCCGCGATACACCCTCAAACTGGGAATCAGCTGTTTGTCCGAATTCCTGCCACATTGAGATTTGTTTTTCACAGAAGGCTGCATGACCTGCCGAATGCCGTGCCTTAGCATCCTTCAGCCGGGACACCCATACCATCTCTTGATACATAAAGAATCTTGTCGTCCAGATCATTTCATGTTCCGTGAGGGAAAGCTCTTCCATCCAGCGTCGGCTCTGGGCGCGGGCCCGAAGCCAATGAATGCGGGTAACTAGATGACAAGATATAGATGTAAGAAACTTGAAAAATGAGATGGCTCACATTCCAACATCCTTCCCTGATCTGCCTGAACGTTGGGAGCAACATTGGCTGCATACCCGTCCGTGGCCCCCCAGAACCAGGCTAATTTAGCATTGCTTTGCCCTGGTGCATTGAGCTCAGTGATCATTTTACTGACCACACAATCGGCCCGCAGTAGATAGGGAAACTGATCTTGGAGCCTCTCGTCTAGCTTGAGCAAGGCCGCGCGACATTCGTTGTATCGTTGTTGATGGAAATTTAGCGTCTCATTGAGGAGTTTCACTCCCTGGTATGAACGTAGATGTTGCTGATTTGTGCTGGCATGACGGACCTTTGTAACATATTGAAACGATAAATGTCCCAGACTCTCCCGAACACCCCGTAGGGCGTCGTTAGCGCGGGCCCGGCGGAGCCGGCATTCCCGAGCCCGAAGATCGTCTGCTCGTGGACCAATGGTATCAACCAGAGATGAAGGAAACACAACAACGGTATTCTCAATTTGATTGGGGACTTTGCCAGGTATCTCCGTATCGCTGATGTTTCCGTCCTCTGCATGGAATGTTCGGGTCCGCTCCGCAATCGTATTGACTCGATTGGCGCCCAGAAATTGTCCGGACATGCTGTGAAACTCACGGATTCTTGCTGCCAGTCTCTGACGCTTGCGCTCGAGATCAAGCCTCTGGTCCGCAGTTGGGTGAGCACCGAGTTTCCTTGCCAGCTGCCGCAGTTCGAGCCTTAAAAGAATCAGTGAAAGAAGTACACTCAAAATTGATGAAACGAACTGGCTGTCCTCAATTTTGAGACCTTTAACAAGCCATGAGGTAATGGAGCCGTTATCGGCTGCGGGATCAAGAGATCGGGAGTCTTGTTTTGCCATATCCGCCTCTATTTCTTTGAATGTTGCACCATTGGTATACCGTGGTAGCATATAATCCATTACTTCAATGTCTGCAGAGCGGGCCTTTTCTGCTGCCTCAATAGATTCCTTCCATTGATCCCGCTCATCCTGCGGGGCCGCCCGATCGAGATCGTCGAAATATTCCTGGCTCAATGCAGCATTGTCGCGGGCGCGAGAATACTTTGCAATTATTGTTTTGGCTTTCAACATGGAATGTTAGCTTATGCATAAAAATTAGCAATGAATCGGACTTGCAAATGTTGAGCATTTTCTTGAAGTTTGAGTCCCCCATTTGATCATCAAGTAGCTCGGTTCGGCTAGCCAGAGACGCCGTTCGCGTACTCGTTGAAACAGTATTGAGAACAGCCCAGAGAGTTTCCAGAATTTCCCCGTCAACAACGCCGGCCCCAGGAACGTATGTGGTTGCGAACCGGTACAGACACTCATCCTGATGGCCATGTACATGGAACAGTCCGATCGCATGATGGAGTTGAATCCGCTCGTCAATTTGAAGGTGTTCGCTTTTTTCGATCCTCTCCTTCAAGTGGACATAATATTGGCAGTTCACGTCGTAGATATGGAGGACATTGTTGATTCCGGACACGTTGGTGTTTTTGAGAGCTTCACATAGTGACCAATCAAGATTCATTTGTCGTTCACCCTTCTGAAAATCAACAAGACTACCGGGTGCAAAACATCCATGTCGGGCGCAGCAATGCCCGGCGATCCCAGTACAATCGCATCCATTATGAGTTACGTCTGCATTTCCGGGTGCACGATGTTTGTGGCAGGTTGCTTTCTAATATCCCAGTCAATCAAATTTATATAAACGTTCCCAGAGGACATCACGGCCAGTGAGTCGTGGCCGATGCTGCCTCGGGATACGGGTTCTCATCACTTACCTGTTTGATCTCCGTGGCATTAGCAAGATGCGTCTTGTACCGTTCAGTATTGGTCATGAAGCCCTCTCCATTGGTCAAAGGCACATCATCATTGTCATTTTTTTGTTTGATGTGGTCGGCTTTGAAATTCCCGTCGGCGGCGAAGCTCCTCATATACAAATGGCTATGATGTATTTAAAAACCTCAACAAAGTGACAGTAAATTCACTTACGGGTTGCTTTCCTGCTCGGTTTCCCATCCGGGTGGTAAATTTACTCCTGGCTGAGGACAAGCAGCACAGAAGATCCCTGTTCTTGCTTCGGCCGAGTCGCCATCCCCGGATGCATCGGGGACATTCCAAAACCATTTTCGCAATTTGAGATTTCGCCATTGCCGAGCAACTCTTCTAAGTTCCACCAAGCGATTTGGTGCAAGATCCGGGCAAGATGAATGGGTTCGTCGACGAAGTTTTTGGTGATACTGGTAATAGCTCGTCTTGCACTCCAGATTGTCCCATCGCTGATCATCGAGCAATTCAAATGTAAACAGTGTGCGGACTTTGTCGTACGTTGCCGGATAGAGACGATGATCAAGCACTTGAATATCCAGAGGCGCAGGTGAGCAAGCGCAAGTAACAAGGGGAAGATGATGAAAGCCGTCCCTGTGTACGATAGTGACGAAGATATTGCCATCGCGGTCGGCTTTCGGTACATGTGGGGCTAGGCGAGGAACAATTCCGTAAATATCATCCTTGTACTCCCAATCGTCGTCATCCTCAGGAGGGTCAATTGGGGGAGGTAGATCGGCCGATGCTACCTCGACCCCGATTGTTGTCGGGCCCGCCGGAATGAACGTCTCGGCTGCAGCGGCTTCGGTCTGGCTTAATTTTTCAACATCATTTGACTCGGTTTCGGCTTTCTGAATGACCTGCATCAGATGTTGAATGACCTTCAAAGGATTATCGCCAACAGTTGCGGCAACATCCTCTAGGATTCGTCATTCCATATCCTCGTCGGGCCTATCCAGAGCCATGGAAATCCTCGGAAGGACTTCCGATCTCGACATGTTCCACCGCTTTGCAAGACAGTCCACAGGTTCGTTTGAAGGTCGTACGATGGTTACCTTGTCTGGCAATGCTGGACATTGTTGACCATGGTGACCGATATCGAGTTTAACCCCGACCTGCCAGAGGGCTGCCTTAAGATAATATCGACCGTTCCATTTTTCTACTCGATGGAAAGGATCTCGTTGATGCGCTAGCCTGAAACAAAGAGCGCACTGCGGTCTCCTGTCAATGCAGGTCCGACAACGCCATACCGCTCGGCTGATCCCACAAGAGTCGCAAATTGATGATATTGGACCACTGTACCCTCTGAGTATGTGGTCCATATATTGTGCCCTCTTGGAACTTAACCATGTTCTCATATAGTCATTTTGTGTCTACAGAAGCCTCAGCATTACATGAGAAATAATTCGGGTAACACTAACTTTTCCCTTCCGGGCCCGCGGGGTCGCATCGTTCACCACCAACGAATCTCCATCATGATAAATTTGGGCAACAGAGATTCCCCCGATCAGATCTGATCCACCAGTAGGCAGGGCATTTGTGCATTCTGCTGGCCGATCTTGAACTCCATTGGGTCCTGCTGCAATCGGCTTCGCCAATGGTCTCAATCGAGCGACGGGACCATCCTGAGTCTCGTACACCACCTCCTCCAAAAGAACCGGTCCTCAATCTTCCTTTGTAATATACTTCTTGGTGCCCCGGGCCATTGGTGGAAATTGTGGATGAGATGGTCGGGAATTGTGGCAGTGCTGACCATCTCGGATGTGTCACAAGGCATGCAGTTTCGTATCTATACAGGGTAATAGGTAGTCTTCTGCAACTATCGAGATAAACTAGCGCACAACAAGCCTGATGAGTTATTGAGAATGGGTGAATCACTTGGACAGTCGTAAGTCTATTCTCTTCACCCGAATGTAGGCCCCGCTCATTGAATGTTGACGGAACCAAGAGTTAATTTATATATCATATTACACTGCCATACAGCAACTGTGTCAAACATAAATTCAGTCGACGACAACTATGTTCCGATGATATTATTACATATATACCAATTTCAGTGATGCGCTTTACAAGGTTTGTATCATCCTTGACAATGGTTCAGTCTATCCTAGTAACCGATCCTCAGACAGGTTTTTCATACCACTGAATTGTAGTTAGCGACTGGCAGTTTGAACCCAAAGTGCGATTAAAATAACAGTTGCGTCTCAAACATGTTTGCTCAGTACGTTGTTATTCCCTACTAAAGATCTCATCCAATACATACGATAAGGGATCTGAGTTGCTGATAAGGTATGTTCAATACATATGAGCAGGATTCAAAAGACCGATCAAAAATCCCGGAGGATTACCAAAAGTTATTGAAAATTTGGTGTTTTGGCATTTTGATTCATTAAAACTTTGACAATACTCGTAACATTACCATATGATTCGCCAATGCCTCTATGAATACACTTTTTTGATGGTTCAACAACCAGGAAGGGAGTGTTTAAATTATTTCAATATCCTACATTGTTAGGGGTGCCCCATAATTTCTGAGGAAAGAAAATGCGGATTGACGTCCGATGTCCGATTTCCGATCGTCCAATAGACATGCAGCGGTCAAGGAATGTGTTGCACTACGGCAGGACAAATCACATAGATACAAATAGCATCAACTTTAATTGAATATGTAAGTGATTAGAAAGTGAGGAAGCGACTCATGAGGTACGGCTGTGGCGCAATGTTACCATATAAAGAGTATATATTTCCATATTTGGATAGCATCATTTCGGGTATTCAACCGGTCATCATATTCGCCTTGCGTTTGCAATGCAGCTGCCTGCAGGCAGAGTGCAGATAGAATACAAGCCTGATCGACCTATCATTGTGAAAACACTTCGCTCTACCCCACCATGGCTAAAAAGAAGAGGACCACCAAGGAGACATTCGAGAGGAACTACTGGACGGCGGAGGAACTGGAGATTCTCCGAAGACATCGCGATCATTGGCTCTCTGAGAAGACAGCCATGAGACGAACAGCCTATGAGCTGGGGACGGTCGCCGTTGCCATTGCGGAATTGAATCCTTTGAAGTACGGAAGTGAAGTGATCGAGAAGGATCCACAATTGAAGGACAAATGGCTGCGCCGTTGTAAGGTTAGAAAGACAGGTCAGAATGTGTGAATAATTGACCAACTCAGAGTTAGGCGATAGGGAACTGGTTCAATAATCATCGGAAGACTGATGTTACCCGACGGGTCCTCAAGGTTGAACGAAAAATTCCCCTCCGTCAGGTTATTGGACACTTTCTATCTGATGAGATTGGTGATCGTGTGGAAGAATGGCTCCCCGACGAAGCTCCCGGATCTCGAACCTATTTCAGCCACTGGCAGAGAGCACTGACGGAGCTGATAGCCAAACTACCGAACAGTGAGATCGAGAAGTACAAGGAAATAAGGGCGGTGTGGCAAGAGAGTGGGCCGTCACCGGAGGTGCAGCAAAAGCCAGTAAAGTCTCGTGTCAAATAATCTCAATCTGACAGTCGGTTTCAGGATGGCTGATAAACATGGCCTGAAAGCAGTGAAGGACTTTCATCAAATCTGTCACAAGCAGATGGGCATGAACCTCGTTACCGCGTCCTGGCACACCCTCCCCGACGGTCGGCTCGGGATCTATATTCATGATCATGTCTCCCGCAATCTTGGACATGGTAACGCTATTCGAACATTCCGTGAATTCAACCCAGATGGCTTCAACCGACTTTCAGAAGATATCCTGGCATACTCGAGCTATGCGAAGAATCAAAAAAGGAAGCTTGATGGAAACGGGCCCGGGATGGAGCCCGATGTTTCTCAATCTCTACGATCAGCACCCGCAGTGGTATACAACGACGACGGAGTACCCTTGCTTCCTCCTCCAACGTTTGGACCGCAGGGGAAGGAAATCGGGAAAGATCTGATTCCATTGGTGAGAGTATTTTATAACCTTCACTGGGGTGAGTTCCCGTATTCCAGTTTCTTGATTATAAACTCAGTAATGTGGTAGCACTTGCCACTGGGCAAAAATCGGCCAAGGTACCCTGGGATCGGATTTCCAAGGACCCGACGGAGTTCTTCGATAAACGATATCTGCCAATCGGTTTCAAATTCTGCGATCCGTCAAGAATGGGTGTTTCGGTCAAGGACCTAGTCGTGCACCTAAGGAAAATTCAAGACGATGATACAGAGATCAAATTTCATTTCCGCAATGTCCTCGATAAAAACGAAGTATGTCCGGCCATCTATCCCGACTCCTTGTTGTTAGCATTCAAAGGAAAGTCTCGAGCGAAAGGGAAGGCAAGGGAGCAAAGCCCGGGATTACAGGTCATAAATAGCGAGGTATTTAATCAAATGTTTCAATCCCCAGCCAAGTCCGCCGTTGCACCATCCCCGAGCCCGCAAAAGACCTCGCCTATAGACAATACACCGACAACGACAAAGACCACATTGAAGAATGCAGCGGAATCAGCAGCTGGGACTTTAAAGATGGAATTCAGGACAGAGGTGAATTCATTGCCGACCGATCCCTTCGACCAACGGGCAATCAACGATCCTTTCGACGGGGTAGCTTCCCATTCAATGATGTCGCAGGCCCATGCCAGAATCCCATACGAACCAGGACCACCACAGACACACAATGGATTTACTAATGTAAATCCCCAATCGAATCTGTACCATCCGTCAACCAATCTTCCCATATATCCAATGACGTCCACATCGTTCACCTTCCCGACGGGAATGCAAGATCCATCCGGCCAGCCTGTGCAATATCCAATATATCCTGGTCATCATCCAACCACGGTCTACCCACCATTCGATCCCCGTTATCAAGGTTTTCCAGTCAATCAGCCGTATCACCATGGAGCAGGATACTTAAACTTTCGTCCGGGCCCTACCTACGGGCCCGTCGGGCCCTCTTCACACGCCGAAATGACTAAACTACAAAATGTTGACGGCAGGATTCCACAGAGAGACATTCCTATAGACCCTGTACTCACTCCCCAGCGTCCTGGAAAGAGAAAAGAGCTTCATCCATCACCAACAGAGGAAACACCGACACCGGGCAAGAAACGGGGACGCCCGAAGAAATTGGCGAACACCCCACGACGAGCTACAGCTTTGAAGGACCCTAAATCATTACCATTAGTCGAGCTTCGTCGTTCCTCGCGTTCTCCTCTCAAAAAAAAAGCAGCTGATGAAGAATGATCATGACAGCAACGGCTATTATTTTCATATGTAGGACACTGTAAAAATGCAAAAAAAAAACGAACAAGATTATCCTACTTTACATACAAGAAATCAACCTAACCACGTCCCGAAACGCCATTCGCTGAGCTCACCGAATTCGATCTTGTTCGCCGGCCAATCGGTTGCAAAGATGCCTCGTGCGAGCGGGAGGCTGAACGAGTAACGACATTAGATGGTGGACCCACTGAACGTTGACGGGAGGATGCCCGGGTCGTCTGTACAGTTGGCTGAGGAAGATCATGCGAGGGCGTAATGGCGGTTTCGATGTGGCTCGGGCCATCCGAAACATGCTCTGCCACCCGAACCTCAGGAACACCCTCCGAAACCCGTTCGCCCGTCCGATCCTCAGGAATGCGCTCATCTACTTGTGGGGGCACAGGCCTAGCGACGCTGACTGCATCTCCCTCCTGGTCCGTTTCGCGTAGTGGATTGTTGGCGATTGGGCTAATTTGACCAGCAATTCTCGCCAACAGCTGCATGCTGTCCTCGGAGTTCGATGTCATCGTTTGTGGATCATTGACGGGTGCCAAGAGCCCATGCGGGGATGCAGGCAATGACGATGAATGTTCGGTTGACTGAGAGGGGGGTTGGACTGTAAGTTGAGGCACTACCGGTAATTGGCGTTCGATGAGAGCCGCTGGTCCCAGTGCAGCATCTCCAGTGACGGGGCCAGCCGGATAGTCGTTGAGGTATTGATGCGTGAAATCTTCAATTCCTGGACCATAATCTTGCTCAGCAGGCAGTTGCCGGTTCGTCATTTGCGGAACAGGGTTGATGGTGGTTGAAGACCCAGAGACCGATCTCATCACGGGCCCGCCGGGCTCTCGACGGGCCCGTCGTCCTGCCCCATATGACATGCCGCCCCGTAAGTCATCATCTTGCAAGCCAAACCAGTTGATATTTGGCTGATCGGCCGGTGGAGGGTTGAATAGTGGGTGCATCCGTTGCTGAGTTTGGGTGTGTTGATATGGTGAGGGTGAACCGATATGGGGCCCGAGAGGATTACGCGACGACCCCTGGAGTTGAGCCGGGCTATATGCGGGGTTTGACGAATGGTTATTGGCCATCGAGGAGGCAAAAAAATCAGGCAAAGCGTCCAATTCATGCCTATTTTGCTGAACTCGGTGGTCAATGTCGTCGAAACGATTCCTGCTAGCTTGCAAGAACAGATTCACGTTGGTCCCCATTTGCTGAACAGTCGCGATGACTTCGCCAATTTGTCGCGTGTTCCTGTCCTGGATGCTCTCCACCACTGTGACTCGGTCACGTACGGTCGCGATGTCGCCCTCGAAGGTGGCCAATGTCTCGTCGATATGCCCCAGTTTTTTCGAATAATACTGATTGTCGGATTGGCGCCCCAACTCGAGTCGCTCAATGTCTCGCTCCAATTTGGTCATTTGACTGTGACTCACTGCATTCGATGGGCCCGCTCCCCGCCCGTCATTCGATTGCCAGTCGGGAAACATGTCCCGAGGGTCTGCAATAATATTTAAAAACTATCGAATGGGTGAACATTATACAACTTGTACCTTCAATTTTCACCCGTTTGAAAGGTGGCCGAGTTGGCAGGGAGGGGCTTCGCTTCATATGTTTCTGCGCTTTCGTGTCATTCCCCGTATTGCGAGATTTGCCCTTGCGACGCTTGGCCAGTTCTTCTGCGCTGTAGGGATCTCGTTTGCCAGACTTCATCCCACTCTCCAGCTCGTCAACTTCCATCGAAATATCTTCTCGGTGCTGCACAGACTTCCTCAATTTCTCCGTTCCACGGCTTGGTGAACGGGAGGAAGAGCCTGATCTTGAACGAGAACGAGAGCGAGAACGAGAACAAGAAGGGGAACCACGGTTAGACCGACAACCACGGCGGGCTCGCGGCCACGATCCGACGAAATCGCATGCAGTATGTGAACCATTGCATGTGGCACACGCTCTAACCGTTGGCTTGTTTACAAAGATCATGCATATGCGGTTTCCATGAGCGCATCGACCGCAGGGTGTGGGTGCCAAACGTTTCAGCTTGGGATCCTTGTTCCTCTTATGATTTCGGGAAGAACCTTGGTCTGGACGAGCTGCAGGAGGCTGGCGTGGCCGAGATGAACGTGGTGGCGGCTGATGATCTTCCTCGTCGGAATCCTGGATATACGCGGACGACTTGATGAGACGGATTTTACGACCCGACCTTGTCAATACAACGCGCTCGGTTTTTTCAACATCGCCCCGGTCAATTTCAACATCATCAGCTTTTCTTTTCCTACCTTTTTTCGAGGTATCTTTCTTCGTCGATGTTTCGGGCTCGGGCACGGGCTTGGGCACGGGCGCGGGCGCGGGCTCGTCTCGATCCGTACCTGGATCCGAGAAGGAGGAACGCTGTCCGGACAAAAGCCCAGGCGCCTCGTCATCAAGTTCATCCTCGTCTTCCTCAGCCTCATCCTCATCCCCGGATGCTATCTCATCGACCTCATCTTCACCCTCGCCCTCATCATCATCATCTCCCGCCAAGCCCGAGCCCTTGTCCTCCCGCTTCTCATTTTCATCATCTGACACTAACTCTGCTCTCTTTCTCGTTCTCGTTTCGCGCTCCGGCTCATCATCCAGAGGTTCCTCCACTTCCTTCAATGGACTGAGTCCTGCCACACCACCCACGGGCGGATGTCCTATCGGTGCTGGACGTTGATCGCCAGTGAACTGGCCCGGTAGCTGCCCGAGTCCAACCGGGTGCGATTGTGATCGTCCACTGCGGGTGCTCGGAGAGATGTTCCCCGCCATGGGGAGTGACTGAGCTCGAGAGTTTGAGCCCAACCAACCTTCTGTACGCCCGGGCGTTACGAGTCGGCCGAAAGTGACCCCCGACGCCTCTGAACGAGCCGGTGATGAATCTGGTAAATTGGGATAAGTGAGATCATCTTCAAAGGTGGGCGATAGGGTTATATCGCCATTACCCTCCGCTTTCCCTTCATTTTTGCCATCCCTATTGTGTTCCACCACCAGCTGTCCGCTATTTCCATCCCATGTCCTCACCCAGTCATTCAATTCTTGATAGTAAGCCTCTGTATTTCCACGATTCCGAGTCCCTATGTCAATAAACGCTTCGGCCAGCTTCACGGTCCTTTCCTCAGGAAAGTTAATCAAAACTGGTACGAAGAACGGGCCTGAATTCTAAAAACATTGAATTCAGAAAACAAAACAAAACATAAGTTGACGACTCACAAGGCTTTCACCAAGCTCCACATGTCGCTGCTCAAAGATTTCTCTGCTCTCAAGCGCACCCAATAATTGATTTGCCCACTGAGTGAATTGAGTTCTCGGATTGGGCCCAACACTCGGTGCGGGTGCAGCCTTCCCATAAATTTTTGTCTTTTTGAGAGGGATCGACATAGGAGATGGACGAGAGATGGGCGAGATAACGTATATTGCTGTAGTTGAACTTCAACGTTGATGATGGTGTACACCGTGAGGCTGTCATGTGACTGCTGACACATCACTTTTGTTGAACGACCAATTTCTAAGTTCATGAGCGATCCGACAGGCAGTTGCGGACGCCCTCCGAACGACTCGATGCAACCCTCAGGTGAGTACATTCAATTCTAATTTCTTTTATAGCATTCAATATGACATTCAGATCGTAAAAGCAAGCGCCCGCGTCTCTCATTGATGCCTGATCATGGCCCAAGTAATCCTGCAGTGCCCGACACCCCGAAGTTTCGAACGGTATGGGATCCATCTGGCCGATATCAACTCCAAGATTTTTGCCATTCCTCTCAAAGTCTTTTAACTTACGCACATTCTCGACAGGAGGCGGTCCCAGTCAACTTATCTGAGTCTTCAGGATCGACTGCCCCCTCGGGAATCTCTCCTGCAGCCCCGACGCTTGACCCGCTCCAGGACCTACAACAGAAGCTCAAAGCTCATTGGAAACCACCCCCTCCAGCTGAGGAGTCGGATGCCCTGGCAAGTCTCCAACGGCGGCTGGCAGAGGCGAGAGCCCTCAGGGCCCAACAGACAAGCCATCATCCACCCCTTCCCCAGACCGACCTGCACATTCCACCCCTACCCCACGTCATTCATAAACAACATTCTTCAATCAAATTAACCCCCAATATTACTCTCGTCGGGCCAATTCGACCCACCTCTGCCGGCCCCATCGAACCCGAACACCCGACCTTCGTTCCTGATGCCGCTCCTCCCCAACTACTTCCACAGCCCAATCCCCCGGCTGCTCAATCTAAGCGAGTCTCTAAAGTGCTCCAACCCCCACTCCAAGTCACATCTAAGTCCGTATTATCGAAGCCGAAGGTACCGCAACGTTCGGGCGCGAAGGGCAGGTGTCGACCAAAGGCACACTCCAGTTCGGACGACGTTGATATCATTGGCGATATTTATCCCACTTCACGACCAAATTTAGAGGTTGCACCAACCACACCTGGCCTTGCTCGTCGACATCGGACGCCTGGACTCTCCGACTCGGAGGAAGATACTCCACTCCCTGCTGCGCTTATCAAAACAGAGCCCCAAGATGTAGAATTACCTCAATCCCACAGCAGAGCGTCGCCTGATGTCATTGACCTCGTCGATTCTGACGCCGAGCAGCCGCGAGCTGGACCGTCGAAGCCGCGTTCGGGTCGCCACTGTCTTTCCCGAGAATACCGGAAGAATCCAAATTTTGCACCCCGTCATGTTGCAACTCCCCCGGCCCACATTATTACTGAATGGAAGGATATTCTTCTACGGGGCCATCGTCGGGAAGACCTAGTATTCGAGGACATTGAACTCGCCCGGGAGTTCCAAAACACTTTGCAAGTACCCGTTCACTTTGTAAGTTCCGCCCTTGTCTAGTGATCTATCTAATAATCCTTTTTTACTCTAGAGGATGGCCCGGGGTGATCTACGATCTTTCCACGACGCATTCTCAGTCCGACATACATACGCTTCGTCGGACGAGTATCAGACAAAGATGACTCAATGTTTGAATTCTCGCTCGGTCCAGCTCCAGGGGGAGCTCCAACGGTTGGTCCAAAACGAAGAGGTCTTGTCCGACTTGGAACAACTACGCGTTGAACTTCAGGACCTTCTTAACCCCCTGCCTTGATGCCGTTTTGTTCACAATCTCCGAGTTCACCACCCTGGGTGAAGTCAACTGGGTCATATATACAGCGTAATTATTTCTTGCCAAATCCCTCTTAGTTCTTGCCGTTATTTTTCTTCTGAGCTGGGTGTGCTGGCCCATTGTTACAGACAATATATTTAATTTCACTCCTCATGTATATAGGCATTAAGTGACTATCATGGCTGAACAGTCGGTTCCGACTACAACTTTAGGAGTGCTGTTGAGCACGGTGGTGAATAGCCTGCAGGTTCAGGTGGGAGGTGACAGGGAGCGAGAGCCATGCATCACACTATGTCTGTGGCGATACTGGTAAGTCGCTATAGTCATTTAAGATATGATCACTACTTCTCTGACCTCTAGCTAAACGCCCATTCATTTTTCTGCGACCACCAACTGTTACGATTTTCACCTTCTATTTGGACTATTACACTCCTCTACCACGTGACCTACTCACGTGTGCGGCTGCGCTCACCTTTTCTCCTTTTCATGACTCATACTGTACTATACTGACTCGTCTCGACTCGTCTCTTTTCGTCTCCTTTATGCTTGACTCGTACAGACTCATAGTGACTCGTCGATATGACTCTAACACGTAGTATAAGAACCAGTAGAGAACTAGGCTTCAGACAATACCTCGCAAGAGGCATTCTGTTTATTGAGATAAAGGACAGATCCGACCTCTCTGACTCTAGACAGTGTCTTTCGACCTAAGTCTATTGTCTCGGTCGTTACAAAAGAACTAGCTACTCAGAACCTTTGTCACTTGTCCCCACAAGTGACGCCACATCTATCGAAACGGATCCTTGGAGACTAGACCCTCCCCGACGAAGACTACAGATCGAACACGACCCCGAAACTGTCCAACGAATCACCGAGTTCAGACTCTCCTCCTTAACATCTCTTCCCCAACAAACCTTTACCACTGAACTCGCATCTTGGGCACACCCCGTTGAAGAAACCGAAGACAATTATCCACCCGAAAGAAACTGGTCCACCGCCGATCGAAAAGAATTCCTAGCCAGACAAAAAGAAGTCTCATTACAAGTAGGACCATCAGCCCTACCAAACGCATACCCGACCACCCCGAACGCTTTTACCCGCTACACCAAGGTGGCTAACTACGCACCCTCGAACTACGGATCACACCGAAGGACCCAGAACTCATTATACGTTCCACCGACACCAAATCCCGAACCGACTCCTGAAACAGAAATTTTAACCGAAACCAAACCGCCATCCCGAACCACCACCGAATCCCCAGACTCTACTATCTTAGGATACGAATTACCCCGAAACATCTCTATGTCTCATCTGGCAGGAACCCAAACACACCAACCACAGGACGAGCCCATGGACAACCCGACCATTGCATACACCAAACCCCGACCCCGAGAAGCCAAGGAACTGCGCATTAATTTGCCGAAGCCTTTTAACGGCAATCGCTCGAATCTCAACCGATTCATCCAGGACTGCGCCGTCTACTTGAAAATCAACCGAAATGTCTACGATGACGACGATAAAAAGATTGCTTTTATGCTCTCTTTACTGGATTCCGGAGAACCCGCCATGTGGAAGGAACAATTTATTAAATTGTTGATGGACGGAGACGAAATCGAATTCCCCATGTATGAAGAGTTTCTACAACTTTTCAAAAACACGTTTAAGGATGTCGACCAAGTCAACGAGGCCATGAACGACTTGGGACAACTCCGACAAGGGAACAAGACTGCCGAAGAACACACCACAACCTTCCGCCTCCTAGTTGGAAAGGCAGGAATATCCTCGACAAACAATCCTAATCATCAAGTCCTCATCGACCTCTACCAAAAATCCCTTAAACCGAAATTAGTCGAACGAATCATGTCGATGGAACGAATCCCCGAAACAATCGAAGAATGGTGCGACAAAGCCATTCTCTTCGACAACAACTGGCGACGACTCATGACCACTTTGGGACGAAATCCGAGGGTCAATCAGAACAATGGACCGAATCGGACCTACCAGAACTCTTCTCGTCCAAAGGACCCGAACACCATGGACATCGATGCAATGTCCCCCGAACATCAGAAACTCATGAAGGAAGGAAAGTGTTTCAATTGCGAGAAACCAGGACACCGATCTCAAGACTGCGACCAACCTCGAAAAAGGAGATTCTCGCAGAACAACAACCGATCCTCGAATAACCAGTCCTCCTCCTCGAAACCCCAATTTAAAACGGCTCGAGAGGCTCACGCATACATCCGATCCATCGTCGACAGTCTTCCAGATGAAGAAGCCTCTAAAGTCATCACCTTAGCCGAAGAAGAGGGTTTTTAAAGCGGAGATCTGCATCAACGTCAGCATCTCCCATTCTTTCCATCTACTCTGTAACACTAGCCGAGATCTCGAATAAAACTATGCACCTTCCTATTTGAATCTCGTGTGATGGAAAAATCGTTGAAACCAAAGCTCTTATCGACTCAGGAGCCGGAGGAACCTTTATGGATCAGAATTTCGCTTGAAAGCATTGACTACCACTGGAGAAACTTGAGGAACCCCTGATTGTGTTTAACGTGGATGGAACCCAGAACAAGAAAGGCACTATCACTCATTTCACGGAACTTGACGTAAACTTTGGCACTCGGACACGGAAGACTCGCTTCCTCATCTCTGGATTGGGAAAACAACAATTGATCTTTGGTTTTCCTTGGCTTGAACGAGAAAACCCAACTATCGACTGGAAACGAGGATCCCTGGAATGGAAAAGACCACCCATGAAGTTCAAATTTCGAGGAAAATCCACATCCTTACCTGAAATTATTGAACAGACTCTTTCGGACGAACCAACGGAAGAAGAGGAAGAAGACAAGTCCCTCCTAATTTCATTTATCTCTGATCCCGAAGTCCCCTCCGAAATCTCAATCAACGCGAAAGCGACCACGGCAACCTCCATCGCCCAACAGGAAAAGAAAACTGTCATACCCCTGGAAGAACTAGTCCCAAAGGAATACCACTCATATCTCCACCTTTTCGACAAGAAATCTTCGGAACGATTCCCCGAACCTCGATCCTGGGATCACAAGATCGAGATGAAGGCAGATTTCGAACCAAAGGTTTTCAAGAAGTATAATCTTTCACCCATCGAACAGAAAGAACTGGACAAATTCATTGACGAGAATCTGGAAAAGGGCTACATCGTTTCATCCCAATCTCCCATGGCATCACCTTTCTTCTTCGTCAGCAAGAAAGATGGAAGTTTCCGACCTTGTCAGGACTATCGATATTTGAACGAGAAAACGGTCAAAAATGCGTACCCACTTCCTAATATTCCGGAACTCATGGATCAACTTCGGGGCGCTAAGTATTTCTCAAAATTCGACATTCGTTTGGGATACAACAACATCTGAATCAGGAAGGGAGATGAATGGAAAGCAGCGTTCATTACCAATCGGGGACTCTTCGAACCAACCGTCATGTTTTTCGGCATGTGCAACTCTCCAGCCACTTTCCAAGCAATGATGGATGACATTCTTGGCGAAATGAAGAAGAAGGGCTACTGTATCGTGTACATGGACAACATCATGATCTACGCCGACACCCTGGAAAAATTACATGAAGCGACACTCGAACTTTTCGACATCATTGCTAAGAACGATCTGTTCTTCAAGGCAGAGAAATGTGTTTTCGCCCAAACCAAGGTCCCTTTCCTCGGAATGATCATCGAACACAATAAGGTCTCGATGGACCCAGCTAAAGTCCAAGGCATCGCGGACTGGCCAGAACCCACCAACGTAAAAGAACTACGGGCCTTCTTAGGTTTTGGAAATTTCTATTGGAAGTTTATTGCTCGATTCGCCGAACTCGCTCACGCCCTATATATCCTACTACAGAAGGGCGTCCCATTCATTTGGGGAGAACTCCAACAACACGCTTTCCAATCCTTGAAAACACGATTCACGGAAGAACCCGTCCTTATGATCCCCGATCCAATGAGACCTTTCCAAATCGAATCAGACGCCTCGAAACACGCAACTGGAGCTTTACTTACTCAAATGGATGGAAACGGAGATCGTCATCCATGTGCCTTTATTTCGAAAACCTTCTCCCCGGCCGAACGAAACTACGAAATCTACGACCGCGAACTTCTGGCACTTGTCCGCGCTCTCACCGAATGGCGCCATTACATCCACGGATCACCACACTCGACTATAGCTCTATCTGATCACAAAAATTTGACATACTGGAGATCCCCACAGAAGCTCAACCGTCGACAAGCCCGCTGGCATCTGTTCATTTCCGAATTCGACCTCGAACTGGTTCACGTTCCTGGGTCAAAAATGTATCAATCGGATGCTCTCTCTCGCCGACCAGATCACATACCCAATAGAGACACCAACAACGAAGATGTGACCATGCTGCCAGATAGTCTATTCGTTAACCTCATCGACACGGAACTTCAGCAACAAATCGCTGATTCTAAAATCTTGGACACCAATGCCGCAGAGGCCTTGAAACTGCTGCTGGAGGATGGCCCAACGGAACTGACGGACAATCTTGCCGACTGGACCACTGAGGACTTAAACGGAAAACCGATGCTATTTTACCAAGGACGTCAGTACATTCCTAAAGACGACAATCTCCGACGACAAATCACTAAACAGTTTCATTACCCGATCACTGCTGGACATCCTGGAGAACTGGCGACATACATCGACATGGCAAGATTCTACTGGTGGCCAGGCATGAGGACTTTCGTCAAAAACTACGTGAAGGGTTGCGCTACCTGCCAACAATTTAAAATCAACCGAAGTCCGACTAAACCCGCTCTAATGCCGATCCCCGGTCCAGAATCCGATCGACCATTCGCCAACTGCTCCATGGACCTCATCACGGATTTACCGAACTCCGAAGGCTACGATTCAGTCATGATCGTGGTAGATCATGGGCTTATGAAGGGGGTAATTTTATTCCCAACAAACAAGACCCAGACCGCAGCAAAAACCGCCAACATGCTGCTAGATTGACTCTACTCGAGATTCGGACTCCCCGATAAATTCATCTCCGATCGAGGACCACAATTCGCAGCAAAAGCATTCCGAGAACTCCTTAAACTCCTCGAAATCAAATCATCTCTATCCACCACATATCACCCCCAATCCGATGGGGCCACCGAACGAGTCAATCAAGAAATCGAGGCCTACGTATCCATTTATTGCTCCCTACACCCAGAGACATGGGCATCTACCCTCCCTACTCTCGAATTCACTCACAACAATCGTCGACATGCGGACCGCACACACACCCCATTCGAACTCATGTATGGAATCACACCTCGAGCCATTCCTCTGACGTTCAACTCCACTAAATATCCGACGGTCAAGGCACGACTCGAAGCCCTGAAACATGCCCGTCAGGAAGCCTTAGCAGCCCACGAGTTAGCTAGAACTCGCATGCTTGAACGATTCAAACGAGACACTAAACCGTTTAAGAAAGGAGACAAGGTCTGGCTAGACGCTCGGAATTTGAAAACGACTTATCCGAAGAAGTTTGCACCCAAACGAGAAGGACCCTTCAAGATTAAAGAAGTCTTAGGACCCCTGACCTATCAGCTGGACCTTCCGAAACGTTGGAAGATTCACAACGTGTTCCACGCCACCCTCTTATCGCCCTTCAGACAGACCGACGTCCACGGGCCAAGCTTTTCCAACCCACCTCCTGACCTTATCAATGGAGAAGAACAATACGAAGTCGAAGCCATTCTGAATCATCACAAAGTCGGCCGCGGATATCACTATCTGATCAAATGGAAAAACTACTCATCCGGAGATGACTCATGGGAACCCGAGTCATACATCAAAGGCGCCGACGAAATATTGTCAGCATACAAAAAGAAACACAAACTGCGACACACATCCATCGACTACTTAAATGCGACGTCGAGTCTCTGAATTCATAACATTCCAATCACACTACCACGCTCATCTCGACATGGTCTCCAACAACAACTCTAACCCCTCCAAATTCGTATATATCGACGACGACATGACACCCGACGCTCATTATTGGGCTGAAAACGTGGAAGGAACTGAAAACGTCGCCATCACCCCCGGCGAAGCCCTTATATGGTTCCAAGACCCGATCTTCGTCCAAAATTTGCTCAAAGCTACCAATGAAAGTTGGGAAATTCCTATGGGCAAGGACATCATCATAATCGAAACCTTGGCCCAGAACGACGCCAGTATTCGGGCCACCATTGCAGGCTTACAGAAGACCGCGGACCAGAACAAGGCCCTAGCATATAAAACATTAGAGGAAATCAACAAAAGGAATCGAATGCGGAAGTTCAACCGAGTAATCGAAACCCGTCGCCAGGTATCGAAGAAACCAACCATTTCCCCGACTTCGTCTCAACAATTCGTCTCAGCACCATCATCTCCTCCTCCACTTACAAGGGACGCTTCACGTGCACCGTCCACTTCCCATTCCGCCAAATCGACCCAGACGCGCTACTCTCCCTATGCAGGTAATCGACGATCGCCACCTCCAAACCCCATTTCCCTCTCACCCGAAGACACCGCAACCATCTGCAAACAGATGGAGAAACTTATCACCCCCGAACTCGCCCAAAAACTCCGATCCGCTGGACAAAACGCCAACTCCGCCAAGAAGGAGTCCGTTTCCCAACAACGACTCGCCAAGATCAACGCCGCCCTACAACAAAACCAGAAGAAGTCGGTCACAACCTCCTCTCCTCCGACTACCGATCCTTCCCCCTCTCGACGTACTCAGTCTGCTGGACCCCTATCCACTCAAGCCAAGACCCACAAACCCACCGACAAGGGCAAGAACGTGGTCCGAAAACACCCCTAACCCAACAACGGCAACTGTTATTACTGCGGCGAACACGGACACTTCTCTCAGGACTGTCTCAAGCAAAAATGCCAATGGTGCAACAAAACTGGACATTTCCCTCGAGACTGCTCGAAACACCCTCGAATCTTAGAAGAAGAACGACGCAATGAATTCTATGACACTGCCGACCGGGAGGACCATTGGGACGAAGATGCGGAGGGCAACATCATGGGCGAACCCTACGGACATTAGGAAGTTTTCAGGGAAAACTTGGATAGGAAGGGGGTAATGTTACGATTTTCACCTTCTAGTTGGACTATTACACTCCTCTACCACGTGACCTACTCACGTGTGCGGCTGCGCTCATCTTTTCTCCTTTTCATGACTCATACTGTACTATACTGACTCGTCTCGACTCGTCTCCTTTATGCTTGACTCGTACGGACTCATAGTGACTCGTCGATATGACTCTAACACGTAGTATAAGAACTAGTAGAGAACTAGGATGTACCTTAGCTAGTTCTTAACTCGCAATCCCTTATCTGCTCTACTTCAGACAATACCTCGCAAGAGGCATTCTGTTTATTGAGATAAAGGACAGA
>Ga0247741_1000460_pt1 | contig 23447 bp, 21 predicted proteins | sample UWRJL213509R2_FD_180945 | JGI IMG/M metagenome (GOLD analysis project Ga0247741, IMG submission 180945) | Plant litter microbial communities from Arlington Agricultural Research Station in Wisconsin, United States - UWRJ-L213-509R-2 | ecosystem: Environmental > Terrestrial > Plant litter >... | reverse complement strand
TCCTGTGTCTCGGACTTTGTGGTCTCATCATACACCCCAACCGTCGGTACATTGCTGGAGAAGGTCAAGGCGTCCGGTGTTGGGCAACCATCTACCTCAAAAGTCCTGCTCGTCAGTCAGGGAGACACACCGCTCTGGCATCCAACACCTGGAACGATACGGGAAATGGATTCTGTGAAAAAGATACTCGGAGCAGACAACTGTATACATCTGGACGAAGCTACTGCTACAGTCAGTCGGGTGAAACAAGAAATGGACACGTGCAGTTGGGTGCACTTTGCTTGCATTGGCGAACAGAATGTTCAGGATTCTCTGAAGAGTAGCATGTTTCTCCATGACGGTCCACTTGAGCTCTTGGAGATCATGCGGCTGAGAATCCCGCAGTGCAAATTTGCTTTCTTATCTGTATGTCAGTCGGCCAGGGGGGACGAGAGACTTCCCGACGAGGTAGTCCACCTGGCGGCTGGGATGCTAGCAGCAGGGTGCCACGGCGTGGTAGGAACGATGTGGTCGATCAAAGACAAATTTGGAGTCATGGCCACGGAGCCATTCTACGAGTACCTTGCAGAAGATGGCCGCAGCACCGGGAATCGGCAACTCGATAGCTCTAGGGCGGCGTATGCACTCCATCATGCGGTACAGCAATTTCGAAAACAGATTGGTGACACGGAGCAAGGTCTATTGGACTGGGTTCCCTATGTACATTTTGGGCTGTAACTTGAAGGTACCCTTCCTGGCTGAGCATCAAAGTCTCCCAGGTTTGACTTCACTTTCTCCTTCCCATTTTTCTCTTTTTGTTGCTGGTTATGGCTTAGCTTTCATCTGTCTCTTACCTAAAACCCCAATTCAGTACGTCGTTCAAGGCATCACCCAGTTCCGTCTCCATCAGAGTCCATCTCATTCTTTGCCTCTGGTATTTTTCACACTCTTGCTCTTGGTTCGTGGATTGACACCAAGTATGAGCGAAATTGCTTTTGTGGCTTATTTGTAAAATAATAATAAAAGTAGAAAGTTGTGCACTTGTGAGAAAGCAGAGAAACTGGTCTGCTTCTCCAGCTGTTCACAACGTTCACACATCCAAACAAGTTTTTTCATTGTTACTTCCACTTCTGCCATAGCTCCAAACCTCCGATTCTCATCTGTTTCTAGTCGTTTCAATGAAATTAAGCTCTCGCAGCACTGTTAGTCGACACTGGAAGCCTGATTGACTGCCGACGTCGATGTGTTGGACACGACTGACACCAAGCTTGACGACTAGGGAATTAAGCAAGATTCAATACAGAACATAGAAACCTTGAAGGATGACGATGGAGAGGCGTATTCATTGAGTGATTTGTCTTTCCGCCTTGGTTTTCGCTTTCTTCAACAACCGCTCACGCCTGAGACCACCAGACGCTCGCCAAAGCGGAACTCAGAAGGATACAGGGAAAACGTATTGAGAGAAGGCTCGGTGGAGGGACAGAATGAGGAAGGAGACGGAGACGGAGAGTGGAGGTGTTGGGCTGCGGTCAGACAGTTAGTATTGAAATCCGGGGTGCGGGACCAACGAGCGTGCAAGAAGTCGGGGGACTTCGTGGCAAACGAGTGCCGGTACAATTGATGTAGCTACGATTATATACGGTATCTACATCTAAAGAGCATGTGCGTACGAAACGTCGGGTAAGTCCATCAGAGATACGCGTAGCTGCCGAGCTCGCTACTAATAAATTCCAACAGTTAGGTAGCTTGAGGCAATGTGCAGTGACACAGAGAGGCAGTACATACTGTGAGATCCCTTCGTGTTTCTCGGGCCGGGTCCTTTCTTCCATTCTACTCTTGCCCCTCGCTGTTCTTTACTACCTGTTCATTAACCATCCCCCACGCAGATATAGCGGCCTCTGCGTCGAGCTCGCCCAAATCAACACCCTCAGCAAGCCGGCAAGGCACATAAGACAGCCAACTGCATACTTTCCTCCAAATATCCCTCCTCCCATTCGACCCAACCCATCCTTTCCAAAAGCATCATAAAAGACGGCAACGACACCTTGTACAAGGCATTACTTTGAACACTCCGTTCCTTCCGTAATCAGACCAATCCTGGGACTCATAGGCGGACTTTGGAATGGCCATTCCTATCCATCCACTTGAGAAAAGGCGACTACCCAAGAATTCTAGTATGGACAGATGCAACCGACGCAAAGACTTCATGGCGAAAAACATATGGATCAAGTTACCGTATAACTTCACTTCCTCCCATAAGGCGGCAGTCGAAGCCATTGACGCGCAAGATGTTAACCGAATCTGTGATCTCGACTTTGCCAGAATATTCGCTGTCAAGTCCGGCGAGACTGGCCACACCAGCAACGTCGAAATGGACCTGCTTTCGCTTCAGTGAGCTGTGAACTAAGTTAGTACGTTTTCGTTCATATCTTTGTGACTAGTGAAAGCTGACATGTCCTCAAGGTCATCATATCTTGCAACGGGTTCTCGCACTTATAAGAACGACTTCTGGCCGCCCAAAATCTGGATTTGGTTCGCACATTCACTGTTGGGTTGCTTTGTGGGTGAAAATCGCCATTTCTCACATGAGCAGTGTACATTCCTTACACGTGTATTATTTAAGTCGTACTACAAAACTATTAGCACAAGATAACTTTAATAAGTAGGGGGCCAGACATTAATACTTGTGAGGATGCGGCAAGTGGTGCTTGCGGTGAAGGTGTGATTAATCTTGAGGCGACGATGATCATCGGAAAAAAGGCGTCCGGGGGATTCGTTATTCCAGTACGACGTTATCGACTCCGATTCGTTCCAAAGGACGACGATTGGGACGTAGATGTGTTGAATTAGGAGGTGGCTGGCGGCTCCAGCAGCGATAACGGCTTGTGTAAAGCGGGTGGATGGATGAGAGGAGGTGCGGAAATCGAGGAAGCGTCTGAACTCCTCTGGACAGATGCCGCATCACGAACATCGTTGGGCTCGGTCTCCACCTCCATCGGATGCTTCTGCTCGTACTCTTGTCCATGACCAGGGGAAGCTGCATACGCTTATCCTCCATGAACCTGGCCCATCTCACACGTAGATTGATCTCCCAGGACGCGTTCGAGGGTCGAGGGTCTGGGAGATTTCGTCGTTCCTAATAGGAAGAATTAAGCGGTCAGAAACAACGCATCCACGAACGGAATACAACGGACATACTTGGCTTTACTCAATGGCCTAATATGCCTCGCCGGCTCTCCTACGATGTTGGTGCGCAGCTTGAGCTCAGAGCGGTGCATGAATTGAGCGAGCTCGACGTACATGCCGCGGAATAGTTCGTGTCTGGGTGAAGAAGAAGGGAGGTTAGTAGGTGAATGCAGGGAGGAGAGGATAGGAGGGAAGGCACGGACTTAGCTCTCTCTGAGATGTACGCGGCGATTTGCAATTGCCTCTCGAGCCCGAGAGCACGACCCCGATGTCGATGCCAGACTACAGCCCAATCCCTAATTCAAGTAGCTCGGGTCTTATCCGGCATTCGCACTTATGCCTTCACTCCAGCTCGTCCATCCTGCAAAACCCACCACCATGAACGAGCGAACAAACGAAATCCACCACCCAAGAAAAGAATCATGCTCACTGTCTAGTCCTGTTCCTTGATCTTCCCCGAAATCGGTTTGGCGAGCGTCTGGTGGATTGGGAGTGTGTAGTTCAGGGTCACTTTAGAATTCATAAATAAAGGATGCACCCGGATGGTTAGCGGCGAGCGCGGTTATCTTACCATCGCCGTTCTTCCTCGATGTTCAACATCCAATGCTCAGTGTTATCAGTAATATCACGATATGCTTGGACGTCTGGTTCCATTCCACGAATATTCGACTTTGAGGTAGCGACTCGACGTTTTTAAGGAATAATATTTGGAAGGAATTCAGAATAACCCAGAATCAGGCGCTTCGTGTAAGAACGGAGTCGGACGAGTGAAGAGCGTGTAAGGCTAGTACTGGGTGACCAACAGCAGCCATTCGGATAGCAGGTTTAGGAGGCGCGGACGGACGGAAAGTAGCGGTCGCAGTAGGACCAGGAATGGCACCAGCAGTTCTGGTACGTGTGTCGAGTTGAGCTCCTCGGACCCGCACTCTGTGGGCTTTTAAGTTTTGACCAAATCTTGAGAACGAATGGCCATAGATGATGGTGACATTGAAGTTGCGTTTAGCACGATCACCTGCCGTGAGAAGGGAACGGATACTCGGACCGATGGGCTGTTGGTGAATTTCCATCGTTTCCTTGGTTCATTCTTGACGACTCCGTTCAAGCTTTGCTTGCTAGCTACCCATCTCATCATTGCCATTGTCATCCTCGTTACATCAAATTGATACCCTTCCGTCCTTTTGCTATTCTAGCACCCTCTTGACTCCGGGTCTTCATGTTCCTTCTTAACCGTTCTTACTGGCGACACGTAGGCCTGAATACTGGAAACCGACTCGACGCTTCTGAAGATCAAATGTGGACGAGCCCAGAGGGCATAAGCCGAATCGATGCCCAGGTCCAATACCCGCTTGGATAGTCAGAGTCTTGAAGAATCAGACCTCTACAACTCTGAAATAAGACACAGGGTCTGACGATGAAGCTACGCCTGAATATCGGGTACCGAACATTCGAACCCCAATGCTGAAGCTGGAGGATGGCGACGGCAAAGATATCATTAGTTTATCATCTCAGTGCGTATTTTGTCTATTTTTCGCTTTTACAAGCCACGGACGTTGATACTATCTCCAAGTTTTGCCCACTAGAATGAAGCCTCGCTGAAGCAAGTCCGAGGACGATCATCCGATTCGTTCGTGCGTGGGTTTTTTCAGGTGGACGGATGTCGAGGCGGAGCGGAAATGGAGAGGGGCGGAACGCAGGACGGCATGAGGGAAGGAGATGAGAAAAGGACGAAGAAGTGGATTGGGAACCTATTGGATGGATATGAATGTGGGCTTGAAGAGGTTTGTCCATTTGAGTCTCTCTACCCGCCTATATGCATCATCCTTCTGCATTACCCTAAATGGACGCTGATTCTCCCTTTCCACTCCAGATACGGGCCATTCCGCCGCCTCTGTGTCGAGCTTACCTGAGCAAGGCACGTTCCAGGCTTTGCTAAACCACCAACCAGCCACCCATACGGTCTCCCAAACGGGTCAATGCACACTGGACCTCCCTCCGAGCCCCCAGTGTCCGGCGTCTGTGCCAGCATCGGCGTCTGCTTCAACATTTAACACCCCAATGGTCCCCATACACGACCCCTAACGCACGTGCTCGTTGAGATCTGCCAGTCAAGAGCGAGCTCGAATGCGACCTTGGGCGCGTCGTCGAAGATGCGATCTTGGGCAGCTGCGCGCCAACGTCCTCTGCAAACCAGCCTGCGCAAGACAAATCCGGCCTTTACTGAATGGCCAGTCGCTGTTGGTGCCTCTTGAATCACCTCCCTCTTGACCCCAACTTATGCGCTTGCCAGCAGTCTCAGAACGGATAACCTAGGCTTCACCATCGTAGCCCGAACCTCCCTCACGCAAATCCCCGGCGCCAGCGTTAGGTTCTCGGTCAACTTCTTCAAGTTTGGACCCGTCCATGTCGATGTCCTCGTCCGCACCAACGCACATCTTCCCTCGGAATTTGGACGCGAATGTCCAGCCCACACCCACCTCTTCCGCATCCTCCATATCATCGTTTATATCATCTTGGGTCCACACACCGCTATAGACACTACGGCCGTCTTGTTGGGCTTGTAGAACCACCAGCCTTCGTCCTATAGGCCAGCATAAGGAGTCGAGGACACCAACTCGGAATCACCGATACGACCATAGAAGACTCGAAAGATCTCCAATTCGGAACCCATCTGGGACGTGTTTGCCCAACACACTGGCGGTGATGCTCATACTCAGGAGTCAATTCATGTCAACGGAACGCCCGGGCTAGCGATTTTTAGGTGGTAAGTGGACATTCCTCTCTCCAGACGTCTCAAGTTCAAAGCGGACTATCTACTTTACAGTGTACGGCGTACCTACCTTGAAGCTCGGAAAATTGTGATCGCAGCCGACGACCAACGAAGGCTTCCAGATGGACACCCAGACACGATCATCTTTCATGAAACAGTGGCCACGCTGACTCCCAGCCGAGCATACAACAAGTCTGAACGATTTGTGCTTAGTGTATGCACAGCTCGAGGTTACCGACTGTTGACGTAGCCGCATATTGGCCAGATCGACACCCAGGTCCGTCGAGGACTCTACACTCAGCTTTTGAAGGATAGCAACCGCCAATAAAGTCACGCTTACTATCTGAGTGCGTAGTCTACCTACTTCTGACTGTTCAACGTTCAGTGTTTGCTAACTCAACCCCCAATCCTCCAGATACTCGCAACACCGATTTTGAAGAGATTCCAGGAATAGGCTAGGCAGTGAGTATGATTTATTTATGGACGACTCGTTGATAGAGGCGGATTCGTTGGGTGGATGAGTGACGAGGTGTATCTGTGGTTGGCACGCTTCTCGCGGATGTGGTGGTGTCGGTCGTTTCGTTGTGATAATCTGGTGATTCGTTCATGATGGATTTAGTGCTCGGTTGTTGCGGTTTCGCTGAGTAGACGAATGGCAAAGCGGGTTGAAATGCAATGAGAACGACATCCATGCAGGAAGGGAAGGAAATTTCAACGAGGAATGGTGGACCGATGTGGTCGTGGATGGATTGGGGTGGATGGGGCGTTTTGGCGGTGGAGAAACAGTTGCCGGTTCGTAACTCTCCTCGAGGAGAGTTAAAAGACTGCGGTCTGTCATTGTCTTATTTTGTGTTCTCGTCGTTGCTCTTGTGTCACCTTCCCTTCTCCCTCTTTACTGCAAAACATCTACTGACGTTTTCTTCTCCCCTTTCCAGGCACGAAATGTTTTGCGGCCTTGGCGTCAAGCTCGCCTGATTCATCGTCAAGCTGCATACCAACATCCTCCTTGAGTCTGCAAGGGATACAAGGCCCTCGAGTGAAGCCAAGTGGGTACATCTTTCCCTTCCCTTCTCTCAACTCGACCTAACTCTTCCCAAAGAACAATTGAAAATGGCGCCAACACCTTGCCTCAGGCTTTCTTGGACTCTTCGCCATCGTCGCTCAGTAAAACATACCGTTCCTCCTGCAATTCATCGGAAATGCTGGGATACTGTGGACGATCAGCTCGAGGTCAGCACAACTCGATACAGCTGCATATGCGAGCTCGCTGAAGAGGTTGACTTGGGTCATAGGCTTATGCAGTTGCCTACACCTTCGGTTGATCTCGATCCCGCTGGAAATGGGGCTTGCTTCAACGATTCGGGTATCCACTCGAGGCAGGCCGGCGCGACAATGCAAATAAAGACAGCTGCCAGGTCCAACATGGTCCAACGCGTGGTGGTTCAGACGTCCCAATCCGCACCTACCGCTCTTCCGCTCAGCAAAAGCCACAAAAAGCCTGCTCTCATCACTATGCACACGATGGAGCTTCTCCTACGCCTCTAGCACTTTCATATTCGTGTTCGGGTACACGGTATTCGCAATCTGATTATGAGTTTCGTTATCTTCATAGAATTCGGCGAACAAGGAGGTGTTTCTATCATGTCTACGCTATCTGACGCAATCTCGACCCTACGCGACAAGTTATTGTTCATGGACGGTGTACAATGCTACAATCCATAGTTTCGTATCACGCACACCGGTGGGATGTGCATTTCAACTGGCTATCCAGGCTATGTGTATTGAGACATTTCCCATTACGGCCGAAGTTTGCTTTATTTGTCTTTCAACACGTGTTCCTAGACGAGAAGTTCTCCCTTATCTTCTGACTTCCATGGCTTTCACTCAAGACGATCGTTGGTAATTATGGAAATTTTGGTCGGTGCTAAAAACACCCAGTTTCAGGGCGATATCAATGCGACGCAAGTCCATGGAAATGTCTACAATGGCCCCACCGATGTTACTCAGAACAACTACCACGGTGCCTCATGGAAAGGTGTGCTTGTTGGGATTCCCTTTTATTCCCTTTTTCTAACCCGAGAGATATAGGCATAGATCTCCTCCATCAACACACCTCCCCTGCTGCCGTCCTAGATGTGAGGGCACGGCGCAATCCACCCAGGTGCATGGAGGGAACCCGTGAAGCCATCATCCAGGAGATCTTGGACTGGTTGAGGAAAGTCACCAAGTCGCCTTCCATCTTCTGGCTGCGAGGACCTGCTGGGCACGGCAAAACGGCACTGGAGTTCACTATCGCGGAAATATGCAAAAGGGAAGGGCTCTTGATAGGGTCGTTCTTCTTCTCGAACCGAATCGCCAAATGCAGTGATGCCAATCTCCTCTTCGCCACGTTGGCGGCCGAGCTCATCCAAGCTTGTCCGTCGACGAAACGTTATATTGATAAGGCGATCCACGACGACCCATATATCTTCGACAAGGCGCTGGAGATGCAGATGAAAGCGCTCATTGTCGAGCCTATGCAACGCATAGCCACGCTGGCCCACATCGACACCGGGCGGAAGGCGTATCCAACCCTCATCGTCATCGATGGTCTCGATGAATGCGCCGACCTCGACGATCAGGATGAGATTGTCAGGATCATTGGCGACTTGGCCCAGCAACGTGGTCTTCCCCTCCGATTTCTCATTGCCAGCCGACCCGAACCAAACATCTGCGAAGCCTTCGAGAAGCTTCAGTCTCGCCTTTCGAGGGATTCTTTTTCGACGCTGCTCCTTACGGAGGATGCGCTGGCTCGCCGAGATATCCAGATCTACTTCAAGCGCAAATTTGGTGAGCTCCGTGCTCGGCATAGCTACCTCCCACCGGAATGGCCAGGGCCAGATATTATCGTGCGGTTAGTGAACAAGGCGTCGGGTCAATTCGTCTACGCAACAACAATCATCATATATGTTTCTTCACGAGATGACCGACCAGATGATCGCCTCGATGTGGTCTTGAAAGTGTTGGACACGCCTGTCGGTGACACCCCTTATGCCCCTCTCGACCAGCTCTACCGGCACATCGTCCGAACCGTGAAGCATCGCAAGGAAGTACTGCTGATCTTGGGCCAGCTTATTCTTGCTGAAAAGATGTCGAATGGGGAGGACATTCTAGGCTCACCCAGCAACTCGACCTCTCAAAAAAGGGTAGAGGTAATCCTTAACTTGCGCGTTGGAGATGCGAAGAGGCTGCTCAACAGGGTTCACTCTGTCGTTGACGTTGGCGAGGATCTCAAGCTACTTCATGCATCATTCCAAGATTTCTTGTTGGATCCCTCAAGGTCAAATGAGTTCGCTGTTAACTTATCAGAGGCTCGGGTGATGATGGGATTGGCTTATATCCAAGCAATCTGTACCTGTTCTTGTATGTGTGTTTACCACTGGCTATATCGTCTTTACTGTCCTCACTTCTTCACATCCTCAGCTGAGACATCAACCAGCCTAGAGCCAGCCAGAAAATGTAGACCAGATCTGTCAAACGCGCATAAAGCGATCCTGAATAACTATTCATTCTCACCGGGATATACAGGGGATCTCAGTGATGTGTCCTGCGCTATCATGATCTCGGCCTTCAGAAGTGCAATCCAACTCACCCGCTATGATCACCCTAATCTACCTGTTTGCCTCAGTAACCTTGCAAGGTTACTGTCTGGTCTCTTCGAATATACTGGAGATCTTACCTGCATTTCCTCTGCCATCTCAGTCCAGCAGAGCGCCATCCAATTCACCCCCAATGGCCACGCGGACATGCCGGGACGACTAAACAACCTTGGAATTTCATATCTGGGGCGCTTCAAACACACAGGCGATGTTTCTGACGTCTCAGAGGCTATATCAGTCCAGCAGCGAGCAGTCCACATCACCCCCAGTGGCCACGCTGATATGCCAGGCCTGCTGAACAACCTCGGAAACTCATTTCGCAGTCGCTTCAAACGCACAGGGGATGTCTCTGACGTCTCAGAGGCTATCTCAGTCCAGCAGCGAGCGGTTCAACTCACCCCCAATGGCCACGCCGATATGCCAGGGCGACTAAACAGCCTTGGAATTTCATATCTGAGACGCTTCAAACGCACAGGCGATGTCTCTGACGTCTTACAGGCTATCTCAGTCCAGCAGCGAGCAGTCCAATTCACCCCCAATGACCACGCCGACATGCCGGGACGACTAAACAACCTTGGAATTTCATATCTGGAACGCTTCAAACGCATAGGCGATGTCTCAGATGTCTCAGAGGCTATCTCAGTCCAGCAGCGAGCGGTTCAACTCACCCCCAATGGCCACGCGGACATTCCAGGACAACTGAGTAACCTCGGAATTTCATATTTGAGTCGCTTCGAAAGCACAGGCAATGTCTCTGACATCTCGGAAGCCATCTCAGTTCAGCAGCGAGCGGCTCAACTCACCCCCAATGACCACGCCGATATGCCAGGACGATTGAATGATCTTGGAATTTCATATTTGGGACGCTTCAAACACACAGGCGATGTTTCTGACCAGTATACCGCCATATCAACTTTTCGAAAGTCGGCAACGACCTTTGGACCTCCGTCCGCTCGTCTCCATGCTGCTCGACAATGGGCACAACTCTCCAAGATTCTCTGTCTCCCGCAAACGCTAACGGCATACGGTGTTGCAGTTGACCTTATAACGCAGATCGCATGTCTGGACCGTACAATCCAACATCCTCACATGGATCTCAATAAAATCTCAAGTTTAACCGCATCTGCTGCTTCGGCCGCTTTTACCCTGGGAGATATCGACAAAGCCTTTCAATGGCTTGAACAAGGTCGTTGTCTTTTCCAGAGCCAACTCAACCTGCTTCGCACACCCCTGGACCATCTTCGCGCTCATGATGAACACCTGGCCCACATCTTTTCTGATATCTCAGGTGCATTAGAGGTGTCCGGATCCCGCCGTGGATCGGAAGGCCTGGGTCAAGACGCTTCACTATCTCGAAAAATCAGCTTACAAGATGAAGCTCACCTTCACATTAAGCTTTCTCGCGAATGGAGCGAGCTACTTGACAAAATTCGCCGCATTCCCCAATTTCATGATTTTCTTCGACCACCTAAGGCATCATACCTCCTGAAACATCTTCCGCCGGACGGGGTTGTCATCTTGGTCAATGTTCACGAAGACCGCTGTGACGCCCTGGCTCTAATCTCTGGTGTCGGAGCCCCCCTACACATTCCTCTTGATTTTACTTATGACGAGGCGTCTAAGCTCAGAGAGCGTCTGCGTCTCTTCCTTTCGCCCTACAGGGTTCGTACATTGGAAGGCGATCGTGGCAGACGCCCAATTCGAAATCCCGATGCCGACAAGCAGAGTAACATACACTTCGTTCTTCAGGTACTCTGGCTGCGTGTGGTGAGGCCAATCTTGGATGGTCTTGCGTTCTCCGTGAGAGTTTCTCAGTTATAACAGATCATTTTATTGATATATCTTTCAAGCCTACTCCCCCGTTAGACCCATCTCGAATCTGGTGGTGTCCGACTGGCCCCCTTGCATTTCTTCCACTCCACGCCGCGGGAATCTATAGTCAGAACGGGCGATCTCCCCCAGGCTCCAGCATTTTCGACTTTGCAATCTCCTCGTATACACCGACTATCAGCTCGATCCTCCAGAAGCTTGAAGGGTCGGACAAAGAACAGCTCGCATCGTCAAAACTTCTTATCATTAGCCAACCAAACACCCCAGGCTGCTCTCCGATGCCCGCAACCACGAAGGAAATGGATTGCATTTCGAAGGCGATTAGGACGTCCAATATCGAACCTCTTTGTCTAGAAGGAGAGTCTGCCTCTCTCACCCGCGTCAAACTCGAGATGGAATCGCATGGGTCGGTTCACTTCGCATGCCATGCAACTCAGGATCTTGAGAACCCTCTCAAAAGCGGCTTCTACCTCCGCGACGAACGGCTCCAGCTCGCAGACTTAATGAAGCAGAAGTTTTCCGTTCGTGAGTTGGCATTTTTGTCAGCATGTCAGACGAGCACCAGCGACGAGAAACTGTTGGAAGAGGGGGTCTACCTGGCGTCTGGGATGTTAGCGGCTGGATATCGAAGCGTGGTGGCGACTATGTGGTCCGTCGAGGATCAGTACGGCCCTATGGTAGCGGAAAGTTTCTACAGATATCTCATGGAGAGAGGAAAGACTTCCGAAGGATCACGACTCGATGGCAGCCATGCTGCGTACGCCCTGCATCGTACCGTTCAGGATATTCGAGAGAAACTCGGTGATACGGCGAAAGGACTTCTGACTTGGGTAGCGTATGTTCATTTTGGCTGTTGATTGCTTTCCTTCGATGTTCCCAGGTGTATTGGGCCGACTGGAATGATATATCGACCTTCAGAGTCTAACTGCACCGTCGCACTCATCAAGTTACTTGTATATTTACTTCCAATCTATAACGCTTATTATTCACCATCCCGGAGCCGTTGTAATCTGGTACCAAAATTTCGGCCTACTATGGTATCGTATGATATATATTGGCTGTGTTGAGTCCGAAAGTTTGAAATTTTTGGAATGAACTTCCTCGCTCTCTGACCCATGTCCTCAGTCTACTGCCTTGTTGAAGTTCACCAACACCGTGGGCCAGGCTGGAGGTGGGCCAAGATTTCTACGGCGCAGACCGACGTGAGTGGGTGTGAAGTATAGTGTAGCAGGTCGGCCAGACGCATCCGCTCGGATCGTGCTTCGAGGTACGAATAGGGTAAGGGCGATTGGTGGCGAAGAAGGACGCGTTAGGCAGTTTGTAGAATCTATAATGAATGGATGAACATGAGTGAAGTGAGTAGCATGGAAGTCGGCTAAACGAACCTATTTTGTCTCTGCTTTGAGGTACGGGTGTCGAGCTGGCGACGCCAAGCGGTAATCTTTGAGGACCGCATAGCTCAACAACAACGGCAAAGGTGCACATTGTGATGCTAGAGACCAAGTACTTGTACTGCAGTCAGGTCCAACGACGATGCAGGCGACCACGACAGACGTACGTCCCACCGCATGGCCACATCTGTACGCAGAATTGGATTGGTGTGAAAACCTTGGCCGAATCCTTCTAGACCCTCTCAGGGCATAGACTGACAGTAGGGACCTCCAAGCTCCAACGAAGACGGTGGCGTAGTAAACAGCACTAGCACATCATTCGATCGTACTGGTCCCTCTCCAAGTGGTATATACACCAGAGGCGGTGGAGCCCGAGGTAGAAGCACAGGGTGTTGGATGTTGGATGTCGACACTTCCAACGGTGCTGATGCTGGCGTTGGGATAGATCCAAGGCAGGACCTGACGGCCGACACTGTTACTGTTATTGAAATCGATACCCCTCCATCCTTGTCCTCGAGTTATTTTAACAACTTCTTCGCTCCGGGTTTTCAGGCCAACCGTCCTTGCTAGCGACCCCTGGGTCTGAATACTGGAAGTCGCCTTCACGCTTCTGAAGGTCAAATGCGGACGAGCCTAGTGGCTGAGGCGTATTGGGTCAAGTTAGATTGATACACGAGGCCAAGGCTAGACTGGATATCGAACCAGGATTCAGGCCTCTCCGTGATGCCGGGTTTGAACATGAAAGCTGAACCTGAAAGATGACGACGCGAATATAGGAGTGGAGTATCATCCGAGTGCGTATTTCTTGTCTACTTTTCGCCATTACAAGCCATTGACGCTGATACAGTATCCACGTTTTGCCCACTGGAATAAACCGACGCTAGAACGATATCAATGAATGCGCTGGACGGAGAGGCAACTCCCAATCCGATTCGTGCATGAGTTGACGAGTGTCGAACATCCGGGAATCTGTGGCGGATAGATAGGAATGCGAGTGGAAGCCTGCTTGGCGGGGGGCAGGAAACACTGACAAAGTCATACGAGAGCGAATAGGACTGAGCTCTGGACGATGAACGTGGTACGAAGACAAGAATAGACTAGAGAGAACTGCAATATGATTTAAGTGACGTATGTGTGACTACGTGACAATGCAGCCTTACAGCGGGCTTGGGGAGGTTCATCGATCATCCATTGCTCATCTGTTCTTCGTTCATCTCTTCTCCGTCATCGAGCAATATCTTCTTGACCTACTACGTCATCCTCTTCTCTTGCTTACTGTCCCTCCTTGCCTCAAATTGCCACTGCCTTTCCCTTTCCACCCGCAGACCCGAAACATTCCGCGACCTAAGCGTACGAGTCGAGCTCGCCCAATTCCTGTACTGCTCCTAGGTCAAGCAGTGCACCAACATCCTCTGCGAGTTGGTAAAGCCAAGTGCGTAGATCTTTGACTTTCTTTCTATATATGTGACCTGACGTTAAATCTTCCTAAAGCGCAATCGAATACGCTGACATGCATCGCCCAAACCTTTCTCGGGCCTCTTGCCATCGCTGCTGCCTTCATCCTCAGCAAATATACCTAACCCATCGAAAGGCCAGAACATTATGGACGATCAACTCGAGGAGCTCAGCGGGAAGAACACTGATTTGAGTGAGCGGGTGGACCATCATCAATCGATTGTCATTTGTTGATCATAAGGTCTGTAAAGGAGACTAGGGTGGACCTTTGATCGAGGGTGAGTAAAGCCGGGGGCGTGTGGTTGGCAGTGACTCATTCTAAACCTCTTCCTATTATAGAGATACCTAACTTTGGAGGAGCATAGGTTGTGGACATTCGATTGCGAGGAAGGGCATGGGCATATGCAGTTTTCATGCCCGTGGTTAATCCTGGCCACACCCATGGACGCGAGAGCGATATCCTCTCCACGTCCAGTACGATGCAGCTTCGTCTGAACATACACTCCGCAAGCTGCGTCCTTCGGATCCAGGTCCAAACTCAATGCTAGATGTTTGGACCCCGACTTCAATCTAGTGCCCTTTGAGGACTGGCAACTGGAGATACGAACCATGACCACTGTGTGTTTATCCATCTGGCTCAATATCCTCAGCGGCAGCCCCTTGAGGTTCCGGTACAAGGCTTCTGATATGAAATGTCGTCGGAGGAAAAAGATCGCTACGCGAACCATCCAAGTGCATGTATCCGCTGCCTTCTCTCGTTGCACCTGACTGATCTGCGCGCGAACAGAACCTCCTCTCCTCAAACCGTTTTCAGGAATGACAGGTCACATAGTGAGTCGATGTATCTATATTCAATCTGCATTGGTGTGGAATGCCAACGAGATGGCGTGGAAAACGAGTAGCTTGGGATGCTTCGGAGGAGAACACACCGCCGTCTGGATGGATAAAGAGCTTCTGGGCTTACGAATTCAGATTGTTTTTCGGTGATTGGAAAGCCTGGAGTGTCTTCATCCCAGAGTTTTCGTATGAGCATTGTCCTCGGAGTGGTTGCACTTTCAATAGGCGGAACCTGGCCAGCATTGATGAAATGCGTATGCCTCTCTGACGTCGGCCTTCTAGGCCTCCACATCACGATATGCGACTTCTTACATTTCAATGCTTCTGTATCGTTTGTGGCCTCATCATTCTGCGTATTGTCCCCTCTAAAATATCATTCGGACGCTGACTATCCTTCTCCTTCTCTAGACACGAAACATGTCCTTGCGTCAAGCTGAAGACGGATACCCTAGGCTGCTATTAGTTAGCAAGGAACGTATGACCTTTGGGTAAAGTCAAGTGCGTTTTCCATCACTCCTTCCTGCATCGCTCAACTAACCCGTCCCACTCAATAGATCAACGGCTACGGCACCCTTACTCTTAGTCTCCTCACACACCGACCAAATGATAACAGACTCTCCCGAAGGCTTCCTCTTCACCTTCACCGGACCTGACAAAGCGTTCCGCTCTTCCGCAACCAGATGAAACGTCGAGATAGCTGAGTCAATCAGTGATCAGCTGGAGAGCCGAGTGGGCCGATTTGGGAGAGGTGAATAGTTAACGCTCTTTTGGGGTGGACGTATCCTGAAGAACGGACACTCACTTTCGTCTCTTCCCTCTATAGGAACGACAAATTTCCTTCGTTGAAATTGCGGGAGGGTCGTGTTCGCCGTTGGTCTGCAATTCCCTATGAGAGACACAATCCTGCTGGCGTTTTCTCTCTTACATGGGAGCCAACGATTGCTACATATTCAAGGACCACTTTTATGACACCTGGTTAGTAACCCGTCCGAATTCCATCGACAGGGTGAATCCCCCAAATTCTGTAACGGGAATCATAAAGCAATCGTTCAGGATATGTATGACTGGTACGAGCGCGATTGATGTGTCACAGAGGGAGCAGGCTAGAGTGGCATATCGGGTCTCCACATTACCTACCTTTGCGTAGATTGAAAGGATGTGGTATTTGATAGAACCTTATTTCCTCTTCACTCTTCCACCCAGGGGGCCACCAGCGGAGTATTCCGTCAAATCGACTCCTCCGTCAAGAAAGTTGCTTTGTTGATTGACGGTCTCGGGCCAACGACAATCGATGGCATATTCCGGGCTTATAGAAAACGATGAAGAACTTCAAGAAGCTCACCTGCGACGCCCTGACAAGGCACCAAAAGCAGTGTCCAGTGAGTGTACACGTACATGACTGCGTAGTCGCGGGATTGTTGTCGAGTAAGATGGTGCTTTGGGCGCTGTTCCCAATTGGTACGAGCTCAATATCTACTTTGACAGGTAACAGCCCAAAACGGGACATTCTTTCGAAGATTTTCTTTCGAAGATTTCTTGACAGGTCGGAGTTCATAGTCGCCACCGGTCGAGGATCCCCATAGAGGGGGCGGTTACCAGTCTACTTGACATGTCCTATTGCCTATGCGTACGGAAATGGGTACCAGGGTAGGTCGGATGACTCGGGTCCCTATTTCTGTCGCTGTTGAATAGAAGTCAAGAAGGAACGCGACCGAACGCCTGCAGCTCGAGTTGTAGGATTGATGTGCTTTGCATCTCGGACTTCTACCTACTGCTACTGCTGTTTTCAGACTCTCTTCTGCTCTGCAGCTTGCGGACCGATTCGGAGTCGTTTCAGTCCAAGCGAAAGCAATTCAGTTAGTGGTATGGGACAGGCTGTGCAAGCACGCATGTCCTCCGAGTTGAGTGTATTGACGTTCTCCGTCCTCTTCTCCATCTAATTAGTGCAGAACCGCCGTCGAGTTTGAGCCTGGATCTGTTCTGGTCCTCAACGCTTCATTCGCCGGAGTCCCTTCAAATATGTATCCTCAGCAACAGCAGCTGAACCATTCCTATCATGTTATCAACGCACGAAGTGGCTATACATGTCTTTCAAGTGGGCTGCTAGATCCCGATCTATGCACACTCAAAAAACTATGAGGATACTGGTGATCACATAAAGTTATTGCACTGCCTACCAGTCTGTGCCTTCCCTGACCGACCTCTGCTATAGCTGCCATGGCTTCTGTGCATATAATAATCCAGTTCATCTTATCTTGTGTCACCGCCACTCAGTTGCTCAAATACTCAGCACTGTGTTTTTAAACCTTGATTCCCAGTCGACTTGTCATCGATTTCCAATCCTACCTAGTCCAAGGCGTACGCATATTCTTCTTTTTTATGAAACCGATAGGTTCTCATTTACGTCTCAGCCATACCTTTTCATGTTTCACTCAAGCTCTCATAATACCATCTCCGGTGGATCGTTCAATGCCCCACAAGCACACGCTAGTGTCGTTGTCTATGCCTCTGGTGCGTAACTTCTGTGTCATCGTAACTTGAAGGCGCGTGTCTCACTTTTGGTATATCAGAGCGCGGCCCAGTGACCATTACCAGACACGATGAGGTTTGTCAGATGCTCACTTTCCTGGGTTTATCTCACCTTGTATCGCAACTTAGACCACTCGGAAGGTGACTGAATCTTCCAATATACGGCAAGAGGTACGTCACCTTCGCTGGATTGAGAGTCCAGAATGTCTTATCTTTCTAGAAGGTTACACATTTGGACTCTTCGCCAAACCATATCATCTATACGGAACATCTCTCAACGAAAGGCCGTGGTCCTGCTCTTTATATTCCAGAACCAGACCTGAATCTTCCACCCGAATATCGAGAGGAAGGAGTCTCTATTGGAGATGTTGGCACCGTCGAGCCTTCTGGGTCATTCAGTTTCTATTTCAACATCAACAAACCAGCGGAACACGCTGTTAACTGTGATCGTCCCCGCGACTTCGAGCCGCTTGATCCACCTCTCCGACACCGTGATATTAGTAACATTGAGATATTTGGAGCTGGTAGTTTTCTGGCGAGTTCATCGATTACGCGAGTCCAGAGTGGCACTACCGACGGGTATGATTTAATAATTTGACCATGCATCCATCACTTATCTCAGAATACAGGGTGTTGGAATTCGCATTCGAATCGTCGGCATCTGAGGGGGCAATTCTAGCCATGCCCGATGCCACATTTCAAAGCAACCTCAACAATCTGGATAGATTTTATGAACACATTGGCAATCATGCTGAAAGCTGGTATCAGTACGCCAACGGGCCAGAAATGGGTCGTCGGTTGAACAACGGCGACCTTTGCTTGGTTATAGGCTGCGACAAAACTACTTCGTGGGGAATTGCTACATTTTCGAACTCATCGACAACATCCCGACTGCAGCTCAGGCGGGCCGCAAATTCTTCAGGTGATCCAAGGCGCTCATATACATGGGAGCATTCCGGTGCAGGCGACTCACCTCGTGTTGGCCCAACTCAAAGGTCATCCTATCCGAACCAGTGCCTTTTCATCCGTTACCTCACCTTCAAGCTCTCTGAAAGAGCCTGGCCTAGATTAAGAGAACCAAGCGGAGTTCAGATACGAATGGAATCCCATGGGCCCACTACCCCAGGGAGCAAGCAATCGAATCCACCAAACCTACGTTCATCACGAAAGTTCAGCTCGGCTTTCTCACATGCTCTACGCTCCGCCTTTAATCCCACTAGTAATGGCAAAGAAACGAAGGCGACAGGGGACTCTCTGAACATTGTAGCTGTTTCATATGCGAATCCGGTATGCTTTGACTTATCTTCTTCGTGTTCTCTGACTGAGTGCATGTTAGGAAACGTCATCGCTGTCAATGTATCTCAAGGATTATCTTCTCCAATTTCCTGGAGCTAGAGTGGCCGCAACGCCTGGGGTTGAATGGTATTCAAAATACATACCGGTAATAACCTGCACAAATATTTTGTCATCGGATGCTCACACATCCCAAACGCAGGTCGACGAAGTTGAAAATTTTGTATCAAGATTTATCAACAATGTTCTTTCTGAGAATGAGGTTCATCTGAATGAATCAGGTATGCTCCATAATTTACGCCCACCCGTATACTAAATACTGGAAAGGTGTTGCCCACTTTCACGCGCTTCCGCCTTCCCCCATCGTCTCGTCTAATCCTGCTGCAAATCTGTTGACCTCTCTTGGCCTCGCTCTTCTGGCTCTGAAGACTGCCCATGATATGGTACCGACAGTTAGTGCCTACAAGGAGAGATGCGCGTCTCTCGTAAACCTTTGTGTGCAATTGATGGTAAATACGTGCTCACAAATTGAGGCGGATTCACCAATGCCACATACTAGCGATTTGACGCGTCTGGAGAAGTACGCGGCCAACCTTATCTCTGATAATCTTCGGCTGACATAACGTACCCTGCGAACTAGTATTTGCACTGCTGTTCGGGATATCACCATGAAGCTTGGGGATGAAGCTCCTGTGGGACACTTGTTCGATGAAGACAAGATTGAACAAGAAATACTGGCTGCAGAGATTGGAGTCAAAAGCGTCTTTATCATATTCGCTGTGGGCGTAAGTGTTTCAACTTTTGGTTTCACGGTAACTGATTAATAAGGTACAGGTGAACACAAATGCCACACAAAATGGGCTACAAGAAAATCTACATTGGGCACTTGAGCAGGACCAACAGCAATTCCTACTCTACCTTGATTCTTTTTTGAATGACGCGGAGAGTAGAATCGACGCGATGCCTAACCTTGCACCTGCGTCGCCTTTGTGTGACAGAAACGAGTATGATGGACATCCACAAACACCCAGTGACAATGCTGGCGCTGATGGGGTCTTATCTGTGGGCATCGCTGTCGAGGATGAGGGACCTCTGTTAAGCAATGTCGAGTACAACTCTTCTGCCATTTCAGCCTTCCAAAGTGAAGTCCACCTCACTCACAGCAAGTATGCTGACCTACCAGCCTTGCCGAGTACCCTTGGAACTTCGCTTTTGTATTTCCCTGCACATAAAGAGAAAGCTGCCAACGCTTCCGATGCCATATCATCCTTCCAGACGGCGGTTGGACCCACTCCCAATGTCCAAGGTGCGTAAAGAGCCTGCATGTCATAAAAGATACCTGTCTAAGCACAGCTCAATGCAGGATTGCAATATCCCGGCAGAAGTTCCGCAATGAACGCACTGCATAACTCCCTTGAACGAGGGCAACTCGCCGTGATCAAGAAATTAATTGATTGGATACGTGGGGATATCGACTTTGATGTCCTCATTCTGTGGGTCTACGGTGAGACCAGAGCAGGGAAATACATGATCGCACATGCGCTTGTGGAGATATGTAAGCGACACGGATGGCTTTTGGAGACCTTTTTCTGGAAGATAGCGGTGGAACGTAAAATTGTACATCGGTCCATCACCGCAATGGCCTGTCAAATTTCTCTTGCGATTCCTGCATCGCGCCCGCTCATTGAAGACGCCATCAACTCCGACGCCATGCTAATCCACCAATCCGTTGACACCCAACTTTCCAAGCTCATTGTCGAACCTCTTCGTCGACTCAAATCGACTGGATTCGATTTCATCGCATGTCCATTTGTGATCATCATCGACGGCTTGGATGAATGTCAAGACAACGACATACAATCTGGCACTGTGAAATCGCTGGCTGTGGCCTTCCATCGTTCTCCACTCAGGATCCGCATTCTTATAGCCAGTCGCCCGGAGGTGTACCTCCACTCTCCATCCATTCTCCAATCTCGTCCCTCACGACTTGCTCTACCTAGCGAGTATTTTCCCAACGAAGATATCCGTCAAATTCTTCGAGACTCCTTCCGGAAGATCAGGCGTCAGCATCCCCTAGCGTCCTACATCCCGTCAGGCCGACCATCCACAGATACTGGTCATGAACCAAACAGGAATGGGACAGAGCAGTTCGGCTTTGCGTCTACGACGATCAAATGCACTGGCGGAGACCCTCATGAACTTCCCCATCATCGTCTGTATGTCATTCACCAACTTCAACCTCCAAGGTCCAACGAAGTTCTTCCATATGCGGAATTGAACTCGCTATGCCATCACACCACCTCCAACGGTTCCGACAATGGAAATTCATTTTCGCACCGCTTTAGACGAACCGGAGATCTCAACGACATTTCCAAGGCCATCTCAGTCTGGCAGAGGGCGGTCCAACTCACCCCCGATGGCCACGCCAACATGCCAGGACAACTGATGAACCTCGGAATTTCATATCTGAGTCGCTTCGAATGCACAGGTGATGTCTCTGACATCTCAGAAGCCACCTCAGTCCAGCAGCGAGCGGTTCAACTCACCCCAAATGGCCACGCCGATATGCCAGGACTATTGAATAATCTTGGAAATTCATATTTGGGACGCTTCGAACACACAGGCGATGTTTCTGACCAGTATACCGCCATATCGACTTTTCGAAAGTCGGCAACGACCTTTGGACCTCCGTCTACTCGTGCTCAACTATGGGCACAACTCTCCGAGATTCTCTGTCTCCCGCAAACGCTAACGGCGTACGGTGTTTCACTTGGCATTATAACGCAGATCGCAAGTCTGGACCGTACAATCCAACAGCGCAACCTAGATCTCATCGAATTCTCAAGTTTAACCGCATCCGCTGCTTCAGCCGCATTTACCCTGGGAGATGTTGACGAAGCCCTGGAATGGCTTGAACAAGGCCGTTGTCTTGTCTGGAGCCAACTCAACCAGCTTCGCACACCCCTGGACCATCTTTGCGCTCATGATGAACACTTGGCCCGCCCCTTCTCGGATATCTCAGGCGCATTGGAGGCGTCCGGATCCCACCGCAGATCGGAGGGCCTGGGTCAAGATACTTCGCTATCTCAAAAAATCAGCTTACAAGATGAAGCCTACATTCATATCAAGCTCTCTCGCGAATGGAGCGAGTTACTTGAAGAAATTCGCCGCATTCCCCAATTCCATGATTTTCTTCGACCACCTCAGGCATCATACCTTCTGGAACACCTTCCGCCGAAGGGGATCGTAATCTTGGTCAATGTTCACAAAGACCACAGTGACGCCCTGGCTCTAATATCCGGTGTCGGAGCCCCCCTGCACGTCGCTCTTGATTTTACTTATAACGAGGCGTCTAAGCTCGGAGAGCGCCTCTTCCTTTCGTCCTACGGGGTTCGCACAAGAGAAGGCGATCGTGACGGACGCCCAATTCGAAATCCCGATGCCGAAAAGCAGAGTAACATACATTTTGTTCTTGAGGTACTCTGGCTGCGGGTGGTGAGGCCAATCTTGGATGGTCTTGCGTTCTCCGTGAGTGTTTCTCAGTTTATGACATATCATTTTATTAATATATCTTTCAAGTCTACTCCCCCGTTAGACCCATCCCGAATCTGGTGGTGTCCGACTGGCCCCCTTACATTTCTTCCACTCCACGCCGCGGGAATCTATAGTCAGAACGGGCGATCTCCCCCAGGCTCCAGTATTTTCGACTTTGCAATCTCCTCGTATACACCGACTGTCAGCTCGCTCATCCAGAAGCATACCAGATCGGACAAAAAACAACAGCTCGCATCGTCAAAGCTCCTTATCATTAGCCAACCAAAGACCCCAGGTTGCCCTCCGATCCCTGCAACCACGAAGGAAATGAATTGCATTTCGAAAGTGTTTGGATCATTTGATGCTGAACCTCTTTGTCTGGAAGGAGAGTCTGCATCGGTCACCCGCGTCAAACTGGAGATGGAATCGCATGGGTCGGTTCACTTCGCGTGCCATGCAACTCAGGATTTTGAGAACCCTCTCAAAAACGGCTTCTACCTCCACGACGGACGGCTCGAGCTCGCAGACATCATGAAGCAGAAGTTTGCCGTTCGCGAGTTGGCATTTTTGTCGGCATGTCAAACGAGCACCGGCGACGAGAAGCTGTTAGAAGAGGGGGTCTACCTGGCGTCTGGGATGTTAGCAGCTGGATATCGAAGCGTGGTGGCGACTATGTGGTCTGTCAAGGATCAGTATGGCCCCGTGGTGGCGGAAAGTTTCTACAGATATCTTATGGAGAGAGGGGAGACTTCCGAAGGATCACAACTCGATGGCAGCCATGCTGCGTACGCCTTGCACCATACTATTCAGGATATTCGAGAGAAAGTCGGTGATACGGAGCAAGGCCTTCTGACTTGGGTACCGTACGTTCATTTTGGCTATTGATTTCTTTCCTTCGTTGTTCCCTAGTGTACTGCGCCGACTGCAATCATATAGCCACCTTCAGAGTCTAACTCCACTACTGGCACTTCATCAAGTTATCTTTACTTCCAATCCATGACGCTTATT
>Ga0247741_1000458_pt1 | contig 23468 bp, 22 predicted proteins | sample UWRJL213509R2_FD_180945 | JGI IMG/M metagenome (GOLD analysis project Ga0247741, IMG submission 180945) | Plant litter microbial communities from Arlington Agricultural Research Station in Wisconsin, United States - UWRJ-L213-509R-2 | ecosystem: Environmental > Terrestrial > Plant litter >... | reverse complement strand
TCGTTATTTTTTGGTAATTCCCCATGGTCGAGCATATTCATCCAATCGCAGAAACTGCGTCAGAAACATCGGCGGCTGTAGATGCGAGCGCAGCAAATAGCTCGGCCAAGGTCAATCTTTTGGGAATGTCTGAAGCCAAGCTCGTTGCTTTCTTTGAAACCCTTGGCGAACCCAAGTTTCGCGCTGTACAAGTATTGAAATGGATTCATCAGTTAGGCGCAGACAATTTTGAAGACATGACTAACGTCAGCAAAAGTTTGCGTGCGAAATTAAATTTGTGTGCAGAAATTCGTGCCCCGGAGGTTATTAAACAATTAGACTCCACCGATGGCACACGCAAATTTTTAATTCGCGTGTCAGGCGGTAACGTCGTCGAAACTGTTTACATTCCTGAAGGTGATCGCGGCACCTTATGTGTTTCTTCGCAAGTGGGTTGTTCATTGGATTGCAGTTTTTGTGCAACAGGCAAGCAGGGTTTTAATCGCGATTTAACGGCAGCAGAAATTATCGGACAGGTATGGATCGCCGCAAAATCATTTGGCCAACTCGTAGCAAATGGCCCACGCTCAGTGACCAATGTGGTCATGATGGGGATGGGCGAGCCTTTACTTAACTTCGATAACGTTGTCGATTCAATGAATCTTATGATGCACGATAACGCCTACGGTATTTCGAAGCGTCGTGTCACCTTAAGTACATCAGGTGTTGTACCGCAGCTCGATCGCCTCAGCCAATATACTGATGCATGCCTTGCTATATCCTTGCATGCGCCTAATGACGAATTGCGCAACGAGCTAGTGCCTATCAATCGTAAATATCCAATTGCAATGTTGCTGGATTCCGCACAGCGCTACATTGCCGATATGCCCGATAATCACAGAAAAATTACTATCGAATATACCTTGATCGATCAAGTGAATGATCGCCCGCATCACGCACATGAACTTGCAGAGTTACTGCGCGATGTTCCGGTAAAAATTAATTTGATTCCATTTAATCCGTTTAATCTGTCGAATTACAAACGGGTTAGTAATAACGCGTTACGCAAGTTTCAAGATATTTTAATTGAGGCAGGGTACATCGCCACTGTGCGCACTACGCGCGGCGATGACATAGATGCAGCATGCGGTCAGCTTGCAGGAACTGTGAATGACATTACTAAACGCAGCGAACGCCATCGCGCACGTTTTGAAGAAGCACAACCTATAAAAATTATTGGCTGACAGATGCGCGTTTGCATCTGCAAAATTAATACTGATGGAGTAACAGAATGAAGAATAATAAATTGCTGTTAGGTTTCAAAAATGTATTTATTTGTGTGGTGGTGAGCGCATTGATGTTTGGTTGTGTATCTGAACAGATTTCAGGAAAAGAGAAGAAGGGGCCCGACAAAGCGAAAGCACTTGAGTTGCATGTGCAAATGGCATTGGGTTATGTTGAAAAAGGTAACCGGGAGTCTGCGCGTCATCACTTGACGAAGGCTTTTGAACTTGACGCAAATTACGCTCCTGCGACAAATGCTATGGCGATGTTGTACCAGTTAGAGGGCGAGCAAACTCTCGCTGAAGAAAATTTTAAGTTGGCCATAAAGCGTGATAAAAATTTGACTGTAGCGCACAACAATTATGGAGTGTTTCTTTACAATCAAAAACGTTACCAGGAAGCGTTTACGCAATTTGAACTAGCTGCTGCAGATCTGGCTAATCTCGGGCGCTCGCAAGCTTTAACCAATGTAGGTCGCGCCGCATTAAAAATTGGAAATGATGCGCGTGCCAAAGCTGCTTTTGAGCATGCTTGTATTCTCGATAGAAAAAATGCAGAAGCCTTTATGGAGCTGGCTGATATTAATTTTCAACGACAAGAATACGCAGACGCAAAAAGAAATTTGGATATTTATGATTCTCTTACAGGTTCCTCGGCGCGCAGTTTAATGTTGGGTATTCGTTTAGAGAGAGTATTTGGTAATAAAGACAAGGAAGCGAGTCTGGCAATTAAGTTAAAAAGTAATTTCCCATACTCCAAAGAACTTTTGGAATACCAACAAAAGAATTTTAACTGAGGTTTCGATGGTTGATGCCGACGAATCGCAACCGATAAAGGAGTTATCACCCGGTAATATATTGCTGCAAGCCAGATTGCAGGCGGGCTTAACGCAGGAGCAAGTTGCAAAAGAGCTTTACATGACGATTTCCAAAGTGAAAGCTCTGGAGGCGGATGATTATAGCCGGTTGAGTTCGGATACTTTTGCACGTGGGTATATTCGCGCTTATGCAAATTTGGTTAAGGTAGACGTTGTTGTCGCTTTAACCGCGTACGACAAGTTAATTGAAGATTTAAAACCAACTATTACAACGCAAAATTCTGTTGCTGCTACAACAGAAAGTGGTCAACGCGGAACTTGGCAATTTTTAATTGTTATTGCCGCATTTTTAGTGGGATTGTGGCTAATATCTGTCTGGTTTTTTGATAATCATAGTGAATCTGATTATCCCGTAACTGCAGTTCCTACAGCAAGTGTGTCTTCAGCTGCGACTGAGCAAGTGCGTGAATCGACTGCTGTTTTTTCGACAGGTGCGAGCGAAGCTGCATCGTCTTCGTCGTTGGGAAGCGGGTTTGAAATAGCGGTGGTAAGTTCATCTGCTACCTCCATTAATTCAAGCGCAGCGTCGTTCAATGCTTCGAAGTCGATCTCAAATATTAGCAGTGCTGTAGTAGAAGCTACCTCATCTGTCGCTGCGCAATCGAGTGCAAGTGTCAGTGTGAAAAAAAGCAGTCTTGATGAAATAACTTTTTCGTTTCGTGCCGAATGTTGGTTAGAGGTAAGTGATTCTCGTGGCGACGTGCTCGCCACAGAGCTTGAGCCAGCGGGCGGTAAAATAAAGCTTTTAGGTCGTGCACCTTTCGATGTGAAGTTAGGTAATGCCCCAGCGGCTACTATTGAATTGAATGGAAAAAAAGTTGATGTTGTCCCGTTAATCGGCACCAACGTATTAATACTGAAAGTTGGCAATTAAAAGTTATTGCAGGTTGTTAAGGTAAATTTATGCATTGTGAATCACCCATTAAACGTCGCAAGTCGCGTCAAATTATGGTGGGAAATGTTCCCGTTGGCGGTGATGCACCTATTTCTGTGCAGAGCATGACTAACACCGAAACCACTGATGTTGCAGCTACGATTGAACAAATTCGTCGAATTCAATTGGCAGGCGCAGACATTGTGCGTGTGTCAGTGCCATCAATGGAAGCTGCAGATGCCTTTGGTGCTATTCGTAAGCAAGTGAGTGTTCCCTTGGTTGCGGATATTCACTTTGATTACAAAATCGCACTGCGCGTTGCAGATTTGGGTGTGGATTGTTTGCGTATTAATCCTGGCAATATAGGTCGTGAAGATCGTATTAAAGCGGTGGTTGATAAAGCGAGAGATCTAAATATACCTATTCGCATTGGTGTGAATGCGGGCTCGCTGGAAAAAGATTTGCAAAAAAAATACGGCGAGCCGACTCCAGATGCTTTGGTTGAATCCGCGCTGCGGCATGTCGAAATTTTACAAAGATTAAATTTTCAAAACTTTAAAGTCAGCGTAAAAGCATCAGATGTTTTTATGGCCGTTGCTGCTTACAGAAAGTTAGCGACACAAATTGAACAACCCCTGCATTTAGGAATTACTGAAGCAGGTGTGTTGCGTGCAGGTACCGTGAAATCTGCAGTGGGTTTAGGCGCGCTTTTAATGGATGGGATTGGTGACACCATTCGTATTTCACTTGCCGCAGATCCGGTGGAGGAAATTAAAGTGGGTTGGGATTTACTGCGTAGTTTGAAATTGCGTAGCAAAGGTGTGAATTTTATTGCCTGCCCAAGCTGCTCACGCCAAAATTTTGATGTCATTAAAACCATGAATGAATTAGAGGCGCGAGTGGAGGATATTACTACTCCGATAGATGTTGCAGTGATTGGCTGTATTGTAAATGGCCCTGGTGAAGCAAAAGAAGCCGAGTTGGGTTTGACCGGCGGCACCCCTAATAATTTAGTGTATATCGATGGTGAGCCAAACCATAAGCTTGGTAATGAAAATTTAGTTGATAATTTGGAGCGGTTAATTCGCACCAAAGTTGCGGAAAAAGCTAAAAAAATCGCAGAAGACGAAAAAAATATTATTGCTCGCGCACAATGAGTGATTAAAAAATTAAGCGCTTAGTGAATTTACATTCACTGGCTGTAGAGAAATTATTTTGAAAAAGATTCAAGCTATTCGTGGAATGAACGATTTACTGCCTGCTGATTCTTCGGCGTGGCAATATGTAGAGAAAGCAGTTGCTGGTATTTTGCAGCGCTACGGCTATCAGGAAATTCGCTTTCCCATTTTAGAATCAACAGATCTTTTTAAGCGCTCCATCGGTGAGGTTACCGATATTGTTGAAAAAGAAATGTACACATTTGATGATCGCAATGGCGATAGCCTAACTTTGCGTCCTGAGGGAACTGCATGTTGTGTACGTGCCTGTGAAGAACATGGCCTGCTATACAATCAAACCCAACGCTTATGGTATATGGGGCCGATGTTTCGCTACGAGCGTCCGCAAAAAGGCCGTTACCGTCAATTTCACCAGATCGGTGTAGAAACATTCGGAATGGATGGTCCTGACATTGACGCTGAAATTTTATTGCTCAGTGCGCGTATACTGCGTGAACTTGGCGCGGCTCCATTTGTCACACTGCAGGTCAACTCTTTAGGCGACTCTGAATCCCGTGCAAAATATAAACAAGCACTCGTGGCTTATTTAGAAAATCACAAAGACAAACTGGACGCGGATAGCCAACGTCGCTTAACAACAAATCCATTGCGTATTTTGGATAGTAAAGAGAGCGCGACTCAAGCATTGCTCGATAATGCTCCAGTGTTGCTGGATTATTTAGATGAGACCTCGCGTGCGCATTTCGAACAATTAAAAATATTGTTGGATGCAGGTGGAGTAAAATATCAAATTAACCCGCGATTGGTGCGCGGCCTAGATTATTACGGCAAGACAGCGTTTGAATGGGTAACAGATAAGTTGGGTTCACAAAGCACAGTTTGCGCTGGTGGTCGTTACGATAATCTGGTTGAACAACTTGGTGGTAAGGCTACACCTGCAGTCGGTTTTGGAATTGGTTTGGAGCGATTAGTATTATTGCTTCAGGCAGTTGATGCAATTCCAAAAGATTTGGAAAAAATTACCGACCTGTATGTAGTTGCGGTCGGCAATGTCCAAAAAGAAGCGTTTCAGTTAGCGGAGCAACTGCGCAATGAAATACCGAAGCTTCGTATTATCAATCATTGTGGTGGTGGCAATTTTAAAAATCAGCTGAAAAAAGCCGATAAGAGTACAGCAGATTTAGCATTAATTTTAGGTGAAGATGAAGTTGCAAATGCAGTCGTAGCAGTAAAGTTTCTCCGCGATGATCAGCCACAGCAAATAATCCCACTGAATGACATTGTTAATTTTTTTAAAAATCGTGTATAAAATTTTACTTATGAATTATTAGGAGTTCATTGTGAGCGTACATTTAACAGAAGAAGAACAATTAGAAGTATTGAAACGCTGGTGGAAAGATTACGGCAAAATAGTCTTGGCTGTGGTGGTGGCTACAGTAGCGGTTTATTTCGCTTGGACAACCTGGCAAGAGAAAAATAATGCGAAAAAAGAATCAGCATCAACACAATATGATGCGTTGATAAAAGCAATAAATGTTGGCCCTGATAAAAAACTTTCAGATGCTGACAAAAATAGAGCTGCAACTATTGCTAGCGAATTGAAAGAAAAAAATGGTAAGAGCTTGTATGCACAAAGCGCTGCTTTTTATCTCGCTAAAACAGCGGTTGATTCTGGTGAATTGGATAAAGCGGTAACTGAATTGCAATGGATTCTGTCCTCCAAGCCAGATGTTGCCACTGCGCAACTTGCTCACGTGCGTTTAGCGCGTATTTATATTGCTAAAGGTGCTTATGCAGAAGCTCAAGCTCAGCTTGCCGAGGAGCCTAGTAAAGCATTCGCTTCTGAATATGCAGAAGTTTTGGGTGACCTTTTAAAAGCAAAAGGTGACAAAGAAGCTGCGGCGACTGCCTACAAAAAAGCGTTGGAAACTACTGATGCTCAGCAACAAGAACGTGCAATGATTTTGCAAATGAAAGTAGATGAATTGAAATCACCTCTGGCAGTCGTTGTGGAGAAAGCACAATGAGGCACTTGAAATGGAGCATATTGCTCTGTGCCATATTGATGTCTGGCTGTTCTATATTTTCAAAAAAAACCGGCCAGGAACCCATGGAGTTGGAAAGTTTTAAAGCTACTGCAAAACTTAATGAAGTTTGGAGCCGTGGTGTAGGTAATGGACAAGGCATTGGTTTAACACAACTCACTCCTGCGATTGATGGCGAAAATATTTATACCGTTGATCATGAGGGAGTTGTCACTGCATTGAATAGCAAAGCTGGCAAAAAACTTTGGTCGAAAAAAGTAACCAAAGATTTTACGGGTTGGTCAGGAGACGTTGTTTATTTCTTTAAACAAAAAGATTTGAATCACGGCATCACCGGCGGTATTAGTTACGCAGCTGGTTTTCTTTATATTGGTAATTACGCGGGCGAATTAATTGCGCTTTCTGCGACAGATGGGAAAGAAGTGTGGCGCAAGCAACTGAAGGGCGAAATATCTTCAGTACCGCAAACTAATGGTCAAGTTGTTGCCGTGCAAACAATGAATGGCAAGTTGTTTGTAGTAGACGCAAAAACAGGTGCGGATATGTGGTTCTTCGAAAACCCACCTCCCGTTTTAACTCTGCGCGGTTCTGCTGCACCTGTGGTAACGGACACCGCTGTTTATGCTGGTTTCGCAAATGGCCGCTTAATGGCGTTTAACCCAAGCAACGGTTTAATTTTGTGGGAGCAGCGCATGGCTTCGCCAAAAGGCCGTTCGGAGTTAGATCGCATGGTTGATATACATGCGAGCCCGTTAATTAAAGATGGCATTTTATATGTTGGAACTTACCAAGGCCGCATTGCTGCTGTAGCGCGTGGAACGGGTAGCAATGTATGGGGTATAGACGGTTCAACTACTGAAAATCTTTCCGCATCGGAAGACAAATTATTTGTTAGTCAAAGCGATGGAAAGGTTGTCGCATACAGTCTTGCATCTGGCGAGTTACTTTGGCAAAACGAGAAATTATTGCGCCGTCGTTTAAGCGGTCCGCAAATATTTGGTGATTATGTTGCGGTTGTAGATTTTGAAGGTTACATGCATGTGCTGAATCAATCTAATGGTGAATTGGCTGCGCGCGATCGAGTAGATAGTGATGGCGTGCGTGCACCCATGTTAACAGACGGAAAAACACTTTATGTTTATGGCAATAGCGGAGACCTTATGGCCTTCACTGCAGCTGCCAAAAAATAAACATTTAGAGCTATAGTTTCGCCGAACCACTTAAGGGTCTAACCATCAGGAGATGGCCCTTAAGTGGTTGATTTTTTTGTAGCATGTTGGTTTTTATAGATACAATTCTGCTTCGCATTTTAATTAATTGATGTACTCATTATGATTCCTGTTATCGCGCTCGTCGGTCGACCCAACGTCGGAAAATCAACCTTATTTAATCGCCTCACGCGCAGCCGTGATGCATTGGTGGCGGATTATCCGGGCCTTACTCGTGACCGCAAATATGGTGAGGGAACATTTGAAGAACGACGCTTCATTGTTATAGATACCGGCGGTATCAGCGGTGAGGAAGAGGGAATCGACAGCATGATGGCTGGCCAATCGCTTTTGGCGATTGAAGAAGCCGATATTGTTTTATTTATTTTGGACAGCCGTACTGGTTTGCATCCTGCAGATCATATGATCGCAAAACATTTGCGCGTGAATAATAAAAAAACCTATTTAGTGGCGAATAAAATTGACGGTATGGATCCGGATATCGCGTTGGCACCTTTTTACGAATTGGGTCTAGGCGAAATTTTTGCCACCACGGCTACTCATGGTCGCGGCGTAAAATCCATGATGGAAGAAGTCCTTGCTGAGATTCCCGAATTCATTCAGGGCGAGCAAGTCGAAACTGCTAAAGGAATTAAAATGGCGGTGGTCGGCCGCCCTAACGTGGGGAAATCTACGTTGGTAAACCGATTGCTCGGTGAAGACCGCGTGGTAGTTTACGATGAACCGGGTACAACCCGCGATAGTATTTATATCAATTACGAACGCTTTGGAAAAAATTACACCATCATTGATACAGCTGGTGTGCGACGCCGAAAAAATATTGATTTGATGGTAGAAAAATTTTCTATTGTTAAAACTATGCAAGCAATTAGCGACGCTAATGTTGTGGTTCTCGTAATGGACGCCAGTGAAGGTGTAGTAGAACAAGATTTGCATTTAATGGGTTCTACTATTGAAGCTGGTCGCGCATTGGTTATTGCACTCAATAAATGGGATGGTCTGGATGAGTCGCACAAGCAATATGTAAAAAAAGAGCTTGAGCGCCGGTTACGTTTTGTTGATTTTGCAACCATACATTTTATTTCGGCTTTGCATGGCACGGGTGTTGGTAATCTCTACAAATCTATCGAAGAAGCTTATCAATCTGCGACTGATAAATTCTCTACCAATTATTTAACGCGCATTCTTGAAGATGCAGTGCGCGAACACCAACCGCCAATGATTCAAGGGCGCCGCATTAAGTTGCGTTATGCGCACCCGGGTGGGCACAATCCGCCTATTGTTGTTATTCATGGCAATCAAACTGCAGATATTCCCAGTCATTACACTAAATATCTGGAAAAAACCTTTCGGCGCGTAATGGATTTACACGGAACGCCCATTCGTATTGAATACCGTACAACCGATAACCCCTATGCGGATAAAAAGCCAAAAGTGACGCAGCGCCAATTTATTAAAAAACGTCGTTTGGAAAATGCTCATTCGAACAAAAAAAAATAAGCAGATCGCAAATCCAGGATGATTTACGAGCCTGCTCTTGCTTATCATTTAGTTTTTATTCTATTTTTCGCCTATGAGTAATTTACTCGTTATTTTAATATGCCTGGCAATTGGTTTATTGCTGCAAAAAAATAATCGCCTGCCGGAGTCTATGGCTCTGTCTTTGAATACCTACGTTATTTATGTTGCCCTACCTGCGCTGGTTTTATTTGAAATCCATCGTTCAACCTTAGGCTCGCATGCATTCTTACCCATTATATTTGCATGGCTAATGATGTTTGCGAGTGCATTATTTATTTGGTTTGTTGCAAGGCGTGCGGGTTGGTCGCGATCAATAACGGGTGCACTAATGCTAACAGTGCCTTTAGGTAATACCGGATTTTTAGGTATTCCGTTGGTTGAAGCGTTGCTCGGAAAAGAAGCAATCCCTTACGCGATTCTTTATGATCAGTTTGGTACATTCGTCGCACTGAATACGTATGGAAGTTTTGTAGCAGCTTATTACAGTGGTAATGTAACGTCGTGGAAAAATCTCGCGCGTTCTATCGCCAGTTTTCCTCCTTTTATTGCACTTATTTTAGCGTTCATTTCTTTTCCGTTGCATTTTTCAAGCTGGTTTTCTAATGTATTGGAGAGAATCTCATCTACACTAGTACCGGTGGTAATGGTTGCAGTTGGTTTACAGTGGCGCTTGCGATTGGAACGTGAAATTATAGGCCCGCTCGCAGTGGGTTTGATTGCGACGCTTGTATTAACGCCATTATTAGCTTGGGCAATTCTAAATTTGATGGGCGTAGATAATTTAGCTGCGCAGGTTGTGATATTAGAGGCCGCTATGCCAGCGATGATTTCGGCAGGAGTTCTGGCTGTTAATTATCAATTGGCGCCGCGCTTGGCATCAAGTTTAGTAGGTTATAGTTTGCTGTTGTCTTTGGCGACAGTCTGGGCATGGAGGCAATTTATATAACAAAGTTTTGCGGGTAATGAATGTTAAAACTTATAAGCAATAACAAAATAAATAAATATGACCCCTTGGTTGTGGATGCCTACATTTTTCGTCTGGCGTTAATTAGTAATAAGTGCGGCGTAGTTGCTGCTGAAGATATTTATAGCGCAAAAGATGTTTTACTGATATCAAAAAATACGCTCATCACTTCTCAAGTTGCAACGGCTATTCACAATGCACGTTTAAAAAAGCCTCTTGAAAATTGTATTCAATTGGGATACGAAATAGATCTACTCCAATTGGAACAACATTTTGTTTCAATGATCAAAAAAGATGATTTGCTCATCGCAATCAATGAGCACCAAAATATCGCTTCCTATATTGCTAATTATTTAATCCCCTACGAAAAATTCCCATTGTTGAAGCAAAAAATAACGGTAATGGCGTTAGCTATGCCAGAAGTTTTTTTGCGTACACTTTACTCCTCCTGGTTTTCGCTGCTTATTGCAAAAGAAATGCGTTTTAGCGAGAGAGGTTGCGTAGATGTTTTTCTGGCAGCGTTAAGTCACGACATTGGAATGCTGCATTTGGATGCACATGTTTTAGAAAAAAAATCACAGCTATCGCCGGAAGATTGGAATCATATTCAAGAGCATGTTGTTATAAGTGCAGCACTTTTGAAACAGATGCAGGGCATGCCCAATGACGTGATTGAGGCTGTGTACGAGCACCATGAACGTTGCGATGGAACTGGTTATCCGAAAGGAAAAGTGGAGAGCGAATTAACTTATGGTGGAAAAATTGTTGGCTTGGCAGATTCCTTAATAAGCATCTATCGCAATAGATTCCAACAAGGTCGTAATTGGCGCGATGTTATTCCGGTCATTCAAATGAACGCGCAAGCTTACTTTTATCGCCACGATGAAATTCTGGCCGTTATTTGGCGCCGTAGCCAAATGCCGTTCAAAAATATTGTGCAGGGTGATGATTTACCAGATTTTGTTGCGCTTTTGTTAAAAGAAAGCACACGTTTAAATGCCTGGTTTGAAATATTACGTGAAAGTTTGCTTTCTATAGGTTTTACGCACGGCGACCGGCGATTGCACGCGCTACAAAATATTATGTTGCACGTAACAACCTCAGTGAAAGGCTCTGGTGTGTTTGGCGCAGAGATGGACCAATGGTTAAAAAATTGGGAGCTAGATAAAGATGACGATATTTATCGAAAGATAGAGACTGCACATATTCAACAACAAGAAATCTTGTTTCATCTGCAGCGATTAAATCGTATGTTGCAGTTTTATCTGGATTCCGATCATTTCAAAAAAATGGAAATCAAAGAATCTTTATTAAAAACACTCGCTAAAGTTAAACAGTTTACCGTCTAAGATTTTCTCGTTAGTGCTAACGGGAAAATCTTTCTTTTTTCTATTGATGCCAAAACGGTTGTCCAATAGTAGGTGTACTCGGGCTGGCTGTTTGACGTCTTTGCATTAGGCCTGCAGAGTAAGCTTTTCTTCCAGCATCTATTGCATCTGCAAACGCTTCCGCCATTAACGGAGGATTATGTGCTTTTGCTACAGCAGTATTTAATAATATTCCATCAAAGCCCATTTCCATTGCTTCGGCCGCTTGAGATGGTGCGCCAAGGCCTGCGTCAATAATCATAGGCACATCTTTAATTCTTTCACGCAAGGTTCGCAAATTGTAACGGTTCAATAAACCTTGTCCTGTACCTATTGGCGCTCCCCAAGGCATTAATACTTCACATCCTACATCCACTAAGCGTTTGCATAAAATTAAATCGTCGGTGCAATAAGGAAGAACTTTAAAACCCTTTTTAATTAAAATTTCTGAAGCTTCCACCAAACCAAAAGGATCTGGTTGCAAATTATAATCGTCACCAACAACTTCTAATTTAATCCAGTCAGTGTCGAAAATTTCACGAGACATTTCAGCAAGAGTGACTGCTTCCTTCACAGATTTGCAACCCGCAGTATTGGGTAATAAACGGCAGCCGCTCTCTTGAATAAATTGCCAAATTGCATCGCCAGAGCGATCAGCAGGATTTTGCCTGCGCAATCCCAAGGTCACGATTTCTGCACGGGATTGCGTGATGGAGTCGCGCATTAATTGTGGTGATGCATAAAGTGCGGTGCCTAATAAAAAGCGACTGGAAAATGTTTCACCATATAAGGTGAAATCTTTTGCAGGAAGAGTAGGTGTGTAGCTCATGGCTAACCGCCCCCAACGGGTTTAACAATATCAATTTGATCATTCGATTGAAGCAAACGATCGCTATAAGTAGAGCGCGGCACAAACTCGCCGTTAATAGCGACGGCAACTTTTGTTTCACCAAAACCCCATTGTACAAGAGCATCGGTTAATGAAGTTTTTTCCGCTATTTGTTTTAATTCATTGTTTAGACTGATGTTAATCATGTTTTCTAATCGTATTTAATTTCCGTCAATTTTATTTTTCAATTTAATAGTTCACTAAAAACTTTTTCTTCTTTCTGAAAAATATGCGCTAACACATTCTCTACAACCGCAGGCGCTAACAAATACCCGTGCCGAAATAATCCGTTTGCCGTAATCAATCCATCTTGAATATCCACTCGCGGCAAATTATCCATATAGGCAGGTCGCAAGTTGGTATCCATTTCAATAATACGTGCCTCTGCGAATGCTGGTGACAAGGTATAAAGCGCGCTGCTCAGCTCTAATGATGATTGTAAAGTCATGGGTGAGCGATCTTCGCTTTCAATTTGTGTCGCACCAATTATAAAACGATGATTTGGTTTAGGAACAATATAAAGCTGATAGCGTGGATGCATTAAACGCACGGGCCGTTGCAAACGAATTTCTTTAGTTTCTACATGCAATGTTTCGCCACGTACTCCGCGTAATTCCGGATGTTGTTTTTTTGCACCTAAGCCGCGGCAATCTATCACCAAATCAAACTTTTCGTCTGCGCTTGCGGTGGTGATTGTGTTCGTATTGACCTCAACAGAAGTAAATTCACGCAAGCTTGCTCCGAGAGAGAGAATTTCCTCGCCAATGGCTGTTAATAACTCGCGGTTATCCACATGGCCTTCTTCCGCAAGAAATAAACCTTGAGTGAAGTGCGAATTTAAGTCTGGCTCCAGCTCTTGAATTTGCTGCTGATTGACGCGGTGATACGTCTTGCAATGCGGAATAACAAATTGTAATTCGCGCTCAAATTGATTCAGTTCACTCATATCTTGCGAATGCGCAACGACTAAACTTCCTTTCTGAAAAAATAAAGGGTTGGGCTGGTGGGGAAGTTTAGTTAACCACTGTGGCCAGCGTTGCAACGCAAATTGACCCATGCGATAAACACCTTCGTCCGACACTACTGCTTCGCTTAGTGGTGCAATCATTCCTGCCGCCGTAAACGCAGCTGCACGATCTGTTTGTTGTGGGTTGGGTACGAAACTGCCTGCTTCAAATAACGTGATTTTGTAGCCCAATTGCAATAATTGCCATGCAAGTAATCGCCCGAGTAAACCCGCGCCAGCAATTGCAATATTTTTAGGGAATGAATCTGTCATTGGGCCTCAGTGAATATTTATTGAGGCTGAGATGCTATTTCGGTTCGCTCTGAGTTTGTCGAAGGGCAGTGGGGTTCGACTGCTTCGCGCTCATCACGAACGGTGCATTAAGCTATTGGGTTGGAATAAGGTAGGAAGGGAGAGCCCATAGATACCTTGTTCCCTCCGCAGGTCTCAACCTGATCAGGTTCTACGGATTGGGCCGAGCCCATCTCAGCCTCCGTATACAGACATTAAATGCTGCACCAAGGCGCTCCGACAAGAAAGTGGGCAATATACCCATTGATGGTGGTAAGTGCAATTCGTTCAAGTGTTAACCCCTTGAAACACGGAACAGACTCATTGCTTTCAGGCTCTCTCCTCGTGCAGTTTAGGGTGGGGTTATTTGTTCTACAACGGCGATAAATTCGCCTTTAGCGAGCTGAGCTTTTATCTTGTCACCCGGTTTAAGTTGCTGGCTATCAATAATAGGTTTTTGTGTTTTGCTATGAGTTACCAGTGCATAACCACGATCCAGCGTTTTTAGCGGACTAAGCGTATTTAACATACGCACGGCTGCGCTGAATCGTTGCTGCTTTTGTACGAGTGACAGTTTTTGTGCGCGCAATAAATTCTGCTGCGCTAATTGAAATCGATGTTTTAATTGCGCTAATTTTATCTCGGGGTGTAAAGGCTTCTGGCGAAGGATTAAGGTGTTCAATCGAGTCTGATAAGCCGTAAGCATTTTGTGGGTAAGATTTTTTAAACGTATTTCCAGGGTATCCAAACGCTGCGCTTGTCGCTCAAGTTTTTGTTTAGGATGGCGTAAACGCGAATGAAGCCAATTTATTTTTTGCTGTAAATGCTGCAATTTTCGCGTGATGGCGTCTTCAAGTAAAACTTCAAAACCGATAAATTTATCGAGCCAGTCTTCACCGTCGGGTGTGATAAGTTCGGCAGCGGCGGAGGGCGTAGGCGCGCGTAGATCTGCAACAAAATCAGCGATCGAAAAATCAACTTCGTGGCCAACAGCGCTCACAATCGGCAAGTTGCTTGCAAAAATTGCACGGGCTACGATTTCTTCGTTAAAGGGCCATAAATCTTCGAGTGAACCCCCGCCACGACCCAGAATTAAAACATCAAATATTTTTTCGCCCGCTAAGTCGGCGCGATTTGCCAATTCAATTGCTTTAACAATTTGTGGAGCAGCTTCTTTGCCTTGCACGGCAACCGGAATTACGGTCACAGGAATACTTGGGAAGCGTCGTTCCAGCACATTTAAAATATCGTGAATAGCAGCGCCGGTGGGAGACGTGATAACACCTATATGTTTTGGTAGTGGTGGCAGCGGCTTCTTAAATTGCGGATCGAATAATCCTTCGCTAGCTAATTTTATTTTTAGCTCATCAAACTTTCTTTGCAAAGCTCCAGCACCAGCTTCCTCCATATGTTCGGCGATAAGCTGATAATCACCGCGACCTTCATAAAGACTCACGCGTGCTCGAAGTAAAACATGTTGGCCCTGTTGTGGTTTAAATCTTACGGTCATGTTGCGGTTGCGAAACATGGCGCAACGAACTTGGGCATCGCTATCTTTAAGTGTGAAATACCAATGGCCTGAGGAGGGAATAGAAACGTTGGAGAGTTCGCCCTCTACCCACAGCAAGGGCAAATGTGTTTCGAGTAATTGCTTGGCGCGGCGATTGAGTTGCGTAACCGTTATAACTTCTCTTTCGGGAAGAGAGTCGCGCTCAGGAGGTTGGGTAAAAAGGTCTGATGTAGTCATAACCGCATTTTAGGGGATGCAGCGTAAATCGGATAGCTTGAATTTAACTGGCCCATAACCACAAGCTATTGTGTTTTATGTTTACCCCTGTGACCTAAGCCGCTATAATTCCGCGTTTATTTATAGCCGGTATTTCCGTTTTAGAGGTTGGTATGTTGCGAATTGCTGAAGAAGCCCTCACGTTTGATGATGTCTTATTGGTTCCCGGTTATTCCGATGTGACTCCAAAAGATGTGTCGCTTAAAACCCAGCTGACACGCAAGATTCAATTGAATATTCCCCTGATTTCCGCCGCGATGGATACGGTAACTGAAGCTCGTTTGGCGATTGCCATCGCGCAGGATGGCGGTATCGGTATCATTCATAAAAGCATGACTATCGAGCAACAAGCTGCTGAAGTTCGCGCTGTGAAAAAATTCGAAGCGGGTGTGGTTAAAGATCCAATCACCATTGAAGCCGACGCTGCAATTCGTGAGTTGATTGCATTAACTCGCAAAAACAATATTTCCGGCGTACCTGTGATGCAAAACGGAAATCTAGTCGGCATTGTAACGGGCCGGGACGTGCGCTTTGAAACAAATCTGGGCGCTAGTGTTTCCAGCATCATGACTCCGAAGTCGCAATTAGTGACTGTGAAAGAGGGTGCTTCATCCGAAGAAGTACGTAATTTATTACACAAACATCGCATCGAAAAAGTCTTGGTTGTAAATGACAATTTCGAGCTGCGCGGTTTGATTACCGTTAAAGACATTAACAAAGCCGAAAGATACCCAAATGCATGTAAAGATCCGGAAGGTCGTTTGCGTGTAGGTGCAAGCGTTGGTACTAGCCGCGATACCGATGATCGTGTTGCTGCTTTGGTCGAGGCGGGTGTAGATGTGTTGGTGGTAGACACTGCACATGGTCACTCGAAAAATGTTCTTGATCGTGTTCGTTCAATCAAAACTAAATATCCTGATGTACAAGTCATTGGTGGAAACATCGCCACTGGCGCCGCGGCTTTGGCATTAGTTGAAGCCGGTGCGGATGCCGTTAAAGTTGGCATCGGCCCAGGCTCAATTTGTACCACTCGTATTGTAAGCGGTGTAGGTGTTCCACAAGTTTCTGCCATCGCCAACGTAGTTGCTGCACTTAAAGGCACAGGCGTTCCAGCCATCGCAGACGGCGGTATTCGTTACTCTGGTGACATCGCCAAAGCAATCGTTGCTGGCGCACATGCGGTTATGATGGGATCAATGTTTGCTGGTACTGAAGAAGCACCAGGCGAAGTTGAATTATTCCAGGGTCGTACTTACAAAGCTTATCGCGGTATGGGCTCACTAGGCGCAATGGCGCAAACTCAAGGTTCGTCTGATCGTTATTTCCAGGATGCGAGCGCTGGTGCAGAGAAATTGGTACCGGAAGGAATTGAAGGCCGTGTTCCTTATAAAGGCGCATTGACCGCGATCATCCACCAGATGATGGGTGGCGTTCGTTCAGCTATGGGTTATACCGGCTGCGCGGATTTGGAAGCTATGCGCACCAAGCCAGAATTTGTTCGTGTGACCTCTGCAGGTATGGGTGAAAGCCACGTACACGATGTGCAGATTACTAAAGAAGCGCCTAATTATCCGATTGGTGGAAGATAGTTTCATCGCATAGGTTTGACATAAAAACTCGGGTACGCCCGAGTTTTTCATTTAAAGAATTCATTTTTATTTCTCAGGACTCAGCATGACTCAAAATATTCACGCACAGCGCATTTTAATTTTGGATTTCGGTTCGCAGTACACGCAACTCATCGCACGTCGCGTGCGTGAGATTGGTGTCTTCTCCGAGATTCGCGCATGGGATATGAGTGACGAGGAAATTCGCGCATATAATCCAAAGGGAATTATTTTGGCGGGTAGCCCTGAATCCACTATTGAACAAAACTCGCCGCGTGCGCCAGAAGTTGTGTTTAATCTCGGAGTTCCTGTTTTTGGTATTTGTTACGGCATGCAAACCATGGCCATGCAAATGGGCGGTTTGGTTGAAGGCTCGAATATCCGCGAATTTGGTTACGCGCAAGTGAAAGTTCATGGCGAGAGTCGCTTGCTTGCCGATGTAAAAGATCACATTGATCACGATGGTAGCGCGCTATTAGATGTATGGATGAGTCATGGCGATAAAGTTACTCAAATCCCCGATGGTTTTAGCTTGTTGGCGTCCACACCGTCGTGCCCAATTGCTGGCATGTATAACGAAGCGAAAAAATTCTACGGTGTGCAATTCCACCCTGAAGTCACTCACACACTTCAAGGTCAACGCATTTACGAACATTTTATTTTAAATATTTGTGGTTGTGAGCCTTTGTGGACTCCTGCAAATATTGTTGAAGATGCAATTAAAAAAGTTCGCGAGCAAGTTGGTACAGATAAAGTGTTACTGGGCCTTTCCGGTGGTGTGGATTCATCAGTAGTTGCTGCGCTTTTACATAAAGCAATTGGCTCACAACTCACCTGCGTATTTGTGGACAACGGTTTATTGCGCAAAAACGAAGGCGATCAAGTAATGGATATGTTCGCCAAAAATATGGGTGTAAAAGTTATCCGGGCTGATGCGCAAGATCAATTTTTAAATAAATTGAAAGGCGAAAATGATCCTGAGAAAAAACGCAAAATTATTGGCGGCACTTTTATTGATGTTTTTGATACTGAAGCGACTAAATTGCAAGATGTAAAATGGTTAGCCCAAGGCACTATTTATCCAGATGTAATTGAATCTGCTGCTGCAAAAACCGGTAAAGCGCACGTTATTAAATCGCATCATAATGTAGGTGGTTTGCCAGACGATATGGCATTCAAACTCGTCGAACCTTTGCGTGAATTATTTAAAGATGAAGTGCGCAAAATCGGTTTGGAATTAGGTCTGCCTTATGACATGGTTTACCGTCATCCATTCCCTGGCCCAGGTTTAGGCGTTCGTATTCTTGGTGAAGTTAAAAAAGAATATGCCGATATTTTGCGTGAAGCTGATGCAATCTTTTTAGAAGAGTTACACGCTTCTGGTTGGTACCACAAAACTTCACAAGCCTTCGCCGTCTTCTTGCCAGTGAAATCTGTTGGTGTAGTTGGCGATGGTCGCCGTTATGCTTGGGTTATTTCATTACGTGCTGTTGAAACGATAGATTTTATGACTGCACGTTGGGCGCATTTGCCTTACGAGTTGTTAGAAAAAGTATCTGGTCGAATTATTAATGAAATCTCCGGCGTGTCTCGTGTCTGTTACGACGTGTCGAGTAAGCCACCTGCGACTATTGAGTGGGAATAATTTATTCTCAGTTTCGAAAAATAAAAAAGCCGATCAAATGATCGGCTTTTTTATTTTTATTAAGTACGAGTAATTGATACTCCGCCGTCCACAAGTGATGCCGTGCCTGTAACAAAAGAAGAATCGTCAGACGCAAGATAAAGCACAGAGCGTGCGATTTCATCGGGAGTTGCTGCGCGTTTTAATGCGTGCAAACCGGTAATGAAAGCGCGTGATTCTTCGGTGTTATTCATATCGCGATACATATCTGTGTCCACCGCACCTGGCAAGACTGCATTAACACGCACACCCTGAGCACCATATTCGCTTGCCAAAACTTGCGTGAGGCCAATCAAACCGGATTTACTCGCAGCATAAGCGGCCGTGCCGGGAAAGCCTACGCTGTAACCCACAAAAGTCGATGTAAAAATAATGGACCCACCGCCGTGTTTAACCATTTCAGGCACTTGGTATTTGGCTCCGAGAAATGCGCTGGTCAGATTGATGGAAAGGGTTTCGCTCCAACCTTTTTCCGAAACTTCAGTGGTGGGGCCCATTTCTCCGAGTGTTCCAGCGTTGTTGAATGCGATATCAAGGCGACCCCATTTTGCGATGGTTGCTTCAACCAAAGCCTTTGCGAAAGCTTCGGATTGCACATCGCCGGCTAGAGCGATGGCCTGTCCACCTTCATCAGTAATTTCCGTTACTAATGTGGCAAGTTCTGTTTCGCGTCTCGCGGCGACAACTACTTTCGCACCTTCACGAGCAAATAATTTTGCGGTAGTGCGACCGATGCCTGAACTTGCACCCGTGACTATCGCGACTTTGTTGGCGAGGCGTTGGTAAGAGACTGTTGTGTTTGACATGGTATTAACCCCTAAATGAATAATTGATAAATTAAATGGCAGTTGTTGAACGACGAGCCCAGTATGCCCCTGCCATTTCTTGCTAAGTAGTCACATATAGGTAGAATTACTTTATACCAAAAGTACAAGGTGAATTATGGAAAGCCTAAGCAATATCGAATCGTTTGTTCGCAGTGCAGAACTTGGCAGCTTTTCTGCGGCCGCCAGACGTATGAGTCTCACGCCTGGTGGAGTGAGTAAAAATGTAGCTAAATTGGAGGGCAGTTTGGGGGTGCGTTTATTTCATCGTAGTACGCGCAGTCTTAGCCTTACTGAAGCGGGAGAAAGATTTCTAGCGGAAGTATCTAGCGGCCTGGAAAGTATTCAAGCGGCAGTTAGTCAAGCGAGCGGTGCTAGTGAACAGCCTGCCGGAACTCTGAAAGTAGCCATGGCCATGGCGTTCGGGCGTCGTTATATCTTGCCGATGTTGAGCGAGTTTTTAGATTTACATCCGTCGATTAAACCTGACTGGCGTTTTGATAATCGTCAGGTGGATTTGGTAGGCGAGGGCTTTGATGTAGCAATTGGCGGCGGTATTGATTTAGCACCCGGAGTCGTGGTGCGCGAGCTTGCGAAGGTTCATTTGGTGTTAGCTGCATCGCCGAAATACTTGCAGCGTAAATTTATTCCCCAAATGCCCTCAGATTTATACCAGTTGGATGCATTACTTCGCTTCTCCCAATCAACGCATCGCACAACGCCATGGCATTTAAAGACCTTGACTGGCGATCAAGCGACTATTGAGTTGCCGCCGCGCCTTACGCTGAATGATCCCGAAGCTTTGTGCGAAGCTGCGGTTGCGGGTTTGGGTGTTGCTCACGTTCCTGTGCCGCATGTTTTGCATCATTTTGAAAGCGGTGAGCTGGTGCGAGTATTGCCGGATTGGTATACCGAGAAGGGCAGCCTCTCGTTGTATTTTTCAGCTAAAAAACATATGCCAGCTAAAACGCGCGTCTTTATTGATTTTATTGTTGAGAAGTTCCGCTCGCAGAATTTCGCAAAAAAATGGTTAGCGCACAAATGATCTGGTACAAAGTTAAAATTTTATTTAGGCGTGGGCTGAATTAATAAAGCGTATTTTTTATTCTTTCCGGCAATTCACGATCATATTTTTCACCATCAATCGCCGCGTTTGTTAAATCCGATAATATTTTTCCAGGCGTTGGGATTGAGAGGTTACTTTTTCCATTTTTCGTTTTCCACAATCCAGAGCGATGTATTGCGCGTGAGCATTGAAAAAAAGCAGTTTCCACATGAATAATTAAAACTGTTTTTGGTAGCTTATTATTAACAGCGAATTGATTTAATAACTCAGGATCGATTGAAATACTCGCTCGACCGTTCACACGAAGTGTTTCACCCAATCCAGGTACTAAAAATAATAATGCTACACGCGGATCATGAAGAATATTCCGCAAACTATCGAGGCGATTATTCCCTCGTCTATCCGGCAGCAATAAAGTATGTTCATCTTGAACTCTAATAAAACCCGGAGCATCACCTCGTGGTGAAGCGTCCATTCCATCTTCGCCGTTTGTGGCTAGCACCGCGAAAGGGGATGCTTTGATGATGGCTTGATAGTGAGGATGCAAATAGGAAATCTCCTTTTTAATGGATGCCTCGCCTGCATCCTCATATAAGCTTTTAAGCTCTTCAATATTTATTATCTGATGTTTATTAAAAATCATTTCCTTTACATCCTAAAAATATTATCTACGATTGGATTGCTTTTTTAAGGTAATAAACATGTAGTCGCCCAAGTTGTCATTTATGGGGGTTGCGTTAATTTTGCCGGATTCTATGTCTGCTTCCAGGTTTGCGAGACCCGATTTCAATTCTGATTTACTGCAGAAATTTATAAATGAAGAAATCCCATCTCTGACATTTTTTGATAAGTAAATACTGGGTCGGAATTTACCGCTGTAAAGAAAGAAATCTTTTAGATTAGGTTCAATAAAAAATGGTTCTACAGCTACGATTTTCAAAGTGCTAGCTGCCGATGCATTTTTAATGGATAAAATCGATGGCATTTGCTTGCAGGATTTTTTCATCATCGCTGGAAAATATTCAATCAACCAATAATTTTGCATTTGCTCTGGCGTGGAAGTAAAAATTACCAGTTTACTATTTGGTTTTAAAACTCTGGCAATCTCTATCAACGCCAGACTTAAATTAGAAAAATGGTGAATTGCTAGAGAACAAATTGCGCCGTCAAACTTTTCGTCGTCGTAATCAAGTTTTGCAACATCAAAACATGACCATGTAATTGTATTGGTTTTTAGTTTAGCCTCATGTAACATTTTTTCAGATTGATCAAATCCGAACCATTCTCCGCCACACTTGCTCAGCTCAATCGTATAATTTCCTGTTCCGCAGGCAATATCCAAATATTTTTTGTTGGGTTCAATCTCAGCCAATTCAGCAAGTTTATGAACTATACGTGGGTCGGCGTTTCGAGTGGTGTCATAGTTAACGCCAATCTCGTTATAAATCGCACTCATTTACTAATCTTCCGCAGGATCGCTAGGCGTTTCCAAAATTAATTGGTAAAAGACAAAATCCAACCAGCGACCAAATTTGTAACCAGCTTGTTTAATTGTTCCGGAGTATTCAAAGCCTAATTTTTCGTGGAAAGCGATGCTGCTTTTATTATCTGCATCTATAGCGCCGATGATGGTGTGAAAACCTTGTGCTTTGGCAGTTTTAATTAGCTCTTGCATAAAAAGTTTACCCAAGCCTTTCCCGTGTTGATCTGCGCGGAGGTAAACAGAATGCTCGACACTGTATTTGTAGGCGGCCCAAGGTCGGAAGGTTCCGTAGCTGGCGAAGCCTATCAGTTTGCCAGTTTCGTCGAGCGCGCCGATGACAGGAAAATTCCCAGCAGCTTTTGTGTCAAACCAGATTCTCATGGTTTCTAATGTGCGCGCTTTGTATTCCCACAGTGCGGTAGTGTTTAGAATGGCATCGTTAAAAATAGCGAGGATTTCGGGAGCGTGTAAGTCGTAGGTACAATTGATAAATTTCATTAGGTTTTGCCTTTAAAAATTTAATAAGCAAATTAAAGCAGCTGTAAAATAAAATTCCATTCTGCTTTTGTTACCGGCTGAGTAGATAAGCGACTTTGTTTGACTAGCACCATATTTTCGAGCTCGCGTTGAGCTTTGATTTCAGCGAGAGAAATAATTCGTGGAAAAGTTTGCATCACTTGGATATCTACCGATACCCAACGCGGATTTTCCTGAGTAGATTTCGGATCGTAATAATCGCTTACAGGATTAAATTGGGTGGGGTCAGGATAAGCAGTTTTAACCACTTTAGCGGTGCCGACAATGCCTACGTTTTTACAACTGCTGTGATAAATAAAAACTTCATCGCCAAGGGCAACCTGATCGCGAAGAAAATTACGTGCTTGATAGTTGCGAATACCATCCCACCGGCCAATTTTTTTTGGCGCAGCATTAAGATGATCAATGCCGTAAATATGAGGTTCGGCTTTGAAGAGCCAATAGTTTTTGCTCATGGTCATAATCTACGTAGGGACTCGTCATCACCGCAACTTGGCGCGCGAAGCGGAGGATGACGATTTTCTGCTTAAATGTGTTTAAACTTACAACCACGCACTTAAACGATCAGCGGTTTCCTGATTAACAACTTCAATTGCAATTTTGCGTTTGGCGACATCAACTTCTTTCACTAACACATTTACTTTTTCATCCAGACGATAAGTTTTGCCCTCGATGGTTAAACTCAAACGACGTGAATCGAATTGCGCTTTTACATCACCATCACGCGGTGCAAGCATCGCGTAGCCTTCAATTCCAAGATCATCCAAACGCACACCAATACCATTTGAATTAACCAGCCCAATTGTAGCTGTATGCAAGGTATCTACATGCTGTGCCATAAATTGACACTGCAACCACAACTCTAAATAACGACAGGCTTGACGGCCCTGATTTAATTGTTCCTGTAGCTGATTTGCCAAGGCCGCTGTATCAACTTCCTGCGCGGGCTCATCGCGTAAGATACGTTTAATCGCAAG
>Ga0247741_1000456_pt1 | contig 23517 bp, 21 predicted proteins | sample UWRJL213509R2_FD_180945 | JGI IMG/M metagenome (GOLD analysis project Ga0247741, IMG submission 180945) | Plant litter microbial communities from Arlington Agricultural Research Station in Wisconsin, United States - UWRJ-L213-509R-2 | ecosystem: Environmental > Terrestrial > Plant litter >... | reverse complement strand
TTACTTGAGGAATGAAAATCTACGGATGCAAGGGTATCCATAAATCTAGAAAGTGGTCAAAAGTGGTCTGCTATGGAAACGAAATATGACAAACCTCGTACGCCTTTGCTTGCACATTCAGAATATGCTGCTTCAGCTCTTCTTCATCTTGGATACCGGTGGTCGTTCTGAAGAATTCGAGCTGATCTCCTTGCAAGGAATACAATGAGATATCAAGCGGGAGTCTTTTCTTTGGATCTGCGAGGGACATGGCAAGTGGTGGAATTTGAAGCGGCTCGGAGCCAAAGTAAACACTGTTTAAATATGAGCGACCACGACAGATGAGAAATCAAAAGAGTTTGTGGGAAGCCGAAACAAATCGGCCCATAGATTGCTGCGCATTCACTTAGTTCCACGTAGGTACATTCAAAGGAGTCAGAAACACGGGTGGTTGTCAGTGCAAAGGTTCCGAATGATAGTCACAGAGTGATAAAAATATCGTGCGGGACAGGGGCCGAGCGCCTGAAAAGGATATGATGTCACGCGAAGCCTTAACACGGCCCGGCTGAGCCGACCATCGACACTGCCAAACCGCTGTGTGTTTTCGAATGTCGTACGACCCTCTCCCCTTCTCCTACATGTCTTGGTGAATTCTCACTTCTTCCACAAGGTCATATCTCATACTGATACAATATTTCTCAAGGATATCAGATTTCCTCCCACCGCCATCGACTCGGCAACCTATTTCCCTTCAAACATTCACGACAGATTTTCTACCAGCTCTGCTTTGCTATCTTTTGACAGCAGTTCTTGTTCTCATTCCACGAACATTTGCTATACGCCTCACACTACTGCCAATAACATTATGGACCGTATTTCGTGCGGGGACGCAGCTAGACTTTCAGAAAGGATTTGGCCTTGACGATCGATTTGCGTACATGAACCAAGGGCATACCGTGCGTCATACCTTAGTCTTTTACCGTGTTTTATTCATCTATTGACCTTCAGCTGGCAATGACTACTTTATGTATGCGTGCTACAATCTGGACCTTCCAACAACAGCCGTACCAGCGACGAAAGCGAGGAAACAGACGTGACCTAGAGTCCTCCTCCCTTAGCGATCTATTTTTTGACACCATGGACCTGATGTTTAACCTACGTGGTATACACTGGTCATGGTCTCAAGGTCTTCGTCTCCCTGTCGAAACCAGAAACGTCGAATCGACGTCATCTTTCCTCCTCTCAACCCTAGGGAGGTTCAGTCTTGACTTGGTCCTGTTTGACTTCTCCCACTACTCGGTACAATACCTAGGGGGGCCAACAACCATTGGTTCTCCAGTCGGAGGCTCGGTATTCGACGCATCTCTGCCGCCACTCGCTCGGTACACTCGTTCGAGCGCAATCGTTCTCCTTTCGGGGTTCACGGTCTGCTTCGCCATCGACCTGTTGTATCAATTCATTACCCTCTTCTCTGTCGCCATCCTCCAACAGTCCCCAACCGAATGTCCACCGCTCTTCGACAAGCCGTGGATGTCGACTTCCCTCAACGCGTTCTGGGCACTCAGGTGGCACCAGTTCTTCCGCGACTGCTTCATCAATTTCGGAGGTAAACCACTTGCCTACCTCACTGGCAAGGCGGGTGGCGTCATCGGTGCATTCCTCACGTCAGGCATCATTCACGACTTTGGCTTGTGGGGTATGGGTCGTGGAAGTGATTTCCAGAGGGTGGGTGGCTTTTTCCTGATGATGGGTGTCGGCGTCATCTTGGAGCATGGTTGGAAGACGGCGACGGGTCATCGGGTTGGAGGGTTTGCTGGGTGGGTGTGGACTATCGGATGGACTCTTTTTTGGGCCCATATGCTGGTTGATGCGTGGGCGCTACGGGGCTTGGTTGGGAGCCAGTTTATGCCCGACAAGTGGAGACCTTCGACGATGGTGTTTGGATCCTTGTTCATTTAATAATTCTATCTTTATGCATCCTGACTGGATATAATTAATACACTAATTGATACAATTTGTGTCTATAGGATAACAAATAGCTGTTTGCGCTGAATCATCGCTCGCACCCATATCCCGAGCCCAGCGGGAAGGCGTCCTAAGCTGCCTATTATTATCGCCAGTTCTTCCAGGAACTGTGGGTACATTATATACTCTTTCCTCTTTGCTAATCCAAGACATGGAGGTGGTCCAGATATCGATCCTTTTCTACATCTGCTATCGATGCATGCTCCAAAGCCCGCCTTGGCCAGACTCTTAGTGCAGTACCAAGTAAGGTGCGTTGGCGCATTATAATTTTTCATACCTTCCCCGCGTACTCATTAGACAGGTTCACTTAGCCAATTACCGCTCAGCTGGAACGACCACCCCCGTTGCGGCACGTCAGTGGGACGAAATGACTGGAACCTATTATGGCCCACTAGACCTATCATTCTACAAGTTACAAGGAAAAGAGCTGATGTTCCAAGTAGCTCACTGGGAACAAAGACGATCCTGATCTGAGGAAGCACATATTGAGGTGCAAGGCCAGGCCTATGACGATTGATTGTTTCGGAAGGATCACAAACTGGAAGCTGTGGAAAGTTTCCGGGAACCCATGCAGTCGAACTCTAACTTTCTTGGGTATGTTTTCTTTATTTTCAAGTTCTCATGCTATCCCAATTAGTTCTCAACTTAGATTGACTAATGCACGGGGATACTCGCGCGTCCTTGGTCTTCTGGAATCCGTGAAAGATCCAATATTGTTGTGCAGCTCCTCTGAAACTCCGCACCAGCGCTGACCACTCTGGCATTCACCGAGTCAGACGCAGGGTTATCACAATTAGGTAGCTCGTCTACAGGGTAGTCGTAGCTGATATCGGATGGGGTGTGCCCCAGTCGTGGTGTATGACATCCGAGTACGCGCTTACTCGTAAATAGAATTCTGAGACTATGACTATGGCTCACCCCAAACCCTTTCCAGCTACATTCGTCGACGAGGAGGGATATCGTCCATGACAACACCCTGTCAGATCAAGGCTCCCTTGTCGTTACAGACGCGACAGGTGCCATAAAATCAGCACTGGTTCTCCCGACCTCTCCATTTGACACCACTCATCCGGACCCTTGGGAGTGTATCAACCACCCATCAACACTCTTCGACCTCTGACGTATTGCAGGTGTCCTCTTGCCTGAGAAAGGATCGGTCATATTAGGGGACTGAGATAGATGGGTGTGATGCCACTGTATAAGGACGGTCGGTCACGTTTTGGGAAAGCTCAGAAGGAACCCACCACTGCCAGTCCGAACGAGTGGCCCTGACAATGGTACAAAATGCTGAATTGTTGCGCCGTGGTGCGGGCAGCGGCTTTTGAGCTCAAATTTGGAGAGTTCATTGTAGCAGACCACGGATCGAGGATCCACTTCAGCGGCATTGGGTTGCAAACCCTCCCGTTGGAGATTCGCTCCAATGTCAATCCAATGTAGGAATTTGGAATAAACCCACTAAGATGTGAGAAGATCGAACAGGCCTACAGGTTTGCATGTAGCTTTCAGCAGTGAATACTTCTCATACCTTTTCCATTCAACGAAGATCCTAAATCCTGCAAACCTTATCAACGCGTATTGGCCCTTGGTATGCTGAAATAAAGAACTCGACAAATGGGTGTATACACGTGCACACCTTGACTGATCCTCGTGCATTGGCACACGAGTGCGTGGTTGAGGCCTGCTAAACCCCTTGTTACATTAGAGATATGTTTGGAACGACCTGGCCCCTTTACCGAACTGTCGTTCCACGCTCTGGAGGGTGCCTGACTACACTATTAGCCATTAGCATGCATATGATGAAATAGACCGGATAGATGCCTTTGGGACGCTAGATAAGTGGGCATGAAAATGTGCCAGTTAAGTTTTAACCGTTTTGCCCCCATCGGGATGCAGGGACCCTGAACAAATGGAGATCCTTCGTTCGTTGTGAGTCCACAGCCGAATTTGGCCGAATTTATGCTTCCCGCCCCACTCCCTAACTCAACGCCCGAGTCAGACAATGACCAACTGTTGCAGGCCATTATTTCCAAAACACGCACTGAATTCGAAAGTCTTGATACTTGGATTTTAAGATGCAAGCGATCAATTCAAAATGACAAGGGATTTCATCTTGTAGGGCTTCATATTGGAGGCGTTAATCATCATCATTCACGGAACTTAATGCCACCTTACGGGTCAAGGAGGAAGTTCTGAACAATCACAGATCCCAGTCGAATGGCCTCTTCGTCGCTAACATTATTTTATGTGTATTCGAATTCTGGCGGTCAAGCAAGGAGAAAATTGGCACACTAACATCCGCGACGTAGGATAAAGCGAAGGCATCATCAAACACATCTCTCTATCAAAAGTCGAGCATGTCACCAAAGACTTCACAAAGGGTTGAAGACGCTGTGCCGGGGTATAGAGAACATAGCCGAGCCCATAATGGGAACACCGTCGAGATAAGACTGGATATCACCAGAATCAATCCCAGAAGTATCAGGGTAGCAGGAACTGCTACAAGAACATAGACCCAATATAAAGACGGGTGGGATCGAGCCTAGGATGCAATGGACCTCATCCCCATTCATGCCGATAAGGACGTGGCCGGAAACTCGATGGCAAAGCCAGTTGGAATCCAAAGACCTTGTTATGTTGGTGGCACCTCCAGCGTGCGGAGCGAACACCTTACCAATGGAAAGCGTTCAAAAACGCTATACAACGAGCATCGCACAAAAGCGGAATTCGACTATATTAATCTGAATTTTGGACTGAAAGGTGAGACAAATATGGGCCCGCGGGAGCTGTGGGGACGACCAGTGCATATGATAATTACTACTGTCCAGTTGGCGCCGCATCAAACATGACTTCCTCCATCATTTCCGTATGTTTTGCTGCGACGTTCTTGTCTAAATTCCAGTTATCAAACTGGCCCCACTTTACTACCGAAAACTCACTCATTGAAACTGGCCAATATTCTGAGCTACCCTCCTGGCGGAAAGGTCTCAAACAGGCACGGAGGAAGTTGGGAAGCCCCCCAATTACAATGCCAATCAATAACGCATACCGACTGGACGCAAATCCGATGGTCTGTACCTCCCCGTATCTGGCGACATGTGGGTTCTTGCTTGGCAAGCACTTGATCCAGGCGCTGAAGCCTGCACCATCAATTTCTTCCTTAATGTCAAAAGGCAGCGCACTAGGCCCTTCTGGAAGCATCCGTCATTGTTTCCCTGGGAGGATAGCGAAGGATACATCGAGGATGAGCCTTTCAAGCGGATGATGGGCATGGAGATGGGACGACGAAGACCGCTTGGTTGATAGAGGAAAAGGGTGAGGTCAGACTATATACGTACTTTAAGGAATTTCGCTGATGGACTCGAGTGCCAAGTCCAGTTTCGCGACCCCTGGACCTTGATAGAGAGGTTATATCGTTGCTTTGGATGGAGCAGGCGGCTCCGAGTCAGCGGAGGCTGAGGAGAACGAACTTGGGATTACCTGGTCGACGAGCAGTGGACAAGTAGTCTTACGAGGCCTGCGCCTTACCAACCCGCCGGGTAATGTGCAGCGGCATCGCACATGGGTAACGGAGTGATTGAGCTGGTTCAGCTGCACCTAAAGGAGAAGTCAGTTCCTGGCCGTTACTTAGTCTCGAAATAGGCATTTCACCCGTGTGAAATGCCTATTACGGATAGGTTCGAGAAACGTCCGATCCGGCACCACGTTTGGTATAATGATATTGCCATTAGGGGAACAGAATAGAGGCCGAGCGAGCACGTGAAACGTCATCGGAATAACATCCCGACTCCCGAGTTCCTGTCGATCACACAGCATCACCTTTCCTTCAACAGATGTCGTTAGTACCGTACAAAGTGGCTATATTACACGGGTAAATTGATATATTGAGGGAATATCTGGACGCTTGGAACATATTTTCATAGGTAGCTATCTTCTATTACACTATCTACTTTGTACTTTTGTAGGAAGTGCCGCGTTTTCTGATGGTAATACTAATTTTTGTATTATAATCTTAGTAGGGTCGCCGCCTTGCGCGGAAATGCCCACCATTGTTCCACAGCATAAGCGCTGAAGCTATCAGGCGGCTCATCGCAAACCTGTGGTTCGCTCCTGGCCGCCAAATTTTATGTTTTGACCAGCTCGTTGAACACTCTGGGCTAAGCTCGTTCACCAGTCAGCTCCGCTGTTCATTTATCGATAGCGTCATTGACGATCAATCACAATGCTAGTTCCATGCATTTGGTGGTCTGCATTCCTCTGAATGCCATTCAAGGTAGGCATTTTCTGGACCTATGGTCACTCGTCGGAGGCCATTGGCACAGCTTGACCAGGATCTGAGGTCTTCCGCCAAAAGTTAAAAAGTTGTGACACTAAAACCCACTACCTTTAGTGGGAACATGAGTACACTTCTAATATATATCTAGTAAGGTCTTGGTATTGATGGATGATACGCCAATTTGAGAGGCTTGATGTGTTGCTGAGAAATACACACCAGAATCGAGGTCATAACCAGGAATTATTGATACGTTCTCAATTCGAATTCATTGCGACCTATCCAAAAACTATAAACTCTTTCAGTATGTCTTCCAGTATCCTCAGACGATTTCTGCGTCCCAGAAAAAGTAGTCAGAAAGTGTCGCGGCCAGAACCCGCGTTCAAAGGCCAGACCGATGGCTGGCGCCTAGGTGTAACCCGAAACGTGGCCGGCGTGGAAGCAAATATCGATATTGACGACAGGTGCACTAACGTCATCACCGTTATACACCCACCTTGAAGACACTAAACCCTACTGGGTCGTAGGCGCAGGCGGTGGTCACTCAAGCTTGACATTGATTTAGAGTCTGGAAGGTATCAGCTATCTATGCTCAATGCTCTTTGACCTCTTTTACCTCGGATGACGCCTTGCGGTCGTCTTGTTACCCGAGAAAAGATTCAGAAGAATATATTTTCCGCGGAAGGAGGGTTACAACATAGACAGATACGGAACGTAGTGGGAACTTTGAGCCAATAAATGAGTGTGAAACCCGCCACTGTTTACTTTGTGACCGTCCGTTTCAGCGCTCGAGGAGAGTCATAGTCGAGGGTTGACGAATACGCTATACAAGGACAGTCAGTCACGTTGCTGGGAAAGCTCTGCAGGGACTCGCCTATTTGAAGGAGTGGCTCTGAGATGTATACCGTTGCCTGGCTAACTACGCTGAAATAAGGGACTCGACAAATGGATGTAGATCACCTGAGCAATGCGTATTATTAGCCTTGTGCATGCTGAAATAAGGGAGTCGGGCGTTGTCATGGTGGAATAAGGGACCCGCTTTTACCGCATTCCGATCCCTCTGGAGCCAGGCAATGTCAGGCGATGACCAGCTGACGCGTTCCAACTGTTGTAGGTCATCATTTTCGGACCCTGCGCTGCTTTGAACGTCTTGACACTTGGTTTGAGATCGCAAGCTGCAAGTGATTAACCCAGATGACAAGAGATTTATCCTACAAGTCTTCATATAGGAAATGCGATCTTCCAGACCAAAGAGGGAGTTCTAAGCAACCCCAAATCCCCGACGAACGGCCAGGACGGCTTCATATAGAACATACATACGTCAGGTTCGAGTCTCTTTGGATAAATCCATTGCGATAAAAGTTCTCTATCGCCAGGATTATCTACTTATTTTGTGGTTAGTCGTAGATACTTGGCGGCCAAGAAATATTGGGAGACTTATCACTAAGACGAACTGAATTCTTAATCGAAGGCATTCCCCTCCATTGGAAAGTCAAGTAAATTATCGGTGCCGATGTATTTCACCACCTGGAATAAGTGTTGATAAATTCGTGTGGAAATGAAATCGATACTAGAGCGGGCTAAAGGGCAAGCTTGGGAAATGATATCAAGGGAATACTAACCATACAGAGGGCGGCCGCGATCCCGGAAGCTGCAGAAGCCTCAAAATCCACTCTACCCCGCTGGGGTATGATGGCGCCTACAAGTTATCAGGAGCTCCTTTTGTCGGGTCTAACCTGTATAGGTCATGTCTTTTTCCATCTCCCGGCGTCCTGTTCGTGACTTGAATCTTGAACCTCATTTTCTTGGATCTCAGGTTGGGGTGCCTCATTCCCCATTGAAGTGTAGAGCCTCCGAGATCTCCCAGGAAAACCATCAAGGTATGCTGATTTGAGAGAGACATGTCCTTCGTCCCCATCGTCAGAGCCAAAGAAACTGAGGTACTGAAGCCATTGACGACATGTAGGGAACCATTTTCGAATCTGCTGCTCTGCAATGGTTCGAGAACATTAACCATTTAGTTGATGGCCTTTGCTCAATCCTGGCTGCCTCACATAGTTCTTGATCGGGTTAGCCCAACGAGGATCTGTATATTTCGTGGACGAGAGTCAGCTTTCAGAGACAAGTAGGAGGCTACCTCCGAGCTAACTAACGCCATCTGAATCCCAGCGAGTCAACAGAACCCCGAGCCGTCGCCATCCAATCCATGAACTAGGTGACTAGTAGTAAAATCGAATAAGACGCATATAGCAGCAATAGATGCCACATACACGAGGCCTGTCGGCTCGGATACCATGTCCTTGCCAATATGCAACCCTTCTTTGCAACGCTCTGATACCATTGTTCGCGCCTATTCCCTCGTACCGAAGACTCGAGGTAGGGAGAGATCCTTCCACAGTAGACATGATGGAGAAAGGGTAGGAATCGTGTATAAGAGGTCGTAGAAACCCTCGTGTAGAACTGGGGAAAAGGATATCGCGGGCTCAGGCGCACGGAGAATATAGTATGGTCGCGGTCCCATCAGCGCAACATGCCCAGGGGATACAAACATCAATAATCCGTTGTGTTACTAGTAAGTAGTATTTATTACTAGTACAATCGAATGATTCACGTGATGACCCAACATAGGGACTCTAAGCATCTGCTGTAGAGACACTGCTATTGGTCATCTGGCTGTTTTCTCGGCGCTGTTGGTTTGACAGCACCTTGATACACACAACCTGTCCTATGGGGACCGCTGCGACGCGCCTGGCCGCAAAGAAGATTGGATGCGTCGGCATTGATGGAGCGAGGTAGATGGGATCTCTACCTCCGGGACCGTGTTAGTTGCGTAGTAGCATGAGGCTTTCATTTGGGCAGAATCACTTATGACACCAAATTCTCCATTAGACGATGAATCGTCAATCTCGCTTATCATATCTAGACCCGAGAACACGGTCCACCAGTTGATTGGCATGATTGATTTTTTGATACCTTCTATCTCTTTCAACGGACTATTCACCGCAACAATTACTTGCTGCTTGTCATGGCAAGTAACGAACCGATCGGACTTTTGCAACTCCCCATCCACCTTTCTTCCTTTCTTGGTTTTTGCAGACACCAGACTTGCATCGAGCTTCACAGAAAAGTTGAGATCGGGCATCCGAGTCTGGCATCGCCGTGACCTATTTACACATTGCCACGCCAGTGCATCCTTGAGGCCGGCCAAACCTCTTGTTTTGGACGACCTCGCCTTTTTACCGAACAACTGTCTTTCCATGTGGAGGTTTCGCACCTCAAAATCTATTTAACCTCATACAAACTTCATTCCCATTAATTCCTCACTTCTCCCCTCATCTCTCATCTCTATTACTTTCTCTTCCTCACATGATGAGCTTGAACGAGGGTTACTCCCAAAGCGCAACCAAATCGCGTCGAGGCTCCCTTGGGGATTCCCAAAGCAGCTATGGGTTTTCTTTGACGGGACAGGGTGGGCGAACAGTGCTCCCTCCTCTTTCTGACTCGTTTTCAACTCCCTCGCGTTTTCCAGGTCTGTCGTTCCCTTCTAGTGTCGGAGATCAATGCGCTGAACCTGCTACCTTCTTGTGCACAGTACCCGCTTATTCTAACCCCTACACCCAACCGTGTTCTACTTCAAACAAGCTTGGTTACGAACTCGACCCCAAAAGCTTGTACGGCCCGTACCAGACGAGTACTGGTCAGTAGCTGCTCATGGCGTATTCTGCCGCGGACCCCTTTGACCTCATTTATATCTCTTTTCTAGCGCTGCAGTTTCCAACTGGCTTTACAGACTATGAAATGCACCACGGACGTTGCTCCTCCCAGCCAGCGTACCACACGCACCCCTCGAGGTCGTCACCTCCCATTATGGCTAACCGTGCAAACTCGCGCAGGTTACTGCCTTTGTCAACTTCGCTCTCTCTGCCAGCGACTGGCTATAGTGACAACAATATACGTTCACCCACGGCAATTTATCCAAACCAGAATCATTTCATGCAGCAGGACCACGCCTCGATGGACCCCCAATCTCATAGCGCAATGTTTGAGGATATCCCTCCACTCGATCAAGCTAGCTGTACCAACGCCCATACACAACCACGGTCTGCTCCAAACAGACTTGCACCAGTCGTGAGGGATCTTCAGTAACTAGATAAGAATTTCGATGACCCATATCAACCCAGACAGAAAATGAGTCCACGTCGAAAATTCTACCCGGCGTTGTAATGCTCGCAAAGCCCAAGCACTTCCAGACACGTTCCGGGGAAACGGTACGTGGTCTGACTACTTGATAGACTAATTGCTCACCAACCTCGTTCAGAGTACAATCGGAAGACATCCCATCGTCATTCTCAGCTCTCCTGATCAAAACGGTCTAGTCATGGTTGCCTCTATGGCACATCGACATCCGAACAACCCGCCTCAACAACCCACCTCGATGTATAACCTACCTATGGCCCAATTCAAGGGTGAAGGAACTATCAACGTTGGTTGGCCCAGCTGTATCCACGTCTCGAAGCTCAAGCAGACGAGCCTTCATGCAACTATGAAGGATGTCGATTTCGAGGCACTCAAGGCCGACATTCGTGAGTTTTCTTCTTTGTGGCTCCCAGATTCTCACTTGACAACCGACTAGAAAAAAACTGTCCTGGACTCGTCCTCGTGAAGTAGCTATCATGGGTTCACTTTGACATCGTTCACAAAGTTCACATGCACACATCCTCGAATATTTATCCCCATATACACTGAATAATATCTTCGAGAATCCAACTACTGTTCTCAACCTTATGCTGGGCCAAATGGGACAAAAATCCCGCGCAATTTATATCACTTTCCGCAACTCAGTGTATGGTTTTCTAACTATGTTTTACACTAACTACGACCTTCCGTGAGTGCACAACCATTGTAGATAGGTTTTGTATACGACAGCGCACTTTAATATACGCTGGCGCACATTTAAATATGTCAGCGCACATTATATATATCAGCACACAATTATATAGACCAGCGCACTTTCGCGTAGGTCAGTGCAAAAATACTTCTGTGCGCGCAATTTCAACTTCAAGTTGAAGTTGAGGTTCAGCCGGCAACTTGTTGACTGGTGATAAACTGGAGCCAAAGGTGGGGCTCTATGGCGGACATTCTGTACAAAAATTAATTGTGTTGTAGTAAGTATGGCGGGCATTCTGTACAAAAATTATTTGTATTGTAGTAAGAGAACACTATCCCCCAGATTTAAGTATAGATTTATGCTTGTCCAAATGGGACAAAATTCCCGCGCACAAATAAATGTGTAGCGCAAAAACATACGTGTACGCAAACTACCAATCCTTCCAAATACCCCCTGATTCTAAGTATTTAGCTGGCTAAATGCGAGCGAACATTGATTTCTACAGTATTGCGATTCTGGACGGTCATTTTGAGGAATCTAATCAGTCACTGAGATAAGATCAGTGAAGATAACGTGAACTTCCATGCGTACCGTTGTGAGATATGCAAACATTGACTTAAAACTGAGTATAAATTTCCCAACGCACGTCACTCCCCTCACTCTGGCTTAAGCCGGCCTTATCAACGCGACTGCTATATCGGGCAATCGGGAGGCGCGCAGCGCCTGTGCCCTTTTCGGACATCACGTGAGCTGCCGACGGTTCTTCTCGTCCTCGTCGGGGCTTCCCTCTCATAGTAAAAGGCTTGGCCAGTGCAGGAGACTCGTAAAATAGTTATTTTTGCGTGTATTTAGTGTGCTTAGTAGCTTTAAATCTCGTATCTGCTTAAAGTTCGATTTATTTAATTGCGCACAACACTGATAATTGCGCTCGCAGCTACAAAAGCCGGAGAACACGGTGCTAGACCCCCGAATGAGGTGGAATTTAAGATTCTATAGCTAGGGAATTTCTATAAGATGTTGCGCCGAGACACATTAAATGCGCTCGAATTTTGTCCCATTTGGACAAGCATAAGGCGACACCTTGTACTCACCTACAACACAATTTTGTTTTCTGTGATCAACTTCACTCTATCTTCTATATAAACCATCAATTTCTCAGGTTTATTTCCATCTATATAGTGTACAGATATTCGTACTTATGCAACGTAACATGATTCATCTTCCGAAAATCTTGATCTGTACTTAAATCGGGGAGGTACCATTCTCTTACTACAACACAATTAATTTTTGTACAGAATGTCCGCCATACAGACCCCGAAAAAGCTGATATTTATGGTTCTATAGCTAAATATGTGTGGCACCAGAAGTCCAGGACGCATTACAGCGACTTGCAGAACCTAAGGCGCGACCCATTTTCTTTCCCAATGTTCGGGACTTTCAACTTTTCCGGGTAGAATAGTTTGTTCAACGTTCCTTTGTGAGTTTGTGTCCGCACGGAATATAAATATATGCACTAGAACCAAGATAAAAATTCGCGTCGAATGATATGCGAAAGTTGGTGAAAGACGACTGGACACGGGGAATTTACGAATCTGGCGGACATGGGTTCGGTTTCAACCTGCGATTCTGATTTTTTTGGACTCTGCCACAAGTGTAATTTAATAGTTTCAACCTGCAAACACTACCGCTCAGCCCGAAAGACAACCTCTACTGCGGCTTCAAGTCGGACAATATGACCAGAGCTATTTTGGCTCGCATAAGCCCTCACTAGACCCACCATTCTACAAGCTACAACAAGGAAACGAGTTGATAATCTTCGATGATTCGCCGAGATTAAAGATGGTGCTAATCTGAGAAACTCAGACTTATGAAGTTTGGGGATTCTTCGTCAACTTGTGGCAAGTATCAATTTATGGGGAGACTCTCTTTATGTTATTGCGACCCTTTCTTATTGATATTAGCGTGCGCTGGACCAAAGAGAAATGGTACTTTCTTCATGCACTGTGCGTTCAGTTGACCAATGTCTTGCTCTAAAGATGCCAAGTATGGGCTGACCTCAACCGGTCAGAGTTCAGCCGGCACTGCCATACCCAAGGCTGTCGTGGTCCACAATATCGTGGCTGCTGAAGTTTGTTACGCACGAGGTTTACGCCTTACGAACCAGCGCGTATTCTATTACTCTAAATGAATCAAGTCCGCCCCGGTGATATCTCCGGGTGCGTTGATCGGGAGTGTCCTCCATGACAACATCCTACATACTACCAGGCGCCCGCTGTGGTTACATATGTGACAGAGATCATCCCGCTTCGACTCTACTCAAAGAAGCCCACCAAGCACGTTGCACTACAGCCTCCCCACATCTGCGAAAGGTCCAATTATCTGCTGGAATATCCGAGATATGACAAGCGTCCCGCCTGTCCTTTATCGACGGTGTTCAGGACGTGTCATGCCGTACACAACGCGCTGACAGTCTTTACACTTGGTCCTCTCCCTCATGTGTACGTATCCTTTTATCACTACCTTACGCCCTACAAGATCCTGAACCAGTGTATATATAAACCCACCAAAATTATTACTTGACCTCGCTCGTTTGCGAGGGTCCATGTTCCATCCGAGTGAGCGACGAAGCCCCACTCATTTTAACATTAGCCCGGCATAGAAATCCAGATAGATGGTGGGTATGGTGGGACTTTGATAAGGAATGCTGATATTTGATGTGCGAACATGTGGGCGACCCTTAGTAGGTCTGGCGGAGGAGATGTTGGTGGAGATGACGAGTGGGCCGAACTGTATGAGGTAGGTGTTATACGCACAACTTGAGATTTATTGCTAACTTTGCAGGTGTTGAGTTAAGAAGGGGTCTTAATGGCCAAGTATAATATTATCGAGATCTTGATTCAATGTCTCGGGTGCAATGGCTGTAAAGTGGTCTTCGGTTGTATTCTTCGTTGATCGTTTGTGAGACTGGCATCATAGCTTATGTTGGCTTTATTTTCTTTATCTCCAAGAGGCCCCGATCCCTAAGGTGACCGCAACTACCAGCGATTAACAACCCCGGCGGACTTGTACCGGAAAACAGATTCTTAGATTTGAAATTTTCGTCCCTGGCGAGTCAATATCAGTTTCATTGTGAGTCTAGCGTTGAGCATCAATTTGACACGACCAGCCAACGGTGGGTGAGCGTTTGATTAGTTCCATAACTGTGGGGAAATAATGATTGCCTAGAGGTCATTCGCATCAGTATACTGCACTTCGGCAGCTTAGGGATATTTTCCGCGTTGTAACCGTGGGCTCTGGCACAAGTAGATAGGATTGGCAATACAAGTATTGGTAGCTCGGGAACCTTATACTGGTCGGGTCGAGGCGTCAGATAAAAATCAGACTCGGTTGATACCAGATCAGTCCAGAGAGCACATGTCCCGTCAATTGAACATCCACCCAGAAGCAGAGTTTTTGTGGAGCCTAATAGCTTTCAGCGTGTCCTGGAGGTTATATTCTCTCGCTGTGTTTCACTGTCTCAGATCATTAGAGCATACTCGTGTATTTCCCGCCGACATCATCGGCACTCCCGATGAGTGTCATGTGGCATTGTCATTCATACACGATCTGTAGGTGCCTTATGCTTCCAACTCGAGGTTTTTCCTAGCTGCGCGCTTCATGATCGCTCATCTTTTAAGTTTGTTCGAACCTGAAGGAGTAGAAAGAATTGGAAGGATGATGCAACTCTCAATGACATATCTTTCCCAGACACATGAGGACATGACAACGATACACACCCGGGAAATAATGATGCGTTTGAATGGAAAATGGTGGAGTTATACAAAACAACCGTCGATGGTCCAGATAAACTTCAAGAAGCAGAAGACCTGGGCCTGAATACTGCCCAGGTTCGTACACGCAGACTACATGTCAAATATCCAACCAGGCGCGGTGATGCTCGCAAAGCCCAAGCACTTTCATCTGCATACTAGTGGGACAGTGAGTGTCTCATCTTTGTTTGTGGCGACTTGCAATGCTAACGTCCGACGTTGTCAGAGAACAATTGGGCACCACCCCGTCGTCGTCCTCAGCACGCCCAATAAAAATGACATGGTCATGATAGCGTCTATGTCGCACCAACATCCAGGCAATCCGCCTCAACGACCTACTTCAACGTACAACCTTCCGATGGATCCAGTCAAGGGCGAAGGAACCATCAACGTTGGATGGCCCAGTCTGATCCACTTCACGAGACTCAAACAGACGAGTGCGCCTTTGACTATGAGTTGCACTGATTTGGAGGTCCTCATGTGCGACATCCGTGAGTCGTTGTATCTGTGATTTGAGCACGGCATCGAACTCATATCTGACAAACGGATAGAAAGTAATTGTTTCGGGCTCGCTCTATTGCGGTAAACCTGATTAATTGACTCAGTTTTCTCCACTCAAATGCGCCTATCTTTCAATGTTGACCTCAATTCTCTATGGATTACATTCATTCTTGAGTTTTTGTCCCCTAAGTAATTTATCTATTATCATGATTATTTTTTCTTATTTTTACATAAGACTCGCTGACAAGTTCACATATACACACTATCAAAATTATGATTAAAATACAGGTAGAATTTCGGACAGAATACTCAGAAACTGAACAAGACTTGAACAAAGTATGAGCATGTACCTGCAGATCTAGATTCAGCCAGCTGGTGTTCTATTTTTGGATGATGAGATCAGTTCTATATTCAGATTGGGCAATATTCTCTTTTCCGGGGGTCGGCCCGTTCTGAAGCGCACATGATGAATTGTGTGGGCGTTTGGCAGCGTCTTTGACGCACGCTCCAACTGGATACCTGCATTCATTCCACATAAGCTAATCAATGCAATTATCTATATATATATATAATTAAGTGGCCTCGTGAATGGCTGGGACCTGCAACATTGCGCCGGAATGAGTATCGACGAGTAGTTCAATAAGCGTCCTTTTCACAGTCCAAGCCCTACGAGAATAAATTTAAGAAGTGGTTAGAATGCATCCTGACTCTTGTCATTCAGAAGATCCTCGTAAAGATCCTAGTCTGAGCTTGAGTAACTGTTCTACTTGTGGTTTTCGAGGGTAAGTACATGTTGTATAATTTCAAAATATGTCAGCCTAAATGAAGGCAGGAACAAGAAATAGAAAGGAGATGACAACCTAAAGCAAATTTAGAGGTGCACAGGCGTCTCAACACTAGTAACAGCCTTAAAATGAGTTCACAGTGATCTTGTTTGGTCCTTCGCATTAAAGATTCTCTGTCTGGGATGAGGAACATGCTGATATACTTGGAAGGATAAGATCATGAGGGATGGTGGCGGTCATAGAGAGAGACGCTGAAAGAATCGGAGTTTCTAACACGGCGGTGACATTTACAGGGAAGGGAGAGAGTCTGAGAGAGTGGTGAACATTCGAAATTTTGAACCCTTAGGGGCGAGGATGAGTGTGAGAGTGATCGGCAGGGATGGGAGGTGGCGGTGAAGCAAAGGCGTTTGGCAGGGATCGAGGGTTGGCAGGCCCTGGGGTCGAAGTCCATCATAATCGGACCGGTCAATTGGGTCTCGGGATCAATATTCAATGCTGCTGAGAAGTAAGTACCTAGAACGGATGACACAATACAGGTGCCAAGTTATGAGGGTGATGTCAGTTGTGTCTTGCGGGATAGAAAGCGAATCATCGTAGAAAAGCCATCTGAGCGAGAGAAATGTGCCATGGCCGTTGCCGGCGAATAAGGGTTGTTCTGGAAGGAACTCGGACGACCGCGGCGCTCCGTGTCTGGTTACGCCACTGTCAGAATCATAGCTGCTTAAGGTCAGGTCCAAGACACAACACCTCCCAATTTGGGCTTCTCGTCCAAGTTGGGGCACGGCGGTGTTCGGCAAGAGCTCATGGAGGTGCAGGTGCGCAAGCTAGCTGAGAGCCACCTTACGCGAATTTAATGGGAGTCAAGGACCCAGAAAAACCGGACGGCCTTTCTGCCCTAAGTCTATGCGCTCAGCAAACATGTCCTCACCGATTACCACCCACCCAGGAGCTGTGGTGCTCGCGAAGCCCAAAAACTTCAACCCACGTTCCAGAGGCACGGTATGTACCTATTATTTTACGGGCGTTATGTCTAATGACTGATACACCCCCAGAGTGCAGTCGGACAGCACCCTGTTGTTGTTCTCAGCTCTCCCGACGAAAATGGTCTGGTCATGGTTGCCTCCATGTCGCATCAACATCCGGACAATCCGCCTCAACGACCTACCTCGACGTACAACCTGCCGATGGACCCAATCAAGGGCGAAGGAATGATCAACATTGGCTGGCCTAACCGTGTCCACTTCTCGAAGCTCAAACAGACGAAAGTGCAGGCGAACATGAACGATACTGATTTGGTGGCACTCATGGCCGATATTCGTGAGTAGTCTTCTTTGCGGCTCCTACATCCCCAGCTGACATACGACTAGAAGAAAATTGTCCTGGACTCATCCTAATGAACTAGCTTGGTCATGGGGTCACTTCAACTCCCTTTACAAAATTTCCTCGCTCACACCGTCAAATATTTGTTCGAATCTATAGTATTCACAACCTATTACGCCCGCTAATACCTCTCTTCGATCAAAAATATTATCAAATTTAACCACAAAACACCCCCACATCAGGAATCTGTTAGGCTTTCTATATATTCTATTCAACTAGGTTCAATGGTAGCCTATAAGGGCCGGAAGTCCTAGTGATAGCCATTCGAGCTAATATCAAAGTTGGACAACGAACGAACATGGAAGGAGCTAACCGAGTGAGAGACGAGGTGCGCATCTCAACCGTCAATTGGTCCTCGCACCATCTATCGTGCGCTCTCAGCGCTTAGAACCCGAGGTGTAAATATTGTATTGAGCAACATTCAACGTAAAGTTGCTATTCAAGTTCTTTCATAATAGGTTAGACCTGCGCACTGGCAGATCAGAAGCGTTTGTGAAAATTTCTTATTATTTGTGGGCTGATATTCTCCTTCGAATCCAATGATCTGAGGTAACGCTGCCAGTGGCAGAAGACGATGAATAGATGAGCGTCAATATTTTGCTTCGAGAATGAGTGCTCTGCTCTGCGGTATGGCTGCAAAGAAAGATAGCAATAACACGGCTATAATTATATCGACCAATAGTATTAGTTGGAGTCGGCGTTGTGAGCAGCGATCTTGTGAACAGAAGGGCTCGAGGTCCTGGTCGCCTTTTGGGATCGCCATTTTACTCCGCTTCACAGAATATTGTAATTACAGGTGTTGTTGAAACTTATCCAGGTTAAGTGCAATTCATACAATTGCAACCATTGACCCCTCCTAGCGCGCTCACATTGGACATTCGCAGGAAAGAGCATTCTCTTCTGAGTCACTGCCAGTGACTAGACCAACGGATGTTAAAGTTGAATTTCTGGCAACAACCCACACTACTTAAAGGTAGGAGTTTGTGAACATCTCGATGCATCATTCAACGAGGAACATACTACACGCCAGGAAGATGGCAAGATCGGCCACTTATGGACATGCACTGTGGTAAATATAAATTTCATTTCTCTACTGGCATGGATAGCATTGTTGGTCTGTCGACAGAAAGATAGTATTTTGAGGTCAAGGGCACGAGGCTCAAAAACAACGGTTACAGGTAATTTTAGAAGGGTTTATGGTCAAGATTTTCACTACATGGAAACTAGATTCTAGTCTAAGAGTAACCAGGAAAGAGGATATGCAATGGTACATACGTCGAGATCAAAATCCTACTATTCAAAAGCACCTCGCAAATCAGATGGCCTTTCCAACCCGAAGTCGCAAGGTCCTCGACACTCAGACCGACACAGCATGAGCCTTGGGGTGTCTCCGAAACTGATCTGAATTATGTATAATATGCATGACTGGCTTACTCGGCGTACAAGTAGAATTTAGACTGATGAGGGGGCCTTTGCGGGAGTTGCTGTTCTATGAGAGTAGGAAGCTGGGGAGAGGGTTGTTAATGGTAAAAAGATTGGACCACCCATGACAGCCGGAGCGAGGAGAGGGTGAGAAATGAGAACTTGAATGTGGATGGTGGAGTCTTGGCACTTGACGGCGCCACGGCCAAGTCCGATAAGTGACAACGCTCTTCATCTGAATAGTCTCGAGAGCCACCTCATCGAGAAAAAGACTGATAATATGCGAGACCATGCTCGCATTTCACTGCTTCGGCGCTCGAAAGGCTGTCGGGTGACTGCGCTCAAAGCCATTTCTTTAGCTTTCGTTAAGATAAACGAGGCGTTCGAACTTCAAGCCATTTTTCTTCTTGATGTCATTACGATCCTAATTTACTGACTCTCGCGATGAAAAAGCAGTTCCTCAGTGAGCATATTTGTTTGCGAAACTCCATGTCTGATATAGTGTTAAAGTTACCAAACGCAGGCACGACCAATATGCCAGAAGGTCACTGCATGGGGCATTCTAACACGTTCACGACATCTCTTAATATATCAGTGCCATTCACAGCTTACTATCCAATAATTCGTGTTCTTCTAAAAATCTTCAAATACCCTTTGTTTCAGAACGCATAGGACCATTTTCCCGGCGGCGTGATGTTGATCCCTGTGCTTACTACTCCGAGTAAGATCTTACTTTCTTTAACTCGGTCGTTTTGATGGGAAGAAGCGAGCAGGAAGAAGCACCTCTTCTCAACACATACTCCCTGAATCTGGTAGTGAGACTGGTGAATTTATCAGATCTTTAAACTTGAAAGCGATCCCTTCGAAACGGCCTCGTCCGGGCGGACATTTTAATTACATCAGGCACACCCAGTTCAGGATGCCAGCCTTACTGGTCTGTGTATTGACCGAGTACTGCGGGCCATATGATATCTCTATTTCTCAGTTTACAAATAAACTGAGTAGGCCTAGCGGCCTCTAGACAAATTTTGAAGAGGAGCCCCATTAGTAGGGTGCAATCCTGAGTCTTAATTTAAGTGTGGCTCAAGTTGTAGTCTGAACCCAATCTTGGCACAACTCAGCGTTTAGCAATTTACTACCACTCATCATTGATTATTACCACATCCTACTGATGGGCGTTAAGGACTTAGTTAAAAACCCAGAAGAAAAGTATGTTATCCCAGAAACCGCAGCGAAAATGTCCTCGTCGGTCATCCAGCCAGGTGAACTAATGCTCGCAAAGCCCAAACATTTTCAGGGACGTTCTGGAGGGTCGGTATGTGCTCAGTTAACCAACGGATCTGTATTATATTGCTGACGAACTCACCGTTAGGCCACAATCGGACAACATCCCGTCGTTGTCTTAAGCTCTCCTAACGGCAATGGTTTTGTCATGGTAGCCTCCATGTCGCATCGGCACCCTGACAATCCGCCTCAACGACCCACCTCGGCGTATAACCTACCGATGGATCCAGTCAAGGGTGAAGGGACAATAGACGTCGGCTGGCCTGACGTTATCCACTCCTCAAAACTCAAACACATGGTTCCTTCTGTGACCATGAACAGATCAGACCTAGATGCGCTGATGGCAGAGATTCGTGAGTTATTGGTGTGCCTTACACAAGGTCAGAACTGACTAGTGAATAGAATTTAATTGCCCAGGGATCTCTCTAGTCAGGGGAAATGGATCCACTGACCCGGTGAATGTCTCCTGAAGTCCGACTATCCTCGAGTATGACCATCCTAAATTTTGCAAAATGGCGTTGTCGAAGATTGTTTGTCCCTTGAGGTTTTCTTGGAATCTCAATAATAAATCACTCCTGGTACAGAATCAGAGTTTAAACGTCTCTTCCAGTATGAATTTGACCAAACTAAGATACGAGATGAGATCTCAGATACTCGAGTTCTATTTTTAGCTGTTATTTATTCAGTGATCGCGCCCGAGGGCGCACCTCACAGTATCAGGAGGTATTTACTCTGCTGAGAGGAGAGATTAAAAGTCTCCAAACAGAATGAGCCAGTGAATAAATGAATGTCGTTGCAGTGAGAAACAGTCATTTTCTTCAGCTTTTAGGCGTGCGCATGTACAAGTGTTTTAGGACAAACGTGATATTCCATTGGAGTTCTTTTAAAAGGTCATTATCGTTATACCGTAGTCTGTATCTTGATAATTCTGTTGATAGACCTTCCTCGATAGACAATTGGCAGTAAGCAAGAAATAGTTCGATTAAGAGACTGTGCCTTGTCGGGAGGCCGGGTGATGGGATGTCTCATTTCGCATCCCACGCGTGAGCATAAGTAGAAGGTTTTCGATACGAGCTTGTCGATCCTGGTATGACAATCAATGTAAATGGACTAATTAATTGAGAAAGGAGAAGAAAAATAACCTGGAGCTCCTTCATTTCCTCCTTCAATCTTTGCACAGGCAGCTCGCTAACAGCCTCCAGAAGTGACTCGATATGTTTCACACTAGCCTCTGTATTCGTAGCGGCCTGAACAGCAACCTGAGCTGCTGTTGAGTCGGATGTCGGTAAAGGGAACAATGCACCGCTGCCTCCAGCAGCTGCTGAGGAGAACCGTGAACCAAAGAGCCGGGCAAGAGGGCTGCGGTTGCTAGTCGTCGTCGGGGATGTCATAACTTCAGGCGAGTTTAAGAACTCGGATGAATCCATGCTGGTCAATGCCAACCCACGCGTACGTGGTGATCCACGAGCAGAGGATGCTTCCCTGCGTTCAGTGTTAAGACGGCCGAGGCTTGTTGGACGTCTCTTGCGGATCTGAGGTACTGGTGAACGGGATGCGGCCCTGCCTCCTTGACCAACGCGGACGTTCTCCCTCGAATTCATGGACCTCAAAGCCCCTCCTAGTCCTTCCCCATCCGACTCATCAAACAACTCATAATCATCCTGACCGACCTCCACATCGAAAATTGCATCAAATAGATCATTTGAAGAGCTCCCCATAAGCGCCTCGACGAGGGGCATATTCTTGATGTGTCTTGGTAGGCTGTTGAACAGGGTTTGAGCTGCGTCTTTGCCAGTTTCGCGCAGTTTTGACCCAGAGGTAAGGTGTCTTTCGTACAGCGAGATGACGACGAGTTGAGGGAGCGAGGTAACTTTGATGAGGAACACGTTTACAGAGTGCAAAGCACGAGGAGACAGGAACCAAGAGGCTGGCTTGAGAATCAGGAAGGCGAGAATATTGAATGGCGGTTGGTATGAGAACAGGGCGTCAGATTTCACTCTGGAACATTGTCATGTGAGAACGATCAATCAACTGGGAGGACAATATAGCATACCCTTCGATGGTTGTAATGGTATATTGGAAAAGATACTGGAGGTGGGGTTAATTCATGTTTGCTAGCGTATAAGCCACAGCGATTACCTCTTGAGTAGCATTCTAGGATCAATCATAAGTAACCTCCAACTTTCCAAAAACCAGTAAAGCGACTTACAGCACCAATAGTTGCCACCGTGTTCGATAGAATCGAAATCAAAACTTTCAAACCATCAGTCATTCATTCGCTGAACATCAAAAAACTCAAAGCGCACGAAAGTATCACTTACTCGTCAAAAGAAGCGTGTTTGACAACGCCGCAAACATCGTCATCAAAATTGGTCCAAAGAGAGGATGGAACGACGACGCTTGAGCGAAACTGAGGTAGGTGTTGCCAAACCAAATTTGGACCATGAGCCAAGATATAGATCGGAAGTTCCAAGTATCATGGCCAACGGGGTCATCGCCAGCTATTTGGGTGAAGGTCAAGAGGTGAGTTGGTGGTGCCTAGACAGACGGGAACGGCTGGGAGCGATGTGGAAACTTTACTTACCGAGTGTCCAGAGCGTGAATAGTAGCCCGGAGAAGCAGATCGCGGCTATAGCGATGAAGAATACAAATTGAGAGATCATGGCACGTAGAGAGCTGTTAATTTGCGTTTAGTCCTGTTTGAGTGGTAGTGACGAAAGACATACAGGACGACGACATTATTCGAGACGGCGAAGAATGCCAAGCTGGCAACGCAGGGGATAAATTAAGGAGGGAAGGACCTCTACGATGCACAGATACTGACCGAGGAAACAGTATACAAGCACCACAGGCTAGAATGTCGAATGCCATGTCCGAACTTTCCACTGTTCAGCTGTTAAACTCTCGCTCGAGGACTCCAGAGACTCGCTGAGAACTTACAATTGCCTTGACTGAGTCCCCTTACCCGTGTTCCAAGGTATGCGAGGAATATGACAATGAAAGCGAAGTCAAAGGCGTTCCACATCTACGGTGAAGGCAATCAGTTGCTGTTTCACTGTGAGTTGAGGCATGGAATGTTACGCACATTTGCAATGTAGACTATACATAGATGATGAAAATAGGAAGTCAGAACTACAACTATCGGGGTGCAATGAAGTAACTTACTGATCCATC
>Ga0247741_1000455_pt1 | contig 23581 bp, 13 predicted proteins | sample UWRJL213509R2_FD_180945 | JGI IMG/M metagenome (GOLD analysis project Ga0247741, IMG submission 180945) | Plant litter microbial communities from Arlington Agricultural Research Station in Wisconsin, United States - UWRJ-L213-509R-2 | ecosystem: Environmental > Terrestrial > Plant litter >... | reverse complement strand
AATGGATTGTGGTATCCTCGTGGTCAAAGCGTCAGCCTATCCCAGCCAGAGCCAGACGTCTGTCTGGAAAGCGGCAAAAATCCGACTCGTGCTGGGATTATCTGGATACCCTTCGATACTCCAGCTAATCCCAGACTCCCACGGATATTCCAGCTACCTCCAGAGCGGGTTCTCACTGGGCGGTACCCCTTGGGTCGATGGATGGAGCTCGATGGAGAATAGCACCGGACCGAACCAGGCACATTTTGGCTTCACGTGCGCACTGCGGATCAAACAAGGCGCGGTTGGTATAAGTACCATCATCATGATAATCGATCCTTCGATCGTAGTACCACTACCTCTGATGAGTCTTCCTCACTCTCACTAGATCTAAAATTTCAAGCTTAAGAGGTGAGCTTCGCACTCTAGATGATGATTTTACACCTCAACACCCTGTGCCCCAATGCACTGCATAGTCATTGGTGGACGCCTTTCAGCCAGATTTGAGTAGATCGTCGGCGAAGGAATAAAGTTTTTTCGCAGTAAAGCAATGATCCATGCACGGCTGCTGACCGCTGAAATCACTGAAGGGAGCTGACGGCACTGGCACCCGTTTAATTTTTCAGTGTCACCGTGACATCGAATAATTCTTTCAAGCTATGCTGGCCGCCGCCTGCTCTGCCGCAACCACCAATGATGAAACTCGATCGTGGTTCACTGATGGTACTGAGCACCTAGCACCCACGTCCAAAGACTTGCCAGGGTTTCCGTTATGTCCAATCTCACCGTTTCTTGCTCATTCCCTACTGACCTTTTCTCACATCCACACCTCCATCTCATGCACATCTCGCACACAGCACACCATCTGACAAACCAGACAGCCTTACATGCCCTTATTTAAACGACAATTATTTCACCAGACTTACAGAATTACCAGTCGACTAACTCCTGATATTTTAAGACTAGGATTTTGGTCGTGAGGAAGACCGTCGATCATGATGACATTCCTCCGTCTGTCGAGTTGATCAATTGTTGCTGATCGCGATGCAGTCAGATTGAAGTGAAGGTGCGTTCTTCCACATTTATGCCTCTGATAACTCCCTTCGAGCCCTGCCAAATTTCCAAATTTCACCTTCTCGCAACTTGAATCTCAAGAGTTGGCTGCTCACGTCGACAGCTCGAACTTCCTCATTCCCACAACTAATTATCAGTAAGTCTGGTATATAAATCTTACCAGACATCGTGATTTTAGTTTCAAATCCGAGGTTATTTAGTTGCTGCCGACGTAGGTCTTGTACCACTCCGAGGTCGAGAAAATCTGTGCATTCCGCACAGATTCCATGTGTTTTAACACTCTCAATTCGAATATTCGCGCTGACAGCTCGCACCTCATTTCACCAAGAAATTCTCGGTTGGTCTGATCAGGCTGACAGGACCTTGTAATCCTTGATTCATTCAGGCTGTCAGCATGGTTCTGAACTACTCGAGGTCGAGCAATTGTGTTCTTCTCTCGTGACTCATTTCCATTCGTCCTTCACTTTTGCGCTCATACATCCACCCTCCAGACCCTTGTGCTCACCGCTGACGCCCCCGCCTGTGGAAATCTCCCAGCCGATGTTTTGCATTCTTGTTATAGAGTTGCCGTGCAAGAGCTGGGCCAAATAGCAAGAGGATGGTCGGGGGCGTCATTGATTGATCCAGAAGGTCGGATAGTACATACCTAATGGACCGTGAGCAGCTGACTTTTTTGACTTATTGTTCGCGTTCATTGGCCGGTTTTATCTTGCTCTCAGGTGCCCGCTTAGGTCCAGTATACTCTTCTGGCTAATTTTTTCCTTAGAACTGCACCCACACTGCGACTTCCGCCTTCCACGGGAATAATATCCAATTGCACCCTATTCCGGGCCGTGTAAACCTAAATTCGTGCGCGTGGAGTACTAGCGCACTTGTACATATGTCATTCTCCAATAGAATCAGGTCGTCATTGATTCCTTTTGCCTCGACTTACCCAACCATCCTTCGATTCTATGGCCGAGTTTAAACTCTTGTGTTGCTGCTGTCAATGATCAGGGCATGTACACTCTTCGTTCCATTAAACCAATCTCTCTGCTCGAGTCTTCCTTGCCTGTACGAGATCTTTTGTTGACACTCCACGACATCGCGTTCGAGCGCTCGTCCGAATACCGATTTAATAAATGAGCGTGAAACTCTTGGTTTTCGCATATAGGCCTAATTAGTGTACGTAAACTAAAGTATGAATTGAGCGCCTAAAATGAGTCGCAGCGCGAAACTCTTTGATACCAGGGCGAAATTCAGACACAGCACGAAACTCCAACTTATTTCATAATTTCCAAAGGTTATAAGATATAAATTTGGACTAATATACACAAGAATAGTGAAAAATGAGGTCGAGGGCTCGAGGGAAGGAGGCAGCGAGCATGCCAGCCTCCGGAATTGGGAGGCGGGATTCACGTGACTATACGACGCGTCGGCTGTCCATGACGCTATATATCCGGCAGTTCCGACTTGTTCGGGCCGCCCCAGCGTCGTTGCTGTCGCTATCAACTGGACTGTGGCCAGCTGCCAATTATGGTGGCAGCTTCTCATTTTGAACTACAAGTGATAGACAGTGGTGGTAAGTCTGAGTTTTGTGCTGTACCATGAGTTTCGCGCCAGTACCAAAGAGTTTCGTGCTGCATCTCATTTTAGGCGCTCAATTCACACCTTATTCTACTTGTGCTAATTGCCATCGCATGCGCGTGGCAGGTACATAGGACCATACCACAAATATTTCAGAAGTCTAGCCATTTTTCTCGAACCTTCAATTTCGGCTTATAGTACATGGCTATCGGGATAATAAGTTCTCATTGTGCTCATGGTGTCCAAACAGGCGGTCCAGGAGGCTAGAAAAGCGCAAAGAATGAATTACGAACTCGTGAGAACTCAAGGAGAGGGTAACATACCGAGTATGAGTCTAGGGTATTCTCAACAACATCTGGATTAAGCACCAGGCTGTCCTCTGAAAATGTCGAGTATTAGACGGTAACCTCCAAGTTAAAATATGACATTAACTAGACGCACCGTCACCCGTAATGTGACCAGGGATAGATACACCACCCGGCAGAGATATATTACCGCCATTAATCACACGAATTTGGGCACAAGAAACAAACATGCACATTGCGGACCACTTATCACGATTTGCGGCGGGTTGGAAATGTTCAATGCGGAGGAGGTACTTATGAAATGGTTGATATCAGCATATTGATTATGTTAAGAAACAGGCTTTAGGCGTCAGTGATTTGATTCAATCGATCCAGCTCACCTCTCCTGAAGCAACTTTGGGCATTGTGATGGTGAGATTTGATTTGTCCGTCGAAGCAAACACCAGTGGATGAAATGTTGTCCTGAACTGGGCAATCTAGCGGTGGTGGAAGAGTGGTCAACAAATTGTCTTCACCCATTGTTTGGAAACTCGCTTTTATCCAACTCCCGTTCTTTCCGTCCCAGTCCTTGACTTCTCCTCTATCTGGGGGTTGCGCGACATAAAATGCCATTGGGCCTTTATGGTATACAAATGCAACTCCCGGAGCAAGAGTGTATGGATAACCAGATGTATTCGCAACGTGGAAACCAATCTGGTCTCCAGGCGAAACAACTCTTGTCTCGCTCGCAGGAGTGCCAATCTTGTTGCACGTAACATCGTTTGTCAAGAATGGATTAGATGCGCCAGTTTGGAGGTTTACGAGTCTGCTAATGGGATTGAGATCGATGGGAACGCGGACGGGTGCAGAGGACATGGCGTCATTAACAATGAGCTCGTAGAAGGTATCTATATTGGAATTCGGTCAAGAGTTATATTCATCTGTTAGACAATCAAGCACACTCACAATGCGAGAAGGTGCCACAAACAAGCCCCAAGGCAAGAAAAGTGACTTGAAAAATCCTTATTGTCAGCATGAAGCGAGGAGTTGGTAAAACAGAATGTGAATGGCGCTGTTACATGAATCTGGAAGTTACACTTATAGGTCCGCTATTATTGAACCACGCCAAATTTTACCTCGATGACGCAATAATACATACAGTGCCCGGCCTTCTCTGACTTTCTTGAAGTTGCCAACGGTGGTTATTGCTGGGGTGTAAATTAGAAGGGTTCTCGGTGCCAATTTCAATGCTTTGTCCGGCGTTTATCCTGTCTCTTAACTTTCCAAGACAGCTTGTCCACTGCTTTAAGTGCTTAAGGGGTCGTAGCACTGATAAGGTGATTAAATCCGACAAGGTCTGACTAGTAACACTTCGCCCGGCGCGGGATGATTCCTTGAGCTGACTTTGCAATATTTATCGCTCAAGTAGAACTGCAGTCGTGATTTATCTGAATTCGAGGGATGATATTTTTATCCGCACACCTGTATTTGCTCCCGTAAATCCGTGTAGAGGGATTTAAAGAGCGCAGATTGGTTCACGCAGGTCTTAACTGAACCTCCACCAATGGCCAAGCCTATTTCTCACTCGCAAGACGCAACTCAGAGCAAGTTCTCGGTGACTAAAATTGACTCACACAACTTATTGCCATTCACGACGCCCCACCAGGAACCTCCCGTCACGATGCACCTCATTGGCGAGATCGCTGAGTACGGTTGGTATATAGTGAATTCGCATTTGATCCAGGACTCCGAAAGGTCGTCCTCCAATGAAGCATAGGCAGAAAAGAACCTATATCCATCGCCAGATGCTGTTGGCCTAAGTGTGGACGACGGCGTATTGAGTTTTCGTCAGCGATGGTCCAGTTGGATGTGGCACGAGGATAACGTTTCGGCACCCGTAGTCTTAAACATTAGATGCCTTTGGATGTGGTGTCACTCACCTTGCAATTTGAAGCAAGGTGACGTGTCATTATTGATGGACCTTCAAGCTCCTTCAAGCTTCAAGTCGTACTGTTGGAATCTCGCGCAGTGGAATCCCAGTAGAGTAGATTATTTCTGTATCGTGTATCTACAGCTTTTATACTACGAGAATATGTATTAGTAATTACATTAATAATGTCCATTTTATCGAATATTCGAGTATGCCGAGGCGTGCCCGATTGCATTCCCAACACGTACAAGTCAAGTCATCAGGGAGCTAGATTAGCGTGGAGAAGACTTAACCGACAGGGCTGTATGTACAATTACAGCGAGTTCTGTAACCCAGACACCGTGACTTGACCGTGCACTGCATGCTACCAGCCAGTCATCTAGCAATAAAATACTCATTTCCTGAAGTCAACCCACAAATTCAGACACATCAAGGGGTCGTCATTCACTGTGTACCCATCGACATGGACAGAAAATTGAGCTGACGAGAACTTCAGATAAGCCCACTGTCGATATCTGAAGATAACCACTGACCAGGGGGAATTTCCTTGGGGAGAGTTACTGTGTGCTCAATATCGTATGATCCCTTTGAGACTGGGCATTGTATGCCCAAATCAGAATTGCGTCTGCAATTGCATGCGTCAAAGGGGTAGTAGAGTGTCACTATCTAGGCATACTTACGCCTCTTCGCAAAGATCATACTGTTTATGGAATATCTTGATGACACCTACTTTGACGGTGACGTCAGCGTATGCGCCTTCCTGCGCAAAGAGTGAGCCAATTATGAAAACAAAGATAGCTGCTGGGATATGTGACCAACCTCTACTGGCTCCGTGACGGTGGCCTTGACTTTCACAGTCAAATCTTTTCCTGGTTGGGGAGGATCGGGAGAAGTTTCGATAGATCGGATATGAACAGGGTCCAAGTCGAGTCCTAGATTGAAAATGAGAAAGATTGGCAACTTAGACTAGGACACTGAACCTACCGCAGTCTGTCCACATCCAGCGATTAGGCTGGTAGAGTCTGAGCGAGGGTGAAGACGCCCCGTTCAGTAAATTTTGCTCTGGTAGCACAGAGGCGGCTGCGTTCGCGACAAGACAAAAGACAGAACACGCATCACTGTACTGCTGTGAATAAAATCTTGGGGCAGAGGATGGGGCCATTCGATCAACCCTTATATACCCCAGTATCCATTTACTGAGTATTTGATGCCAAATAAGATCGCGCAACCGTGCCCTTCGGATCTTCGCAATGACTGGACCTGATTCGAGGGAACTTGGCCATCCGGGGGTTAATCATCGACAACAGGCAGGCATCGATTTGTTTCGGTCAACAAAGCCAAGCAAGTGACCTGAGCCTTTCGCCTGTTACGGTTTCACCAACGACTCTCATACACCAATTGTTGACTCTTACTACTTAGATTTAATCTCTTTCTCTCCAAAAGCTACGCGTCTGCCACTGTCTCGCTTGTGGGGAACTTCATTTATCTTGCTGGAAGATTGTAACGGCTCGCAGCCAGCAAGGAGGGCTAACTGAACCGAATCGACCATTGTTGACGCAAAATCACCTAGGGGCAGCGGATCGTGGATATGCGAGTATTTTAAGAATTCTGACTGTTGAATTGCCTGGTGGGTACCCCACTAGACTCACTGTAATCATTCCCTATAGCGTTCAGAATGTTATGTGACATGGCCCGGGAGTACCCGACGGTGTGGACGACACAAGCTATCACGACTTCTCCCGAGAGCAGTTGGTCGATGCGGAGATCTTTGTGGGGCTGGCCTCAAATCATCTGCAGTCCGCCAACCCTTGTTGGACAGAATCTAAAGCGTTATGGTTCTATAGGCCTTTGAGTCCGCTGCTCGTCATTACCCTCAAGCCAACTCGCCGGAACACTGCCTCGTTTCTGAACAACTAGGCGGGTCCACAGCAACCAATGGCTCAAATTCGCCGCGGATGGGAATAGTAGGGGCGCCTCATCATCGCTGCGGTGTGTGTTCTTTGCTTCGGAGTCTATTGACAACTGATTCTTCCAGCTATCCGAATCTCTGAGTTTAGAGGCTCACCATCAAGACATCTTTGATCCTGCTTGTGAATATTGAAATATGGAGGCCTCAAACATTAACCACTAGCCTCCTCGTATGATTAGGTATTAATTGTGGTGTAGCAATGGTCGTTTTTACTCTACAATAATGCGAAATAGACAACTCGATGCCTCAGCTACGTCGCTCAGTCATCTTTATGTCTGAAGAGGAGATCGCTCCTGAGCGTATATTTCAACCCCGACACGACGTCTTCTCCGCTGTGGTAAATCCCTTTCTGCTGAAAGATGAGTACCCGTCCTTTCTTTGGCTCGACGTCGTAGTGCCCATTCTTGTACCCCGTGATACGCGTTGCCCCTCCTTGAACTCCTTCGTCGCCGAGATATATCTGGACTGTCACGCGAGACATGCGGCCGTCTGGAAGATCGAGTTGACCATCACAGTGACCTCTGAAGTAGTTACCCTTCCCATATCGCAAGAAACTTAGGCGCTCATTAAGCCTAATCAGAATATATAGTTGTTAGTTACAGTGAAAATTTTCATTGATAAATAGCCGATAAATACACACCCAACCAACGTCCAAGTTCCTCGAACCATACCCTTCTTGCCAAAAATCTCTTCCCATTCGTTTCCCTTCCTAACCTCCACCAGCTCCGGAATATATGGAAGTAATATCTTGTACAGCTTCTCAGCGGCATCATGGTCGAACCTCAGGATCCGCTCGCTGTTCCGATATTCGGTATTCACGTAGTTATCGTTCGGGCCCAGACCATAATGTACCGCAGCTTGCTTCCACTCTGAATCAGATTCTGCTAGTGCGATGAGAGAAGCGCATTCTTCATCGCTGAACACGTTGTCTATGATCTTGACGTAGTGTCCCGCGTAGTCATCTGCGAGAGGAGTCGTCGACCAATCGAGGACAGGGGCATTGATCGTTGAAGCATCGACATTAGGCGACATTACGACCTGTGGCGAGGAGAGAAGTAGACTCATTGAACCGGGACTCGACCACTGTTTATATGGCTGGCTACAATGAATGTGGCTGGGCAATTGATCTCGACCAAGGCTGTGTCGCACCGCTCATGTGCGGATCTGGAAAGCCTAGTGAGTCACTCCGACTCACAGGTGTACATTCGTACCATCAAAAGCACATAAAGGGGATAGGTATACGTGTCACGGTACACATGTATAGCTGTACTTGGGTAATACTTTCAATTTGTTTTGTTTGTATGGATGTTTATTTCATAGGTTATGCTTATGGGTAGTATTTACCTTTTACCTTCCACGCATCTTCCCTTAAGTTAGGAGATGGTACCAGTTCGTTTCAAATTAATTTTACGCTTCGTTATGTTACAATTCCCTAAATTTAGCCACATACTTAGGTGTTGTCTGGCTCTACTTGAATTGAGTGATCAGTGATGCATTGATGCTGCACCGCCACTACAGTCACGCGGCTAGACGCGTCTGAATTGATAGTACGCGACAAATTCATATTTTAAACACCGAAGCAACATCAGCATGATGGAACTAGACGCGATTTTCGTGACAAGAGTCGGAAGTAGATTCGATCAAATTGCAGCAATCGCCACGTTATCTGCAATTGCGATCAACATAAAAAGTCCTGCATGAGACCGCGAATCAAGATGAATGCCATTGGTCTCCTCGGCCAGTAGACAGGGTTCACACCTGCTATAAAAGGTCTCTGACCATACGTGAAGAAACCCATAAAGTTTCCATCTAGCGCCCGGTGTTAAACCAAGAAAATCTAACTACCGACGCTTCTCTGGTGAATATTAACTTGTACCCCAACGAGCTCCGTTGACAAACCTCCCATTTTTAGAGATTCCGTCTGGAGGTGTTTTGAACATAGCGGACTACCCGGCATTGTGAAGGCTGAAGGAATAATAGACTTGTTGCCATGATAACTTAAGAGTTTTTCAGGAAAATGACTTGTCTGCGGAAATCCAGAGGTTCAATATGTCTAACCATTTTTATAACCTAAAGTCACTTAATATTTGGCCGATATTTTGTAGGTTTCCGCCCATCCCGCCACCACTTAAATGGGCGAATCGGTGGTGGTTTTATCGCAGGCATGGGATTGTGGACCTCTAGATTTGTATGGGAGTTTGAAATTAGTAAATGACATACTTAGACTGAATCCAGACAGCTACAAACAATCGCGTTCCTAGAGTCTACATCATCAAAAAACAATCTAACATCCTCCAGTAGGTCCATACCACACTTAACGTAACCCCTCCTCCGTCTTTCATCACCAGCATCCCACACGCATGCTAATGCGCGGACCCTTTTTCATACCGAATCCATCATGCATGGTTAGTTTGAACGATCTCTACGTCCGTCAATATGACCTCCGCTCAGCTCGAAGTCGATGCCAGTGGACGAATCGTCACCTCGGACATAATACGTTGAGGACGTTGTATTGACGGCTGTCAACCAGGATGACCTCAATTTAAATACAGCATGCGAGTGAAAAAAGAAAACAACTCGATGAAATGATATACAGCAGAGAGAGATATTCGGCAATAGGAAATTTATGGGACGTTAACTCGCCGCATCTGCCTATAGATCTGGAATTTGAGCGCTTTAAGATCAGGAAGAGGGGGGCGTAGGCGCAGTGGGAAAGCCACCCGTAGTAGTTGGGGCACCGCAGTTCTGAACTGGTGTGGCTGGGTCTGGGCCGTCTTGAATGGGGTTGCATCCCGGAAGTGCGGTCAGGTCTGGTGTAAATGAAGAAGTCAATTTTTATCTTGTAATAAGATAGCTACTCACATCCTTCAGTTTGTTCGTTAACCTGGGGCTTCAGAACGCACTTGTTGACTTCGTCGTCTGACTGGACAGTAAGTACAGTGCAGTGGGACGGAACGCCATCAAAGGCGGTGCAGTTGTTCATTGCTCTCTGGAGAGCGTCACCTTCCCATCCGAAAGCGTAATCGCCATGATGTCCATACCCAGTTCTACATCCACGGCTCAGTGAAATTGGGATGCTGAAAGCTCGAGATATGGTCGCTTACGGATCTCCCATGCTGTATACCAGCGGTTGCGTACCATCTGTAGGCCACATATCCTTGAATGGGCTCGTATCCCAGATAGTCTCGAAGAGAAGCATTGGGATTCTGACAGGGTGACTTTCTGGACAAACGCCACCGTAAAGTGCAAGACCCGTATATGGATCTGTATCCACGATGGGATGGGCAACGTGGGTCTGCAAAGCATAAATTTCAGCAGCGCTCTCTGCAGGTGATTAATACTACATACTGCGTGGTCGGGACTGTCTGGGTTGATGCCATCCCAACACCTGTGGAGTAATAAGCACACCGCCTCAAGCCATGGATCGACTTCCTCACTGTGGAAAGTATGTCTGGGCGCGGACACCCCCTGCGCAGTAAGTCTTGGGAAGCTCGACTGTGTCTATGCCCCCACTGGGTGGCTGAGGGCCTGTGTTGGGGTCGGCCCAGTTGGCCCCGAAGCATCGGAAACTTGTGATTTTTGGGGGCGCCTTCGTATTCGTGCTGCGAAGCATGGCGTTTCCCGTGATCATGCGGAATCCCTGTGACGGTACAGTGAGAAGGGATGTTTGAAAATCAATAAATTCTGAGAACATACCTTTGGAGGAGCGGTGACGTTCAAACCGTTCTGAACGTAGTAAACAGTCATACCGCCATTGAGCGGACCGACCCCGAAATTTGGCATTTGGGGAACCTGATTAGAGTAACTTCAGTCAAAGGAATATTTAAGTTAAATAAACATCTACCCGTATGAAGCTGCCATTAGGGTGCTTGAAGAATAACACGGCAGTCCAGTAGTTCGACTTGTTTTCCTTGAACTGACAACTCGTGCACGTCGCCACCTTGGATTGATCGTTGGCTTGTGAATCCATGGTAATATTGAATCTATAAGAATGGAGATCATGTTTGACAGTCAAGAGACAAGAAGCGTGGTTGCCTACGCATTCTACAATGGGGAGGTGTATTCCCACATTTAGCAAATTGTACAATGAGATAAGTGAGGAATTTGCTTACTCCCCCAACAACCTGATGTAAGTGAGGAGATACCTTCCCTGGTGTTCCCAGCCTAAAATGAGTATTCATATGCATACCTATGCCAAAAACATAACAGCGCTTACGGGTCTAAACGCTCGGTAACGAGTTGAGAGCAACCGAAGCGGATAAGGGCATGGGTGTGCGGCGCCAAAAGCGCAAGCGTCAGGAGGGATTTCCACTGCATATCGGAAGAGATAGATAGACAGTAATGATTTGGAAGGGGTCGAGGTCCAATATAGCTGGGATTCCGCGAACGAAACACCATCAACGGCAAATGCACGGAGAAATTCCGTGTCGCCCTAGCCTATGCATCGAGTCCCTTTCAATTGTTCGAAGCGAAAGGCTGAATAATTATGCTGGCGAGGCATTTCAGGTTGCATCTATTCTCCACATTCTTGCGTCCGAAGGATACGCACATATAATTGAGTCAATTTGCACGAAGATACTCATCGCCTGAACCGCGGTAATCATCGTCTTCTTGGGTTCGCTATTCCCCGCTTGCGCCAGGCAAAGGCAATTGCAATAGATAAGCGCTCTGTATATCTTGAAGGTTTTCAATGTGTGAAGTCATAGCGTACAACTTGATGCTAGACGCCGGATAAAGTATAGACCTTGTGGAGGAGAACACCTCAGAGTCGATAGCTTGGTACTGCAAGCCTTGAACAAAATGGTTAAAAGTCCTCGATGGTCGTAAATGTGAAGATTGAAGTAAAATGCTTCTTCATAATCATTTTCCGTTCAATGCTGTCTCGACTGACTCAGGGTGAAAAGGTCAGGCCGCTTACTACTTCCACGGGGCCGCTAGCATTCCTTAAGTTTATTTAGCTATTCAACTCTGAGAAGCACTTCAAGTAGTCTTTCATTTCTTGTCTTGTCGTATAGTAATTTTACGGCTGGAGCATGTTCCAGTAATAATGCTACATCTTATTATACCTAGTCCACCCTCCTTTGGGTATGAAATGGCAGGCCAAAAGGTCCGATTAGAAATTTACGACTGAATTTCTGAGGCAATATCAACGGTGAGGTTCGCATTCTCCCGTGTTGCCCTGGTCTCATTGATAATATAGCTCTCCAGCTCCGTCCTACTGGACACGGCCTCACCATTATTGAGCCGGAGGGTCTGGAGATTCATAATCAAACGACAACACTGTATTCGGTCGTTACGAGGGTGGTAAAGGGCGTAGATAGGATTGAAACTCACGCCTAATGAGAGGAATGATATGGGCCAGCCCAATACAACATGCGCCTTTGATGCCTGACGAATAATGGAGTAAGGAACAATGGCTGCAAAAAGGGCTGAAATTCAGAGCGTTGTGGTAAGCAGAAAGGTTATTAGTCTATTTGAAAGGCGTACCGCATACTGCAACCAGCGCGCATATTCCATCTCTTGCTACCAGTCGCACGACTGGTACGCCGAGTGCTACGAGATCCTTCTTCATAAGCGTCAGTATGGCGAGCGAAATATGCGTGACCCAAACCGAGATACTGGATTACGATGAGTATCGCACGCAACATATACATTGACAAACAGTGGTTCACCTGTAGTACACGGCGCTCGGGTGTGTCTTCACAGTGTCGCAAAAATCGTCGTAGGGGATCTTCAACACTGATTTTGGCGCTAAATTTGCCACAAGGACAACCTGACCAAGGAAGAGGAGCAATAGAAAAGTGCCTATCTTAGTATCTTTTTGATGCAACGCAAATACTGGATGAAGCGCATGTGATCAGAAAAGCGCGGAAGTAGAGGACAATTTTAACCTCTTAGCATCAATATGAAATCCAGCGCGGCCATGAGAAGTGAGGCCGATGCGACCAAGAATCCAAACCACAGCTTGCAGTGGCTCTCTGGAAGGGGGAATTTTGACAAGGGTCCGAATACAAGGTACACATTCACACTGTCGGTTATGGTAATGAGGTGAACGAACAGAGCAGTGACCAACGCGGCTTACGCCTGCACCAGGAGTGCGAAGTATCGAGAGAGGATATAGACAATCTTCACCGCGTTGAAGGGTCTACTGGAATAGAGGATGTAGTATTTAAAAAATTTGCAACATTGTGTGGTATTGCACATACCTCCAAATATGCCGTACCTCATTCGGAAAGACGATAAGGAAGTCCCATATGAGTAGGGACAGTGCAGAGACTATTGAACTCAGTATCTCCAAGTCGGGACGGAGCAAGCTGACCTAGACACACCAGTTGACCACTTCCGAAAAAACATATTCTCCCATAAGTGTGCGTCTAGCTCATCTAATCGCACAACTTGCGAGGTCCGAGCTAGCCGTGCTACAGACATCGAATCTAGATGGTTTGCTTGGAGTTGTGAAGATTTAACGGTTGTCAGAGTCGTCTTCTAGGGGGAGTCAAGGTCGATGCTGATAAGGGAGTACTGTCCAAGGATTTCCTGTAGCCAAGTCGATTTTCATGGGTATTTAAGGAGAGTTTGGGTTCAAGGTCAGCAGCATCCTGGGAAGTAGACTCATGTGTGTTCAGGGACCTAGAACATCTCTGACAGTGATATGTTCGTGAGAGGACGTCTAAAGACAGGTACGATACCCCTGACTTACCATGCGTCACGTAATACGATTGCTCCCGAGGCTTGACGTGCAAAAATGGCCAAAAGCACACCGAAACCTCAAAATTTCCGCTGCGCGGCCGAAAATAGACCTAATTTGGACGGATTTGTAAGCAGTGAAACTTGCTCAAAAGTGTTCACACCATCACGCATCACACCCCGTGAACAAACGGTCGTAATAGTACAGTACTCACAATCGCATTAGTTAGTAGTAACTAGTTAGTGGGCAGCCGTGGTGCACACCAACACAAAGATTAGGACCCAGAAAACACCTGGAAGTGGAAACCAAGAAGGTGAGGTCGATACTGTACATCGACTCGTCGCCAATCATCGAGTATTTGCTATTTCGATAAAGAATTTGACAGTAGAAAATAACCTGAAATGACTGAATCATCGATCAAAGGAGGTGAACCAGAAGGTTTAACTCACCTAGTTGACCAAGTGTATGTTTAGAGGTCTGATTTTTGGTGTTTAAAAATCCAGCGTGCACGCTTAACATACTTACTATCCAAACGACTGGGTATGGATAGTGAAAGTGGGGACTAAAAAGTATCAAGCATGCTCTCTTTTCTCTCCCACCCACTTACTACTGGCGCTTTACATCCAGCTGGGACAGCCCCTTGGGTCCCCCAAGCCCTCAGACTATCTGACGGCAGCACGATGCATTGTAATTCCATGTAATTCCATTCCGCATCGCAACGCACCTGGGTTAGGTGCACCTTGATATGAAGCTACATGTTCCAGTTTATGGATCCCTTTTGACACTGCAGTTGGTAAAATTCCATATTTATCTCCTTTGATACTCTTGCGAAACAAATATTCTCAATTGTCGACCAGACTCGGATACCGTGCTTCCAATGACCTACAATATTATATATCTTGAAACTTCCGCACAATCTAGCCAATCAGGAGCATTGGATGTGTTTTCAGTCAATCATGTAACCCGTCCCCACGGGACGAACTTTTGTAAAGTTACTTGACGGGCGCTTATTCTTAAAGCGCCCGGACCGCCTGACGTCACAACGTCACTAGTGTTAACCTAGTCGACCATGAATGTAAGCTTGCTCCCCTCAGTCGTCGATAAAAAAAAAATAATATCTGCTAATTTTCCTGCCGCTGAAGTTTAGTCAAGCACGTCCTTTAGTTCTAGAGTAGTAAAAACAACTTGTTCACTACTTGCCAGAGTCATTTCGGCCCGCATAGGCGATTGAACAACTCATCTGACTACTTATTATCAAACATGCCCTTAAAATACTATGAAATACAAGCTGTTATGAATCAAGCCCTATATTGGTGAATGAACTACGGCTCACATGAACCGAAATTGTCGCGCATTTTGTGTAGGTCACACGAAACAAGCCTACATGAACCACAGTGCATTATACCCCGAAATGAACCCTTGCCAGCGAGGTTTGCAGCATTTCTCGCATCATCTCAGTCGCGAACATATTCTCAACGTCCAACCACCGCAGAAGAGGCGTCAAATCATCGCGATCTCGATACTTATCCAGAAGCTCGTCAAAAAATTTACCGGCGCCGCTCATGTTCAGAATGCCAGCAATAGCCGCGTGGATCGCTATAAGGTTCGGGTCCGGAAGGGGAATGGAGCGTGACCACTTACGAGCATCAGCTGGCGAAGGAAAGCGACTGCTCTTATCCTCGAATATCACGGGAGCATCAGGATCGCTGCGACTGAATAGAATAGGGCCCCGTCCAGTAAAGGATTTCACTGTATAAAAATTTGGGATCTAGCATACATATTCAAATAAAAGCAGTTCGTTTAGTTCTGAAGAAACTGACCTGAGTTGGCTGGAGACACCAATCGAAGTTGTCGAATTGCTCATGAATATTGGACTCAAGAAGCATGCCGTTCGAGGGGTCGTCAATGATGGTCGACAGATTAGTCACTTGGGCATTCGAGAGGTGTGTGTAATTCAACAGGATGTCTAGGGTGGCAGTTGCGGAGACATTCTAGCAAGGCGAGGAGGTCAGTAAGAGACTTTATGCAGTTTGGGGACGCTTACACTCTTTGAGTGGATATCATTTCCGAAGGTGGCAATAGCCCTACGGAGGATGTGACAACCTTTCAAGTTTATTAGGTTCATGTTGGTGGGGTGAGGATGTGAATTATCTTGAAGACCCATCACGGGGCACTGGTATCCGTCACGGAGAAGTAGCTAAATATCGGATTGGTAAGCTCTATAGAGAACAGTGAATAGATACGAACATCATCTTTGAAACTCGCCACTCTGTTACCAGCGCAAGAATCAAGGACGGCTCGCGTATTGTCGACGGTCGGTGTAACGATAGGACTAGGACTGGTGTTGGTTTGATTGCGGTGACCATGGCTAGATTTGACTGTATTCATGAACTAAGTTAATGAAATCTATCGAGAAATAGGAGAAAAGATGCGTACAGACGAAGAGAAGATGTGTGAGCCAAGTGTGGCCGACGGCTGCAAGCTTGGCCGGTTCTTCATTGCATGCAATGATTACCGATGCCACGTAACGCTTTCCCGATTCCCCTCCAGCTTCTTCAGCGTGGGCCATCATGGCACTCATAACTCTATCTAACTGTATGCTCTTCTCCTTGACCACCATAGTACTCTCATTGAGAAGGACGAAATTATTAATGGCCGCTTCTGCCTGAGCAACGAGTAAATCAAGAGTAGTTGGCGAACTGATGACACTGTGGATTGTCTTTTGGAAGTCGCTATTGGTGTATTGGCTGGCCGCTGCCTCTGAATCGCTATCTGTTGACCAGTTTCGCTTGTGGGATGACATTATGGTTGAGAGTAATGGCTAGATTCGCTAACTAGTACAAATAAGTACCCCCAACGAAGGCTGTTTATACTCATCATCAAACGAACTTTTCACGCAGGAGCAAGTTGATGTACTTATTTCCCCACTCGTCGGAATCTGTTCACTTTGGTGTGCTCTATCAATCCCGTCCTAGCCCAAACTCATTGACCTAAATCCTCAGCGCGCTCTGGCCAACGTGTTTGTCTAGGCTTTGCTTTCTAGCGATTTCCTGGAGCTACATCCTCTGCCGAACCCACTCTCCGTTTTAAGATGGAAGGGGCTTCGTAATTACCAATCGCGTATGGCTTATTTCTCATAGCGTTCCTTTTTTACTTTCCAATTTATTTACGGAGTAACTTTCAACTCTGCATCATATACGCAAATTCTATTTGTTTTTTCCCTTTCCTTTTTCCTCGATTGCCGTGTATCTTTTTCAAGTATTCATTATTACCTCTGCATTTAACCTATCCCCAAGAACACCGACCCAAGGAGCGGTCACGGCCACCGCTGTCTACGGTTTCCAAAGTCCCAGCTCTGAGTCATGCTACTTGTGCCCCATTGAGTGATATACGCCATGGACTACTCTACCTGTTAGGTGCATTCTTTCTACTAACTTTCAGGTTCGAACCTTCTTTTTTGGTTCCTTTTCCGTGTCCGCATGTTTCAAACTTCTTTGATATTACCTTTCACTTTCTGATTCGAGTTTTAATGCTGCCATGCGACGGAAAAAATAACAGCGCTTACGGGTCTAAACCCTCAGTAACGAGTTGAGAGCAGCTGAAGGGCATAAGGGCATGGGCGTGCGGCGCCAAAAGCGCACGCGTCAGGAGGAAATTCCACTGCACAACAGAAGAGATAGACAGCAATGATCTGGAAGGGGAAGTAAATATACCTAGGACTACGTCAACACAACCACCATCCACGGCAACGGCACGGAAAAATTGCGTGTCGCATCAGCCTATGCACCGGAAGCGAAAGGACGCTAGCATACACTTCAGCTTGCATCTATTCTTCATATTCTTGCGTCCGAAGGGGATGCACATATAATTGGTCAATTTGTACGAACATACTCGTCGCCTGAACCATGGAAATTATCATCTTCTTGAGTTCGCTGTTCCTCGCCTGTACCATACAGTCGCAAAGGTAATAGATAAGCTGTCATGGTGTACAACTTGATGCTAGACGTCAGACGAAGTGCAGACGTTTGTTGATCAAAGCTTGAGGTGGAGAACGCCTAAGATTTGTTGGTTATTGGAAACCTTGGATCAAATGGTCGAAAGTCCTCGAATGTCGTAAATGAGAAAATCGAAGCTAAAATACCTAACGCTGCCTCAACTGACTTAGCGGTGAAATTTCAGGCCGCTTCCTACCTCGGTGGGGTCGATGGCGTCCCTGACGTTATTTAGCTACCCAACTTTGAGAAGCACTTAACGTGGTGAGCTTTGATTTTTGTCTCGTCGGATCGTGATGTTACAGATAAACCATGTCCCAGTGATAATGCTATACCTTATTATACGCCGTCTACTCTCCTTTGGACATGGGAGGACCGGTACAAGGGATGTCATAAATTACGACTGAATTTCTGAGGAAATATCGGCGGTGAGGTTCGCATCCCGTGTTGGCCGGGTCTCACTAAGCTCCATCTCACTGGATGCAGCTTCACCATTGTCGAGCCGGAGGGTCTGGAGATTCATAATCAAGCGACAACACTGTATTCGGTCGGTACGAGGGTGATAATGGACATGGATAGGATTAAAACTCACGCCTAACGAAAGGAAGGATATGGGCCAGCCAAATACAATATGCGCCTTTGATGCCTGACGAATAAAGGAGTAGGGAACAATAGCTGCAAAGAGAGCTGAAATTCAGGGCATAGTGATGAGCAGAAAGTTTATAAGTCTACTTGAAAGGCGTACCACATACTGCGACGAGCGCGCATATGCCATCTCTTGTTACCAGTCGTGCGACTGGTGCGCCGAGTGCCACGAGATCCTTTTTCATCAGCGTCAGTATGGCGAGCGAAATGTGCGTGACCCAAACTGAGATACTGTATTACGATGAGTATCGCACGCAACGGACGCCTCTTGATCCGCTACCACATCCTGCTCCTGTTTTCCCACGCTCTCGACAGCGCAGAAACAGAGCAGCTGGTGCTAATATCGGATTATTGTAGCGCGTATATAGGCCTCTTCAACTGCTTCACCACACCACGCCTGCTTAAATGTCAAAACCGACGCCGAGCTCTCAAACAGCACGAACCAAAAATGCGAACGCGAAAGACCGGGAGGACCCAAAGGCCCAGACAGGCCGCACGACTAGACAGAAAAACGGAACGGGATTTATAGTCGAGGAACTGGAGAACATCAAGAATGCTAAAAAAGGCAGGGAATATCTCGAAACCAACAGTTTATTAGTACCGGCGGGGATGCCAATTACCACGGCAATGGCAGCGAGCTGTCTTCACCAAATCACCATTATGGCACCTGGTATCCCAACTATAGTCATCGACGCCATAAGGGGAATGGCCTTCCTTCTGGACGAGATCGACACGACGGTAGCCACCCAGACCTACCACGATGGCTTTAATGCAGAACTCGACAACTTCACCACCGAGCTGGGTCAACTCGTCACCGACACGCAAGCCAAAGTGGACCTCCAGCTGGCGGAACTGGCTAAGGCGACTACCCAACTTACACGGACTGTCAACGAGGCAGGCCTACAGACACAGTCTTTATCTCAGATGCAGGGGATAAACCATGCTCACACGGCCGCTCCTGGACAACTGACGTACAGCCAAGTCCTTGTACAGTCACCTAAGGAACTGGACCCTCGAATGCTATCACGACACAATATCAGGAAACGTCAAATCATGTTGGATGGAGTAGAAAAGGAGTCGAGGTTCGGGAAAATGGGGGATCGGGAGATGAAGGAGGAAATCAACAAGCAGCTGAAAGCGCTCAAGGCTGGGGACCTGGTGAGGGCAAGGGCAACGACGAGGCAGAGGAATGGTGGTGTGCTACTGGAGATGGACTCAGACTACGGAGTGGCATGGACACGAACTCGGGAAAACATCAGTAAACTCTGCGCGGCAATAGGGGGACAAGTTACCACAAAGCAATGATCGTATAACCTCATCGCAAAATTCGCACCGCTGTCAGCTCCTCTAGAGGACGAGACGTTCATGAAGGAGGTACAGGACGCTAACAACCTAGACGACGGCATCATTACATCGATGCGATGGTTGAAGCCCCTACACCGCCGCAAGAAGGGACAGATCTGTGGCCATATCATATTGAAGGTAACTGACGCGACAGAGGCTAACCGCATGATCACCCTAGGCATGTACGTGGCTAACAAGAAGCTCACAGTCGAGAAGTGTAACGTGGACCCAGTGCGATGCTTGAAGTGCCAAGGGTACAATCACTTCGCTAAGGAGTGCGTCGTAAACCACGACATCTGTGGACACTGCGGAGAGCGAGGACACCGGACGAGCGCCTGTACTAACACCACAAAGGTTCACTGCACCTCATGCAACATGGACGACCATCCCAGCTATGACAGGTATTGTCCTACCTTCCTGAGGAAGGTGGCCGATAAGAACAGCATCACTCCGGAGAACAACCTACCCTTCATCCAGACCGACGAAGCATGGACTTGGAACAAAACTGTTGACGATAGGAAACACGTATCGGACCCGGGCCTCAACTATAACCACCCAGCCCCAGCTATCTTCTACCAGCAGGGAAACCAGTATGAAAGGAGTCAACAACGTAAACACCAGATGAACCAGAAACCAGGAAGCGGGCACGATGGGGGACCGCCCAGGTGGGAGGACCCGCCACCCTTAACTCAGGAGGACGACGAAGGATACCAACAATGGGCCCAGCCTGCTACTAACATCCCGGACTTTGAATAAGTAGATGCCACAACCACCAACTCAACCACCAGCAAGCGACCACCTCCGAATACTTCAAATAAACCTCAACAAATCAGAATCTGCGCACCTAGAACTAGTCAACGACGACCTCAGCAAAAACTACGATGTTATACTAATTCAAGAACCCCACACCACGACTTTCGGCAACATACGGACACCAAATCAATTCCGACAGGTCTACCCAGGCGGACGACAGGACCCCAACACAAAAGTGCGCTCTGGAATATGGGTAAACAGGGAAATCGACACAGGATGCTGGAAAGAGCTACCTATCCCCGACACCGGCGACATCACCGCAATCCAGCTCACAGGCAACTACGGACGACTGACAATACTCAACGTGTATAGCCCATGTGAAAACGACAGCGCCGAAGCAAAACTACACCAATATCTACAAAACCGAGGCCAGGACATCTACACTGGTGCGACCGACCACATGATATGGGCAGGTGATTTCAACCGCCACCACCCACTATGGGATAGGGCGGAGGACGTCCACCTGTTCACGAGGCAGGCTATGGCAGCAGCTGACAAGCTGATTGAGTTATTAGGAACGTACGGAATGGTTATGGCGCTACCAAAGGATCTACCAACCCTACAACACATGGTCACTAAGAAGTTCTCTCAACCGGACAACGTTTTCTGCACGGAGAACCTTGCGAACCTCTTCACCACCTGCGAAGTGGACTACAACCACCAACCAACCAAGACCGACCACTACCCCATCAAGTCCACTATCGAACTAACCCATGACTCCACCCCTAGCTCACCGGCCTACAACTTTTGTATGGCCGACTGGGACGACTTCAATAAGAACCTCAAAGCTCGGATCGCTGACATCATACCACCTCGACACTTGCTCACCAAAGAAGAGTTCGACGAGGCGACTATAGCACTGACGGAGGCAATCAAGGACACCATACGAACGAGGATCAAACTCCAGATGCCACTCCCTGATAAAAAGCGATGGTGGACAAGCGAGGTCGAAACAGCAAAAAGGAGGAAAAATAGGGCCGGTCGCCTCTCAAGACAACACCGCGCAACACCAGGACACCCTGCGCACCGCCATCTCAAAGAGGCTAGAGACTCCTTCGCAAAGCTAATGATCAAAACCAAAAGAGAGGATTGGAGCGAATGGCTTCTTGAGGCGGGCACAAAGGATCTGTGGACTGCTAACTGTTACATTAGGGATCCAGTGGGCGACGGAGGTCGACCGCGAATCCCATCCCTCCTCGTCACCAACGAGTATGGTGAACAAGTCGAAGTCACAGGGAACAAGGAAAAGGCAAAGTTGTTCGCTAACGCATTTTTTCCCAGACCTCCTGCGACCTCCTCAGTACCCAAAGACTTCAACTACCCGGATCCACTACCTGACCCAGAACCCATCTCCCGATCGCAGATAGCGCGCCACGTTCTCAAGCTGGCCCCATACAAAGCATGCGGAATTGATGAGATCCCAAACATAGTGCTCCAAAAGTCGCTGACCATCATACTAGATCACCTCTACTTCATCTTCAAAGCAATCTTCGAACTGGGGGTCTACCCTGAGGAGTGGAAGCAATCTATCACAGCCGTACTGCGGAAGCCAGGAAAGCCAAACTACAAAATTGCGAAGGCCTACCGTCCAATTGCACTCCTTAACACCATCCCTAAAGTCCTGACGTCCATTGTCGCAGAGAATATCAGCCACCTCGTCGAAAAACACAACTTGGTTCCTAAAAACCACTTCGGAGGACGACCTGGCCACACCACAGGCGATGCAGTACACTACCTGGTTCACAAGATAAAGGACGCATGGCAGAGAGGCAAGGTGGTATCGATTCTTTTTCTCGACGTCGAGGGAGCCTTCCCAAATGCAGTGACCGACCGTCTAATCCACAACCTCCGGAAGCGCAAGATTCCCAAAGTATATGTAGATTTCATCGAACGGTTGCTAACAAACAGGAAAACAAAACTCAAGTTCGACGACTTCATATCCGAACTCATCAATATCGACAACGGGATCGGTCAAGGCTGCCCTCTATCCATGATACTATATATCATCTTCAACTCGGATCTACTGGAACTGGTGGACCTGGACGACGATGAGGATGCAGTCGGCTATGTGGATGATGCCACTATCCTGGCAATTGGTGATGACCTCGATGATACCACTGACAAGCTCCATCTCATCATGCACGAAGACGGTGGGGGACTCACTTGGAGCGAGGAGCACAACTCTCGATTCGAGGTCTCCAAACTTGTGATAATGCATGCTGTTAGGCCCCGACAAGTCAACGAACTTGAGTCACGGCCCCGACTAGAAATAAACGGAGAACTAGTCACCGAAGTCAACAGCTACAAATACCTGGGAGTTCACATCGACAATCAGCTACGATGGGACGTGCAGCTTCAAAAAGCGACGGAAAAGGCAACAGCCTGGGTGCTGAACTTTCGACGGCTAACGAGACCATCCACAGGAATACGCGCCAAACTGATGCGCCAACTATTCATCTCAACAGTTATCCCGAAGATGACATATGGCCTTGACGTCTGGTACACTCCACCGACAAAGCCACCAGGAAGCACAAATTCCCAAGGATCAGTACTCACCCTTCGACAAATGACCAAAATTCAAAGGATGGGCACCTTGGCAGTTGCGGGAGGCATGCAGTCAACCGCAAATGACCTACTGGACGCACACGCCGGAGTCTTTCCCATGGAGCTGACCTTACGAAAGATCTGTCATAGGTCCATAGTACGGATGTGCACTCTCCCAGATACTCACCCACTTAGGTCGATTGTGCGGAAGGCAGGGGCTACGCCCCCGAAAGTCCATCTCTCACCAATCGACAAGTTGGTAAGGATCTTCGAGATCAACCCGAGGAGATTTGAAATCATCAGACCCGCCAACACCGCCCCATCCTACAGACCACCATTCAGTATCGAAATAGCCAATAGCAGAGAGGAATCTATGGAGAACGAGAGGAAGGATAAAACGAGCATCAAAGTATTTTCAGATGGGTCAGGATTCAAGGGTAACACAGGTGCCGCGGCTGTACTCCTACGGGAAGGCCGGCTGGTGCCAACTGCTACACTAACATATCATCTAGGCGACGCAACCAAGCACACCTCATACGAAGCAGAAGCGACTGGAGGTATTCTGGCCATGTGGATCCTCAAAGCCATCAACACCAAGAGGGACGATGAAATCCGGGTCTACACCGACAGCCAAGCTCTAATCAAAGCGATTAGATTTCCAAAGGCCAAATCGGGTCAGACACTACTAACAGAGTTCACAGCGCTCGCAAAACAAATCCCAGGCCGGATCAAGCTCTCCTGGATATCTGGCCA
>Ga0247741_1000454_pt1 | contig 23586 bp, 21 predicted proteins | sample UWRJL213509R2_FD_180945 | JGI IMG/M metagenome (GOLD analysis project Ga0247741, IMG submission 180945) | Plant litter microbial communities from Arlington Agricultural Research Station in Wisconsin, United States - UWRJ-L213-509R-2 | ecosystem: Environmental > Terrestrial > Plant litter >... | reverse complement strand
CAAGCGAGGCCGCGTCGTCGAAATCGGCCTTTCGGGTCTGTACGCCCTTGGCGGCAAGGTCGGCGAGCTTTGCGGTGTCGCGGCTGGCGGCGATCAGGTTGGCCGCGGGAACCTTGTAGGTTTCGAGCAGGTGATGGATGACGCGCTGGCCGAGCTGGCCGGCTGCACCGGTGATGAGAATCGTTTCGCTCATATGTCTAAACCTCCAGGTTCATTTATTGGTCTCGAAAAGAGACTAGCACTAGAATAGGGATTGACTAGCCGGTGTAAAGGAGGCAGTTTTTGCGCTGTAAGTTACCAAAAGGGAACCACGCATGGCCGGCACTGTCGTCAATCTGAAAAGCAAGGCGGAGTTGAAGAGCAAGTCCGAGCCGCGCGTTCGGCACGACGTCGATCTCAGCAAGCTTGATTTCAACAATTGCCCGGTGCGCGACATGATGCAGCAGATCGGCGGCAAATGGTCGACGCTGATGCTGGAAGCACTGTCGCAGCGGCCTTTTCGCTTCGGCGAACTCAGGCGGATGATCCCGGATATTTCGCAACGCATGCTGACGCAGACGCTGCGCGACCTGCAGCGCGACGGCTATGTCGAGCGGGAGGTGTTTCCGACCAAGCCGCCGAGCGTTGAGTACCGCCTGACGGATCTTGGCCGGTCGCTATACCAGACGCTGGCGCTGTTGCTGAACTGGGCGGAGAACAACCATGGTGCCGTTCGCGCCGCGCGGCTCCAGTTCGACGCGTCTGGTGCCTAGCTCTCAGCTTTTTTGCCGGCCTTCGGTCAGGAACAGCAGGAAGGCAAGGCTGGGGAAACAGAGGCCGATCCATGCCGTCATCGTCCAGCCGCCCGTCGCAAAGGCCCAACCGCCGATGGCCGAGCCGAGCGCGCCGCCAACGAAGAAGGTCGCCATGAACAGGCCGTTGAGACGGCTGCGGTGCTCCGGGCTGATCGCATAGATCGCCCGCTGGCCGACCACCAGATTGGTCGTTACCCCGAAATCCAGAATGATCGCGGCGGCTGTCAGCAATGTCAGCGCGAGCACCGAGCCGTCGGTGGCGAAGTGGCTGATCAGGAACGCGACGATGCCGCAGAGCATGGCCATGGTGGAGGCGATCTTGCCGAGATTGCGGTCGGCAAGTCGGCCGGCGATCGGTGAGGCTATCGCACCGGCGGCGCCTGCCAGTGCGAACAGGGCGATGCCGTTCTGGGTCAGGCCGAAGGCCGGGCTTGCCAAGAGCAACGGCGTGGTGGTCCAGAACAGGCTGAACGCGCCGAACATGCCGGCCTGATAGAGGGCGCGGCGCTGCAAAATGCGGGAATGCAGGGCGAGGTGGGCCATCGACGCCAGCAGCGCGCCGTAGCTCATTCTCGTGTGCGGCATGCGGACCGGGAGCTTGATGCGCAGCGTTGCGGCCAGCAACAGCATGACCACGGCGGAGAGATAGTAGACGACGTGCCAGGAACTGGCCTGCGCGACGAAGCTGGCAATCGGCCGGGCGAGCATGATGCCGCAGAGCAGGCCGCTCATGACATTGCCGACGACGCGACCGCGCGAGGCGTCCGGTGCCATGTTCGCGGCGAAGGGAACCAGAACCTGGACCGCGACCGATCCCATGCCGATACAGAGCGAGGCAGTGAGGAAGAGCGTGGGTGTAGAGGAGAGGGCTGCGCCGATCAGAGCGACGGCGGCGAGCAGGATCAGGGTCAGCACCAGCCTGCGATTTTCCATGAGGTCACCAAGCGGCACGATCAACAGCAGACCGAGGCCGTAGCCGATCTGCGTCAGGGTGACGATCAGGCCGGTCGCGGCCGGGCTGAAACCGAGCGAGGTGCTGATCGGGCCGGCGAGCGGCTGGCCGTAGTATAGATTGGCAGCCACCAGCCCGCAGGCGGCGGCGAACAGGAAGGTCATGAGGGGCGAGATCGTCGGCGCGGCGACTGTCTCGGGCGAGGCTGCTGAAAGGCTCATGCTATGCTCCGATGGGGCGAACGGATGGGTGTTACGTTGTGTATGGCTAGGTTTCGAGGGCGCCTGGACACTGGGATTTTCAATTGTCGGGATGCCTGATCAGGTGAGAAGCTTCATCGCCTGTTCGGCGACGGTCGCCATGTCGGTCTCGCTGCGTCCGGTCTTGCCGACGACGCGCATGCCGGCGGTCAGGCACAGCAGGGCACGGGCGGTCACGGCGCTGTCGATCGCTGTTGAAATCGAGCCATCTTCCTGCCCGAGACGGATGAGATCGCGCAAATGAGTCTCATTGGCATCGAAGGCCGCGGCGACGCGTTGCGCGGCCTCCTCGTCGAAGATAGCCAGTTCATTGGCGCTGCCGACGACGAGACAGCCCTGGCGGCCGGACACGCCGTGCGACGAGATGGCGTAGGAGACAAGCAACTCGCGAACCTTGTCACGGCCGCTGCCGACTTTGGCAAGACGGGTGTCCAGGAGATCGCGGCGGATGGCGCGGTAGCGATCGAAGGCAGCGAGGAAGACACCGCGCTTGTCCTTGAAGGCCTTGTAGACGCTGCCCGAGGTGAGTTCCATCGCCTCTGTCAGTTCGCTGATCGAGGCGGCGTGGTAGCCGCGCTCGGAGAAGACGCGAAGCGCCTTGGCGAGGGCTGCATCCATATCGAACGCACGCGGTCTGCCGCGGGTCCGACTGGTGGCATCGGATATTGCTGTGCTCATCATCCGGCTTATTAGGAAACGATCGTTTCCAAATCAAGCGAAACTTTTGCGTTTTGACAATTTAGAGATCGAGTACCCAGGTCTGGCCGTTGAGTTCGGGACCGAACATCCTGTGCTTTTCCTCTGAGACAAGGCGGAAGCCGGCCTTGACATAGATGCTGCGGGCGGTGTGCAGGATGTCGTTGGTCCAGAGCGATATCTGCCGGTATCCCTTGGCTCTGGCGAAGCGGATGCATTCTGCCACCAGGGTCCTGCCGAGACCAAGGCCGCGGGCGGATTTGTCGATATAGAGCAGCCGTAGCTTGGCGATGCCGTCGCCGCCATTGGTGATCAGCACCGAGCCGATGTTGATGCCAGCGCGTTCGGCAATCCAGCAATATTCCATTTCCGGATCGAAACGATTGAGGAACTGTCCGGCGACTTCGGCGATCAGGCCTTCGAAGCGCATGTCCCAACCATACTCCTCCGTATACGCCCGCGCCTGGCTCTCGACGATCCAGCCGATATCACCGGGGCGGTGAGCGCGGATCATGGCGGGCGACGGCGTGGCGGCGGGATCGAGCAGGCTGCGGATCGTGTGCATGGCGTGGACGATACTCTGCGGTTCGCCAATGGCGAGGGGCTCGAATCGCTCGGCAAGCTGGGCATTCGATCGCCGGACGAGCTCATCGAACTGGATGAGTCCTCTATCGGTGACAACAGCGAACTGGCTGCGTCGATCCGTCGGATCTGGTCTGGTTTCGATCAGGCCATCGCTCTTGAAGCGCTTGAGGATTCGGCTCAGATAGGCCGGATCAAGCTGCAGATCACGTGCCAAGGCGACGGCGCTGATGCCGTCGTGGGAGCAGATCTCGAACAGGACGCGCGCATCCGTCAGGGTAAACGGCGTATCGAGATATGCCTTATTCAGAACGCCAATGAAATTTGTGTAAAAGCGGTTGAAATCGCGGGCAGCCTCGACGAGGGCGGAATCGGTCATGGGTCAATCTCCTGATCGGAGAGTTTGTCATTCATGTCTTTGACTGAGTCAACTAAATTGGATTGGCGCGGGTTTCGTTTAATACGTTATTTTCTGCTGGCCGAACCGCGGGGATTTGACGATGCGATCGCCGTTGGCGAGCGAAGACGTGGCGCGCTGTTTGGTCGCACGGTCCTTCGTGCAGGTTAGCTATGCGGAAACGGTGGTTGAAACGCCGGTGCTTTAAATGACATTGGTCAATTCTTGTGCAAACTATAAAAAGGGTAGTTTATGGCTGATCACCATGTCGTTGTCGTCGGTGGGGGCTTCGGTGGCCTGCAGCTGGTAAACGACCTGAAGGGCGCGGGCGTTCGCATCACGCTTGTCGACCGGCGCAACCACCACCTGTTCCAGCCATTGCTCTACCAAGTCGCCACGACCATCCTCTCGACATCCGAGATCGCCTGGCCGATCCGCCATCTCTATGCCGACCGGCCCGATGTGACGACGCTGCTTGGCGATGTCTCGGGCGTCAATGCTGCAACGAAGGAAGTGACGCTGCGTGATGGCAACGTGCTCCGATACGATACGCTCGTTCTCGCCACCGGCGCGACGCATGCCTATTTCGGCCGTGACGAGTGGGAGCCCGTGGCGCCCGGTCTGAAAACGCTCGAGGATGCGACGACCATCCGACGGCGCGTTCTTATGGCATTCGAACAGGCGGAAACCGCCCAGGACGCGGCCACGCGCGAGGCCTTGCTGACCTTCATAATCGTCGGTGCCGGCCCGACCGGCGTGGAACTTGCCGGCATCATCGCCGAGCTGGCGCACAAGACGCTGCCGAAGGAATTCCGCAACATCGATACGCGCACCGCGAAGGTGATGCTCGTCGAGGCCGGCCCGCGCGTGCTGCCGACGTTCGTTCCCGAGCTTTCCGACTATGCGTTGAAGGCGCTGAACGATCTCGGCGTGCAGGTGCGACTCGGCAAGCCGGTCACGCAGTGCACGGCCGAGGGCGTTCAGATCGGCGAGGAGTTCATTCCCTGCCGGACAATCAGCTGGGCCGCCGGCGTACAGGCGTCGCCGGCCGCGAAGTGGTTGGGCATACCGGCAGACCGGGCAGGGCGCGCGATCGTCGAGAAGGACCTCACGGCGCCGGGCCTGCCGGATGTTTTCGTCATCGGCGACACGGCCTCGGTAATGCAGGAGAGCGGTGCGCCTGTGCCGGGTGTGGCGCCAGCTGCAAAGCAGCAGGGTGGCTACGCGGCGAAAGTCATCCGCGCGCGCCTGACCGGCAAGGCACCACCGGTGTTTCACTATCGCCATCAGGGAAGCTTGGCGACCATCGGGCGGAGTGCGGCGATCGCCGATTTCGGCCGGATAAAGCTCAAGGGCGGACTTGCCTGGTGGATATGGGGAATCGCCCATATCTACTTCCTGATCGGCACGCGTTCGCGCTTTGCCGTCGCCTGGAGCTGGTTGTGGATCTTCCTGACGCACCAGCACAGCGCGCGCCTGATTACGCAGCGCGAGACCATTCCCGATAAGAAATAGACTATCGGTCGAACACGCTCAAAAATGAAACCCCGCTTGAGAAAGCGGGGTTTTGATTCGTTGTGAACTTGGCCTTTCGGTCTTGGCTCTGGTCAGCCGAGAGAGGCGATGTCGATGACGAAGCGATAGCGGACATCGCTCTTCAGCACGCGCTCATAGGCTTCGTTGATGTCCTTGATGTCGATCTTCTCGATCTCAGACACGATGTTGTGCTTGGCGCAGAAATCCAGCATCTCCTGGGTTTCCTTGATCGAGCCGATACCGGAGCCGGCAAGCGCCTTGCGGCCGCCGATGACCGAGAAGGCGTGAACGGGGGCAGGGTGCTCCGGCGCGCCGACCAGCACCATGGTGCCGTCGACCTTGAGCAGGCCGAGATAGGCGTTCCAATCGATAGCAACGCCGACGGTGCAGATGATCAGGTCGAAGGTGCCGGCGAGTTTCTTGAAGGTCTCGGCATCCGAGGTGGCGTAGTATTCCTTGGCGCCGAGCTTCAGGCCGTCTTCCTTCTTCGACAGCGACTGCGAGAGAACGGTGATATCGGCGCCCATAGCCGCACCGATCTTGACGCCCATGTGGCCGAGGCCGCCCATTCCGACGATCGCCACTTTCTTGCCGGGGCCGGCCTTCCAGTGCGATAGCGGCGAATAGAGCGTGATGCCGGCGCAGAGCAGCGGTGCGCCGGAATCGAGCGGGATGTTTTCGGGGAAGGACAGGACGTAGCCTTCCTTGACGACGATCGAATCCGAATAGCCGCCATAGGTTGGCGTGGTGCCGTCGGCCTCGACGTCGTTGTAGGTTCCGACGATACCCGGAAGATACTGCTCGATGTCGACATTGCGCTCGGGCAGGCCGACGCAGGAATTGACGAAGCAGCCAACGCCGACATGGTCGCCGACCTTGAACCTAGTGACCTTGGCGCCGACAGCAGACACCACGCCGGCAACCTCATGGCCGGGAACCATCGGGTACTTCGAATTGCCCCATTCGTTACGGGCCTGGTGGATGTCCGAGTGGCAGACGCCGCAATATTTGACCGAGATCACGACATCGTCATCATTCGGTTCGCGGCGTTCGAAATTGAAGGGGGTCAGTGGTTTGGACGCGTCCGTTGCCGCGTAGCCTTTTGCAATAGCCATCTCATCGTCCTTTGGATTCGATCGGGAATTGAACGCGAGGACTATGCGCCACAAGCGCCGGCCGCGTTAGCGCGATTCTCCGGGCTTTTTGCCCGATCCTGCAAACACGAAAAAGGCGGCCCCTGATGGAGCCGCCTTTCGATTTGTTTTGAGCTGTTAGCTTCAGGCTGCCAGCGAGGCGATGTCGATGACGAAGCGGTAGCGCACGTCGCTCTTGAGAACGCGTTCGTAGGCTTCGTTGACGTCCTGGATGTTGATCTTCTCGATTTCCGAGACGATGTTGTGCTTGCCGCAGAAATCCAGCATTTCCTGGGTTTCCTTGATCGAGCCGATCATAGAGCCGGAGAGGCTCTTGCGGCCCGGGATCAGCGAGAAGGCGTGAACCGGGATCGCATGCTCAGGGGCGCCGACGATGACCATCGAGCCGTTGACCTTGAGCAGGCCGAGATAGGCGTTCCAATCGATCGCGACACCTGCGGTGCAGATGATGAGATCAAAGGTGCCGGCGAGCTTCTGGAAGGTCGAAGCATCTGACGTCGCGTAGTATTCCTTGGCGCCGAGCTTCAGGCCGTCTTCCTTCTTGGAAAGCGTCTGGCTGAGAACGGTGATATCCGCACCCATTGCGGCGCCGATCTTGACGCCCATGTGGCCAAGGCCGCCCATGCCGACGATCGCGACCTTCTTGCCGGGACCGGCCTTCCAGTAGTGCAGTGGCGAGTACAGCGTGATGCCGGCGCAGAGCAGCGGTGCGGCACCGTCGAGCGGCAGGTTGTCCGGGATCGACAGGACGTAGCCTTCCTTGACGACGATCGAGTCGGAATAGCCGCCCTGGGTCGCCGTCTTGCCGTCGGCTTCGACGCTGTTGTAGGTCTGCACGAGGCCCGGCATGTAGTGTTCGTTGTCGAGGTCGCGGTTGGCGCAACCGACGCAGCTGTCGACGAAGCAGCCGACACCGACGTGGTCGCCGACCTTGAACTTGGTGACGTTGGCGCCGACGGCGGATACGATGCCGGCGATTTCGTGGCCAGGAACGATCGGATAGACGGCATTCTTCCATTCGTTGCGAACGGTGTGAATGTCGGAATGGCAGATGCCGGCAAACTTGATGTCGATGACGACGTCGTCCGCATTCGGTTCCCGACGCTCGAAGGTGAACGGCGTCAGCGGCTTGGAGGCGTCTGTAGCAGCATAGCCTTTTGCGATAGCCATGGGAAAACTCCATATTTTCTTGGGGGTGGTTCGACGAGGGCACTTATGCCGTAAAGGCCGCGCGAGGCGTTAGAGTGATCCTCTTGCGTTTTTGCACGATCCTGCAAATGTCGCCGCGGCTGCTGCTTGCGCTACGCCAGTTCCATTCTACATAAGCAGTCGCGACGCTACCGACGCCGTTCTCACCGGAAAGTTTGCCCGATGACCTTGCCTTTCAATCGCTACCAGGAGATCGTCTCGATCGCCGCTCGTTATATATCCGGCGACGGGGCGGTACAGACTGGCATCGACGGGCTGGGTATCAGTCGCCGATCTACCCCGAGCGCTCCGTGCCACAGCAGCTATCAACCATGCTTCGCCATGGTGATCCAAGGGGCAAAGAGCCTGCAGCTGGGCACCGATACCATCAACTACGGTGCCGGCGACTATCTGCTGACCTCGCTGGATTTGCCGGTCGCCTGGCGCGTGGTCGAGGCGAGTAGCGAGGTTCCACACTTTTGCATCACGCTCGCCATCAACAAAGAAAAGCTGCTTCATCTTCTCAGCCTGTCCACGGTGCAGCGCGCAGCCGCGCCACCGTCGCGTCAACGCGGTATCGTCGTCAATGCCGCGACGCCGGAGCTTCTCGATGCCGCCGTGCGGCTTCTGCGCTTGCTTGATCGTCCGGCGGACATTCCGGCGATGGCGCCACTGATCGAGCAGGAGATCCTCTATCGCATCCTGAGCGGACCGGCCGGCGATCAACTCATCGACATGGTGATCGCCGACAGTCAGGGCCATCGCATCTCCCGCGCCATCGCATGGCTGCGCGAGAATTTCGCCCGAACGCTGCGCGTCGAGGAACTGGCGGAGTACGTCAACATGAGCGTCTCGTCGTTCCATCATCATTTCAAGACGATCACGGCGATGACGCCGGTCCAGTACCAGAAGCAGATCCGGTTGCACGAGGCTCGGCGGCTGATGCTGATCGAGCGGCTGGATGCGGGCACTGCCGGGCACCGGGTCGGATATCAGAGCCCTTCGCAGTTCAGTCGCGAATATAGCCGTCTCTACGGACTGTCGCCGGCGCGTGACGTCGATGCCGTTCTGAACGCTGCCGAATAAACGGGCGATACACGCCGAAAATTTATGCGATCCGTCATTTCCACCTCTTGACGGGTCGCGGGGTTTGCAGCATAAAGCGCACGAACCGTACCGTACGGTACCCATCGGGAGCTTATGTCGTGTCCGTCGAGAACTTGGAGCCCAGCGAATTTTCGCCGCGCCAGAACGCTGTTCTGGAACAGGCGCTGCGGTTGCTCGTCGATGGTGGCGAAAAGGCGTTGACGACGTCGGGCGTGGCGCGCGCGGCCAACTGCTCCAAGGAAAGCCTTTACAAGTGGTTTGGCGACCGCGACGGCCTGCTGTCGGCGATGATCGCTTATCAGGCGAGCAAGGTCCGCACCTTCGAGCGCAACGGAGAGCGGCTGACATCCGCCAGCCTGCACGACCACCTCGTCATTTTTTCGCGCGATCTGCTGGAGGTTCTGGCCGGCGACGTGTCGCTGGCGCTGAACAGGCTTGCCATCGGCCAGTCGCCTCGGGACGGATCGAAGCTCGGCAAGCTGCTGCTGGAACGCGGCCGCCGCCAAATCGACCGCCGGGCCATGGGCCTGATCGATTCCGGCAAGCGCGCCGGCCTGCTTCGCTTTTCCGACGCAGACGAGGCGTATCACACATTCTATGGCCTGATCGTCTCCGACCTGCATGTGCGCATGCTGCTCGGCGATACCACAGGCGTGAAGGACACCGCGCGTCAGGCGGAGAGGGCGGTGACCGCCTTCCTCCGGCTCTACGGCACAGAGAAGGCGCTGGCCGAGATGCCGGCCATCGTCTGACCACCAGTTTACCGAATACTGACAGTTTACAAGACAAGCAAAGGGAAGGAAAATTCAAATGCGCGTCTATTACGATCGTGATGCTGATCTCAACCTCATCAAGTCCAAGAACGTCGTTATCGTCGGCTACGGCTCCCAAGGTCGCGCGCACGCGCTGAACCTGAAGGACAGCGGCCACGCCAACGTCGTGATCGCGCTCAAGGCAGAATCGCCGACCGTCAAGAAGGCCGAAGCCGACGGCTTCAAGGTCATGACCGTTGCCGAAGCCGCCAAGTGGGGCGACCTGCTGATGATGGCAACGCCTGACGAGTTGCAGGCCGACATCTACAAGGCCGACATTGCCGGCAACATCCGTGACGGCGCGGCCATCGCTTTCGCACACGGCCTCAACGTTCACTTCGGCCTCATCGAGCCGAAGTCGACGCTCGACGTCGTCATGATCGCGCCGAAGGGCCCGGGCCACACGGTTCGCGGCGAATACCAGAAGGGCGGCGGCGTTCCCTGCCTCGTTGCCGTTCATCACAATGCTTCGGGCAACGCGCTTGAACTCGCGCTCTCCTACGCTTGCGGCGTCGGCGGCGGCCGTTCGGGCATCATCGAAACCAACTTCCGCGAAGAGTGCGAAACCGACCTCTTCGGCGAACAGGTCGTTCTGTGCGGCGGTCTCGTCGAACTGATCCGCGCCGGCTTCGAGACCCTCACGGAAGCTGGTTATGCGCCTGAAATGGCCTACTTCGAGTGCCTGCACGAAGTGAAGCTCATCGTCGACCTGATCTATGAAGGCGGCATCGCCAACATGAACTACTCGATCTCGAACACGGCAGAATGGGGCGAGTACGTCACCGGCCCGCGCATCATCACGGCTGAAACCAAGGCTGAAATGAAGCGCGTCCTCGCCGACATCCAGACCGGCAAGTTCACGTCTGATTGGATGCAGGAATACAAGGCAGGCGGCTCGCGCTTCAAGGGCATCCGCCGCATGAACGACAACCACCAGATCGAGGAAGTCGGCGCCAAGCTGCGCGGCATGATGCCCTGGATCGGCAAGAACAAGCTGGTCGACAAGTCGGTCAACTAAGCTTTTCTGTTGTGGAATTGGTTGAGGCCGGTGCGAAAGCGCCGGCCTTTATCGTTTTGGTTGCTTTGGAGCGCTGTGGCTCCCCGGTTCTCCCTCGTCCCGGACTTGATCCGGGATCCAGCAGCGTCGCGTCCGCGACGCGGAAGAGTCCTTTCAGCCCAAGGACTTGGGCTGGCTGGATTCCTGTCACAAGGACACGAATGAGGGTGGAGAGTGTGATGCCGTCACACCGAACGCCGACCACTGACCGCGTGATACAGCCACAGCACCACCACCGCACCGATCACCGCCACCACCAGGCTGTAAATGTTGAAGCCGGTGACGCCCGACGCGCCGAAGAAGGTGAAGATGACGCCGCCGACGATGGCGCCAACGATGCCGAGGACGATGTCCATCAAAATGCCGGAGCCGGTCTTGTTGACAATCTTGCTGCCGATGAAACCGGCGATCAGGCCAAGAATTATCCAGGCGATGACAGACATTTCGCTTCCCCTCCTTGATCGGCCGAACAATCCGGCCATCTCTTAGGAGGAGCTAAAGTTATGGTGCCGGAATTCAAGGCTCGGCGGAGCCTCATGTTGAATTTTTACTCTTCGTTTCAAAACACTACCGAAGGAGGATGACATGGGTATCTTTGATGACGCCGTTCCCGGTGGGAACATATCGAAGCCGATCATGATCGCGCTGGGCGCGCTGCTGGTCGGCAAGCTGCTTGGCGGCAAGAGCGAGCCCGAAGAGGCCCAGCGGCCGGGACAGCCCTCCAATGCCGGCGCCGACGACGGCGGGTTGCTTGGCAATCTCGGCGGTCTTGCCGGTGGGCTGGGTGGGCTCGGCGGATTGGGCGGGCTGCTCGGCAAGCTGGCGGAAGCGGGGCAGGGGTCGGTTGCCGATAGCTGGGTGAAGCCCGGTCAGAACGAGCCGATCGCGCCCGGACATCTGGAAAACGCGCTGGGTTCGCAGACGATCAGCGATCTGGCGCGGCAGGCGGGGATCAGCGAGCAGGAACTGCTGGCGCAGCTCTCGAAGGTACTTCCCGGGGTGGTGGACAAGCTGACGCCGCAAGGGCAGATCCCCAGCCAGGCCCAGATCGCCTCGCTGCTGCGCTCCTGAAGACGATAAGCAGGTGTACATGTGCGCGATCGCTGCCTGATGAAAAGCCGGCAGAGGTGAAACCTCGCCGGCCTTTCGTCGTTATTGAATCCGTTCAGTGGCCGATCAGGCCATGATGCGGCGTGTCCAGCCGCGCTCGTCGTTGGTCACGCCCTTCTGCAGGCCGACCAGTTCGTTGCGCAGCTCCGTCGTCAGCTTGCCGGTCTCGCCGTCGCCGACCTTGAACTCGCCGCCGGCGTGGCGGACGAGGCCGATGCCAGCGAGGACCGCGGCGGTGCCGCAGGCGAAGGCTTCGACCAGCTTGCCACTGGCGGCATCAGCCTGCCATTCGGCGAAGGAATAAGGGCGCTGTTCGACCTTGAGGCGCTTCTCTTCAGCAAGAACGATGACCGAGGCGCGGGTGATGCCAGGCAGGATCGTGCCGCCGAGCGGCGGCGTGACGATGGTGCCGTCGTTCATGACGAAGAAGACGTTCATGCCGCCAAGCTCCTCGATCCATCGATGCTCCGCGGCATCGAGGAAGACCACCTGGTCGCAATTCTTCTTGGCCGCTTCCGCCTGGGCGACGAGGCTTGCCGCGTAGTTGCCGCCGCATTTGGCGGCACCCGTGCCACCGGATGCTGCGCGCGTATATTCCGTTTCGACCCAAAGCGACACGGCCTTGGCGCCGCCCTTGAAATAGGCGCCGACGGGCGAGGCGATCACGCAGAAGATATATTCCTGCGCTGGGCGAACGCCGAGGAAGGCTTCGTTGGCGAACATGAAGGGGCGCAGGTAAAGGCTGCCGTCACCCGAGGGGATCCATGACTTGTCGAGACGCACGAGTTCCTCGACCGCCTTAAGGAATAGCTCCTCGGGAACGGCAGGCATCGCCATGCGCTCGGCCGACTGGTTGAAACGCTTGGCGTTCTGTTCGGGACGAAACAGCAGGATGCGGCCGTCTTCGGCCTTGTAGGCCTTCATGCCCTCGAAGATTTCCTGGGCGTAGTGGAGGACGGCACTGGCCGGATCGAGCTCCAGCGGGCGGCGCGGCGTGACCTTGGCATCGTGCCAGCCCTTGTCCGATGTCCATTTCGCCAGCACCATATGGTCGGTGAAGACTTTCCCGAAACCGGGCGTTTCCAATGCCTTGACGCGGTCGGCGTCCGAGACCGGCGACTTATGGAATTCGATCTTGATTTCTGGCGTGTTGGACGACGCGGTCATTTCTGGCACCTTCGTAGGCTGTTGGTTCGCGGCGGCGACACTACTGCCGCCGGATATGATTTGAAAAGGCCGATTCTAGCTCAAATCGGTATTCTTCTGAGCGAAATTGTCACGGTAGCAAACAAATAGGTCAGTAATGTTGACTTATCATTTATTGCGTGGTCTTGTCCAGTAAAGACAAAAAATTACGAGGAAGCCCCATGCTGAATTGGGAAAACATCTTTGCAACCCGCTCATCGCGCATGCGCGCTTCTGAGATTCGCGAGCTCCTGAAGCTTCTTGACCAGCCCGACATCATCTCTTTCGCGGGAGGCATTCCGGATCCTGCGCTGTTTCCCGACAAGGAATTCAAGCAGGCCTATGTCAATATCTTCGACAGCTCGGCCGTCAACTCGGCGCTGCAATATTCGGTCAGCGAGGGTTACAAGCCCTTACGCGAATGGCTGGTTGGCGAGATGGGCAAGCTCGGCATTCCCTGCAGTCTCGACAACGTCTTCATCGTCTCCGGCTCGCAGCAGGGGCTCGACTATCTCGGCAAGCTGTTCCTGTCGCCGAACGATACGGCGCTGGTGACATGGCCGACCTATCTCGGCGCGCTGCAGGCCTTCAATGCCTATGAGCCGGCCTACGACCAGCTGGCCCCCAACGGCAACCGCACGCCAGCCTCCTATCAGGCGCAGGCGGCGGAAGCGGGCGGCAAGGTGAAGTTCGCCTATCTCTCCGCCGACTTCTCCAACCCGACCGGCGAGACGGTCGACCTTGCGGGCCGCGAGAAGCTGATCAAGCTTGGCGACGAGATGGATATCGCCATCATCGAGGACGCCGCCTATCAGTCGCTACGCTATGACGGCGAGGCGATCCCGCCGATCCTTTCGCTTGAGATCGCCGAGAAGGGCGATATCGAGAGGACGCGGACGATCTATTGTGGCTCGTTCTCGAAGACGCTGGCACCGGGTCTGCGCGTCGGCTTCATTGTCGCCAATGCGGCCGTCATCCGAAAACTGGTGCTGATGAAGCAGGCGGCCGATCTGCATTCCTCGACGATCAACCAGATCGCCATCGCAGAAGTCGCGAAAAAGGGTTTTGACGCACAGGTCGCCAAGATCAGGGCTGCCTACAGCAAGCGTCGCGACACGATGCTGGCAGCGCTTGAACAACACATGCCCGACGGCGTGACGTGGACCAGGCCGGAAGGCGGGATGTTTGTCTGGGTCACGCTGCCCGAGGGCATGGACGGGGCGAAGCTGCTCGCCAAGTCGATCGAGACCGTCAAGGTCGCCTTCGTGCCGGGCCGGGCCTTCTTTGCCGATGGATCGGGCGAAAACACGCTGCGCATGAGCTTCTCGTCGAGCAACGAGGAGAAGATCGAGGACGGCATCGCCCGTCTCGGTAAGCTGATCGCGAGCGAAATCGGCGACCAGTAGGCCGCCGACCGCTTCGGCATTATTTATTCAGGTGCGGGCCGAGCAGCGATAGGTCGGCCTCACTAAGCCTGTCGCTGGCAGTGTTGCGCTGGTGCCAGTAGGGATAGAGCAGCTGCGGCAGGCTGACGTCGTCGAGACGCTGACGCTCTTCACCGGAGAGCTTGAAATCGGCGGCGGCGAGGTTGTCGCGGAACTGCTCTTCCGTCCGTCCGCCGATGATTACCGATGTCACCGCCTTGCGGCCGATCAGCCATGAGAGCGCCACCTGGGCCGCGCTGACGCCCCTGATGTCGCCGATGGAGACGAGGGTTTCCACGATGTTCCAGAGACGGTCCTCGTCGCGAATCGGTGGCTCGGTCCAGCCGGCGAACTGGCGGGTGCCCTCGGGCGCTGCCTGGTTGCGTCGGTGCTTGCCGGAGAGCAAGCCACCGGCGATCGGGCTCCAGACGAGGACGCCGAGGCCCTGGTCGATGCTAACAGGCAGGAGCTCGTATTCGGCATCGCGCGCTTCCAGCGTGTAGTGGATCTGCTGGCTGACGAAGCGTTCGCGGTGCTCCCGTTCGCTGATGCCAAGCGCCTTCATGATGTGCCAGCCGGAGAAGTTGGAGCATCCGATGTAGCGGACCTTGCCCTGTTTCACCAAAGTGTCCAGCGCTTCCAGCGTCTCTTCGAGCGGCGTCTGGCCGTCCCATTCGTGCACCTGGTAGAGATCGATGACATCGGTCTTCAGGCGCTTGAGGCTGGCTTCGCAGGCGCTGATCAAATGATAGCGCGAGTTGCCGGCGTCGTTCGGGCCGTCGCCCATCGGGAAGCGCGCCTTGGTGGCGATCAGCGTGCCGTTCTTCCTGACACCGCCGAGGATTTCGCCGATGATCTCTTCCGACGCGCCCGATGAATAGACGTCTGCGGTGTCGATCAGGTTGACGCCGGCATCGATGCAGATGTCGACGAGACGGCGGGCTTCGGAGACGCCGAGATCGCCGACGGTCTTTGCCCATCCCTTGCCGCCGAAGGTCATGGTGCCCATGGTAAGCGTAGACACTCTGAGGCCCGAGCGGCCAAGCTGACGATATTCCATTGGTGGTCCTCCAATCCCAAAATTAAAAATGAAAACGTCGGCTAGAAGATAGCGGCGTGCAAGGAGGGTCAAGGGGAGTGATCAACGTGCCCCATCCACCTGAGGGGGCGACTGTCACAATCATGTTAAGCCAGGTGTCTATGGAACGGGCCTTCCATCACGCCGAGGGCATCATCCATGAAAACCATCGTTTCCGCCGCAGCACTGCTTGCCGCAAGCCTCTTCGCCATCCCTGCATCCGCCGAAAATCTGGTGCTCTACACCAGCCAGCCGAACGAGGATGCGCAGGCGACCGTCGATGGCTTCATGGCCGCCAATCCCGACATCAAGGTCGACTGGGTCCGCGACGGCACGCCGAAGATCATGGCCAAGCTGCAGGCCGAGATCGAAGCCGGCAATCCTGTTGCCGACGTTCTCCTGATCGCCGACACGGTGACGCTGGAGCGCCTCAAGGAAGCCGGCAAGCTGATGGCCTACAAGTCGCCTGAGGCCGCCAACTACGATGCGTCGCTGTTCGATGCCGACGGCTATTATTACTCGACCAAGCTGATCACGACAGGCATCATCTACAACACCTCCGCCACGCTGAAGCCCACCAGCTGGAAGGATCTCACCAAGCCTGAAGCCAAGGGCCTCGTCACCATGCCGAGCCCGCTGACCTCCGGTGCCGCGCTGATCCACGCGCAGACGCTTGCCGGTGTCGATGGCCTCGGCTGGGACTTCTACAAGGATCTGGCCGGCAACGGTGCAACGGCTGCCGGCGGCAATGGCGCGATCCTCAAGGCCGTCGCTTCGGGTGAAAAAGCCTATGGCGTGATCGTCGACTACATGCCGATCCGCGAAAAGGCCAAGGGCGCGCCCGTTGAGTTCGTCTTCCCTGCTGAAGGCGTATCCGCCGTCACCGAACCGGTCGGCATTCTCTCGACCGCCAAGAACGCCGAGGCCGCCAAGAAGTTCGTCGACTATGTGCTTTCGGAAAAGGGCCAGGAAGGCTTCCTGAAGCTCGGCTATATCCCGGCGCGCAACGGCATGAAGGTTCCGGAAGGTTTCCCTGCTCGCGACACGATCAAGGTTCTGCCGATCAATGCCGCGACCGCTCTGAAGAGCACCGATGCCGATCTGAAGACCTTCTCCGGCATTTACGGCTCGAACTGAGCGTCTGACATAAATTGATGTACGGATATGTTCGTCCCGGAAACAGCCAGCCCGCCTGGCTGTTTCCTTTTATCATTCTGGTAGTGATTGTTCTCAGCGTGCTTCCGATGGCGCGGCTGGCCGTCACCGGCGTGTCGGCGCTCGCCAATGGCGGCGCAATGGCGGTTCTCTCCGATCCGGCATTGTGGTCGGCAACCTATTACACGCTCGTCACCGCCGTTTTTGGCACGATGATCTCGCTTATCATCGGCTGCGCCTTCGCGTTTCTGCTGACGCTGACGGATATTCGCGGCAAGGGGCTGCTGAGCTTCCTGTTCGTGCTTCCGATGATGATCCCGCCGCAGGTGACGGCACTCGCCTGGGTGCAGATGTCGGGCCCGTCGAGCCCGCTTCTGAAGGCGCTGCATATCGCGCCGCCGCTGGGCACGCCGCAGCCGCTCTATTCCGTCGGCGGCATCGCACTGCTTTATGGGGTGCAACACGCGCCGCTGGTCTATCTGGCGCTCAGGGCGAGCCTGATGGCGCTGCCGCGCGATGGCGTCGAGGCAGCGCGGCTTTCCGGAGCTTCCAGCCTCCGGGTGTTTCGCGACATTATCCTGCCGCTGTCGTTGCCGGGGATCATTGCCGGGGCGGCCATCTCTTTCGTGTCGTGCACCGGCAATTTCGGCATTCCCGCCATTCTTGGCATTCCGGCGTCGATCTACACGCTGCCGACGCTGATCTTCACCAAGTTCTCGGCCTTCACCAGCCGCACCTTCGGCGATGTGGCGCTGCTGTCAGCGATCATCGCCATCATTTCGGTGGCGGGGCTTGCCATTCAGGACCGGGCGCTGCGCGGGCGAGACTATCGCGTGCTCGGCCTGTCGGGCGCGACGGCGACGTTCGAGCTCGGATACTGGCGGCTGCTGTTCACGCCGATCCTGTGGGTCACGCTGTTCTTCATGCTGGCCGCGCCGTTCTTCGCGCTGCTTGCCGGCGCGCTGGTGCCGGCCTATGGCGTGCCGCTCACCTTTAAGACGATGACCTTCAACGCCTTCTCGGAAATCCTCTTCCGGCAGGCGGTGACTCGTACCGCCTTCTTCAACTCGCTGTCGCTGTCGGCGGGCACAGCCGTTTGTCTCCTCGGGGTGACACTGCTCACCGCCTATACGCTGACGCGGCGCAAGGATCTGCTGGGCCGCATCGTCGCCAGCGTCATCGAGATCCCGTATTCGCTTCCCGGCATCGTGGTCGCGGTGTCGTTCATCCTCGTCTTCGCCGCTCCGATCCCCATCATCCACGTCACGCTTTATGGCACCGTCTGGATCATCCTGATCGCGTATCTCTCGAGCTTCTTCGCCGTCAGCCTCAAGCCCGTGGTCAGCGCCTTCCACCAGCTCGATCCGGCGCTGGAAGAGGCGGCGCGGCTTGCGGGAGCGGGGTTCTTCCGGCGGCTCAAGGATATCATCGTGCCGCTGATCGCGCCCGCTGCCGGCGCCTCGGTCATCCTCGTCTTCCTGATCGCCTGCAACGAGCTGACCATCTCGGCGCTGCTGTGGTCGGCGGGGACGCAGACGCTCGGCGTCGCCATCTACAATCTCGACGACAGCGGCAGCTCCGATCTCGCATCGGCGCTGTCGGTGCTGGTCGTTCTCATGGTCGTGTTCATGATGCTGCTTCTGGAACTGTTGGCAAAGCGGCTGCCGAAGGGAGTTGTGCCGTGGCGAAACTGATCCTCAACCGCGTCGCCAAGGATTTCGGCACAGGCCGGGCCGCCGTCTCGAACCTGTCGCTCGACGTGCGCGAGGGCGGCTTCCTGGCGCTGCTCGGGCCATCCGGCTGTGGCAAGACGACGGTGCTCAGGATGATCGCCGGCTTCGAGGCGCCGACGGACGGCTCTCTGCATCTTGGCGAACGGCTGCTCGCCGACGCCTCGCAATCGCTGCCGCCGGAAAAGCGCAACATGGCGATGGTTTTCCAATCCTACGCGCTGTGGCCGCATATGAGCGTGGGCGACAATGTCGGCTATCCCCTCAAGGTGCGCGGTATCTCCGGCGAGGCTTATCGCCGGAAGGTCGCCGAGGCGCTATCGACCGTGAGGCTGGACGCCTACGCCGAGCGGCGGCCGGCCGATCTCTCCGGCGGGCAGCGGCAGCGCGTGGCGCTGGCGCGCTGCCTTGTGACGTCGCCTGACGTGGTGTTGCTCGACGAGCCGCTCGCCAATCTCGACCGGCACCTGAAGCAGGAGATGGAGGAGACGTTCCGCGAGTTCCACCAGCGCTCCGGCGCGACGATGGTCTATGTCACCCATGACCAGAGCGAGGCGATGGCACTGGCAACCGATGTGGCAGTGATGTCCGAGGGTCAGCTGCTGCAGGTGGCGCCGCCTGCCGAGATTTATGCGCGGCCGGAAGGGCGGATCGTCGGCGGGCTGATCGGGCGCGGGGCGATCGTTTCGCTGGCGTCACCGGCCGGTGACACCAGGCAGCTGGGTTGGGAGACGCTTGCGTCGCTGTTTGCGGGCGAGGGTGGCGAAAGTCCGATGGCGGATATTCTGGTGCGGCAGGAGGATGTGATCCTCGGCTCTGATGGCTTGGCCGCGAGTGTCGAATCCATACTCTACGAAGGCGAGCGCTATGCCGCCCGTTTGCGGTTGAACGATGGGCAGATTGTCCGCGCCTTCAGCAGATTGCCGCTCTTGGTCGGGGAGCGCGTCAACGTCGTCATTCGCAGCGGCTGGTGGCTCTGAGCGCTAGAGCGGGGTTTCCGAAGCAGGCTTTCGTGTCTAGTGTCGCAGTAATGCCAACCGGAAGCCGCTGATGTCGTTACGCATTGCCACGTTCAACGTCGAAAACCTGATGACGCGATTCGATTTCACCGGGTTTCGAAACCAGCTGCGGCAGGACCGGGTCATCAAGCTCTTCGATGTCAGGAGCGAAGGCGTCTACCAGCAGCTCGAGCAGGCCCGTGTGATCTCGTCCACCGATGACACGCGCCAGATGACGGCGCTGGCGATTGCCGACGCGGATGCCGACATTCTCTGCCTGCAGGAGATCGACAACATGGAGGCGCTGCAGGCCTTCGAATACGGATATCTCTTCCGTATGGTCGGAAACGGCTATCGGCAGAAATATCTGGTCGAAGGCAATGACAGCCGCGGCATCGACGTCGCCGTGCTGATGCGCGAGGAGACGCGCGATGGGCGGAAGATCGAGCTGGTCGAGGTCAAGAGCCATGCGATGGCTACCTACCGCGAATTCGATTTGTTCGACGATGATCTCGCCCAGAGCAACCATATCGACGACAAGATCTTCAAGCGCGATTGCCTGGAACTCGACCTGCTGATTGGTGGCGTGCCGATGACGCTTTACGTCGTCCATTTCAAATCGATGGGTGGGCCGCGCGAGGGCGTGGATGGACGGCGGTACACAATGCCGGTTCGCCGTGCCGAGGCGCGGGCAGTGCGCGGGATCATCGAGCGCAAGTTCGGGGTGGAGCAGGCGGCCAACAAGCGGTTCGTCATCTGCGGCGACATGAACGACTATCAGGAGCGCGTCGATGTCATCGGGCGGCGGCGAACCGGCTATACATTCCAGCATCAGGACGAAAGCGAAAGCGCGCTCGACGTGTTCAGCCGTGATGGCTTCGCGGAAAACGTCGTGCGTCGGCGCGATCCGCTCGATCGCTGGACACTCTACCACGCGCGCGGTCCGGAGGAGCAATGGCTGTGCCAGCTCGACTATATCTGGCTGTCGCCGGCTCTGGCGAAAACCAATGCCGGCCGCCTGCCTGAAATTGTCAGGCACGGTCAGCCGTTCCGCACGGTGTTTCCGCCGGGGCAGGAGGTCGAGCGCTACCCCAGGACGGGCTGGGACCGGCCGAAGGCGTCGGATCACTGCCCAGTCGTCATGGAACTGGATCTGATTTGAACGGATTTATTATGAACATCGATTTTTCCGAGGAATTTGAAGGCTGGCCGGCCAGGCAGACGGTGTTTCCGATCGCCGGCGTCGATCTCAGGGTGCTGCCGGGTGATCATCCATTCTACAGCGCCGAGCGGGATGCGATCGCGGAGAACTGGCTGAAGGAAACCGCGGCCAATCCGCATCTGTTCGACGGGCGGATGATTTTCCAGAAACGTTTGGCGCTGACCGACAAGGGGCTTTCCGGCGAAGGCTACGTTATCCCGTTCTCGACCTTCATGTGGTGGCGCCGGCAACCGGACCGGCAGGGCGGTATCCATCTGTTCGCCTATCCCGTCATCGAAACCAGCGACGGCGCGCTGGTGGCCATCCGCATGGGGCCGCACACGGCCAATCCCGGTCAGGTCTATTTCGCGGCCGGGTCGCTGGAGCCGGAGGACATGGCGGACGGGCGTTGCGATATCGAACACAATATGCGTCGCGAGGTGCTGGAAGAGACGGGCCTCGATCTTTGCGACGCCCAAGCGGGCGACGGATATTTCGCCACCCACAACAGACGCACCGTTACGCTGCTCAGGATGTTCCGATTCGATCTCACCGCTGATGAGATGGTCGAGAAGATCCACGCCCATATGCTTGTCGCCGAAGACAAGGAGATCGCCGGTCCCGTCGTCATCCGCTCCGCGGATCCGCAGGCCTACAGCTACAACATCGCCATGCTGCCTGTCATCGATTGGTACTTCCATCAGCGTTCGCTCACCTAACGCCTTGCACTCGCTCCGGCGGTCGGGCAGGTTGGCGGCACGAGGGACCGATGCAAGGAGGCCGATGTGGCGCGCAGCTACAGCGTCTATGACGTATTCACCGATCGCAGGCTGGCGGGCAATCCGCTGGCCGTCATCTTCGACGGCGACGATCTGAGCGACGAGGCGATGCAGGCTATCGCCAAGGAGCTGAACCTGTCGGAGACGGTGTTCGTTCAAGCCTCAAGCAATCCTGCCCATGTCGCAAAGGTCCGCATTTTCACGCCGGGCCGCGAGTTGCCGTTTGCCGGCCACCCGACGGTCGGGACGGCTATTGCGCTAGCGGAACGCGCCCATGGCGGTGCGACGATCGATCTGGTCTCGGTGCTGGAGGAGAATATCGGGCCAGTGCGGTGCGCGGTGCGGCTCAACGAAGGGCAGGCGAGCTTCGCCGAATTCGACCTGCCGCGAAAGTCTCAACAGATCCAGATGCCGCTCGATCGGATCGGCATCGGCAAGGCGCTGTCACTGAAAACCAGCGAGATCGGGTTCGAGAATCACGTGCCGTCGCTCTGGAGCGCAGGCGTGCCGTTCCTGCTGGTGCCGGTTCGGGATGTCGGCGTTGCCGAGCGGCTGGATTTCGATCCCCAGCTATGGGAGGCGACCGTTCCGTTCGTGGATGGCGCGCTGGCGTCGGCCTACATCTATTGCCGTGGTGGCGTGAACCACGTGGCGAAGTTTCATGCACGGATGTTTGCGAGCGGCATGGGCATCGTCGAGGACCCGGCGACCGGTTCGGCGGCGGCGGCGTTGTCGGGCGCGATTCACCATTTCGATCGGCTGACGGATGGTCATCATGACGTCATGGTCGAGCAGGGGGTGGAGATGGGGCGGCCGTCGTTCATCCATCTGCACATGGACATCGAAGCCGGGGCAATCTCGAACGCCCGGATTGGCGGACAGGCGGTGCGTCTAGCCACCGGTGTGCTGGACCTTTGATTTCATTGGATTTCGGCGATGCACAAAAAAATTCGACATTGATCAAAGAATTTTCGGAAGGGCGCTAGACAAGCTGAACGATCCTGTTTATACGCCCTCTCACACCACGCAGACACAGCGCGGACGGGTGATTAGCTCAGTTGGTAGAGCAGCTGACTCTTAATCAGCGGGTCGTAGGTTCGAGCCCTACATCACCCACCATTATCTCAATTAGGTCAAAGCATTACGCTTTTATTACTCGCTTCGGCGAGTGCTGTCGGGACGGGTTGGACGGTCCTCAAATTTCCCAATTTCCTCCGATTTTTTAGCCGTGCGAATCGCTTCGACATGCGCTGCGCTATGGCTGTGATTCGCGCTCGATAGGTTTGACTCGGCGGCCCACGGCCACGATATGGGGCCGTCCTCACGCCTGTCAGCAATGATGGGCCTGAGGACTTGGCGCAGGTCGGAGTGGTGTCAAACCAGAAGCTGCGCCTTCTCCTGCTCGCCCTCGGCGCCTGCCCTCGCAGGCGCGTCGACGCTCTTGCGGCCCGGCAGCGATTTGATCGAGAAGAGCGCGTAGATGATCAACGGCAGGCAGATGAGATAGGCGATGCGCATGCCGGCGTGGTCGGCGATGAAGCCAAGCAGGGGCGGCGCCAGGAAGAAGACGACGAAGGACATCTGCACGACGGCGGCGACATTGGTATGCGTTGGCCTGTCGGTGCGTTGCGCCGCCGCCGAAACCGCCAGCGGATAGACGGCGCTGCAGCCTGCGCCCATCAGGCCGAAGCCGAGCAGGGCGACAAAGGGATGGGGCGCGGCCCAGACGGCGAGCACGCCGGTGGCAGCAAGCAACAGAAGCACAGTCGCAACGGCGCGCGCGCCAAAGCGATCGACCTGCGGATCGACCAGCAGGCGGGCGGCGGCCATGAAGAAGGTGAAGGCGGTCAGTCCCAGCCCGCCGATAAATGGCTCCGACGCGAAGACGTCGCGCATGTAGATTGCCGACCAGTCGATGCCTGCGCCCTCGATCAGGAAGGCGGCGATGCCGATACCGCAAAGCGGCAGCAGGCTTGCCGTGGGCAGGGCGATCAGCGGTGCCTTCTCCTCATGCTCGTGCGTCACCCTTGCCGGCGCGTTGCGCATGCCTGAAATGATCCAGGTGCCGATAATTAGCACAAAGGCGAATGTCACGCCGAGGTGGATATGCATCGGCACGCCGGCCTGCCTGATGGCAGAGGCGGCGAGCGCGGTCAGGAAGAAGCCGAGGCTCCAGAAACCGTGCGCGCGATTCATCACGCCACGGCCGAGCTGCGCCTCGATACGATCGATCTCGACGTTGAGATTGATTTCGAGCGATCCTGCAAGCAGTCCTTCAAAAACAAGGATAAGGAACACCAGTGGCGCGCTCGAGAGCCACGGAACGGTGGCAAGCAGGGCGGAGGTACCGAGGACAGTGATGAACGCAGTAGTGCGTGCGCCAAGGCGCTC
>Ga0247741_1000453_pt1 | contig 23600 bp, 22 predicted proteins | sample UWRJL213509R2_FD_180945 | JGI IMG/M metagenome (GOLD analysis project Ga0247741, IMG submission 180945) | Plant litter microbial communities from Arlington Agricultural Research Station in Wisconsin, United States - UWRJ-L213-509R-2 | ecosystem: Environmental > Terrestrial > Plant litter >... | reverse complement strand
TGGTGTCTCGTTAGTTTGGTGTGCATGTCCGCTTGACGGAAAGCCTTAAAAACCACAGGCGCTACCTCCTTGAACCTATGGGTTCAAGGCCAGCTTGGTAGCGGCATTTTCGGGGCCTCTTTTCCCTTTCTCAATATTTCCTTCTGTGGTTTTTTTATGACTGGTAGCGACCGCACTAGCCTTCGTAAAGAACTGCGCGCACGTCGCAACTTACTGAATCCCAGCCAACAAGAAACTGCCGCCGCCTGGGCCTTGCGCCACGTGATGAAACTGCCGAAGTTTGTGCGTGCAAATCATATCGCTCTTTATATACCTGCCGACGGTGAACTCGACCCGCGCCCAATCGCCGAACAATTGTGGAAGATGGGTAAACATTGCTATTTGCCAGTGCTTCACCCAAGTCAGGAACGTCAGCTTTGGTTTGTGGAATACACGCCTAATGCTTTGCTAAAACCTAATCGTTTTGGAATCCCGGAACCTGATCATCGCCACGCCATACGAATTGCCGCCAATTTGTTAGATATAGTGTTGTTGCCATTGGTGGGATTTGATCGCCAAGGCGGACGTTTGGGAATGGGCGGTGGTTTTTACGATACGACCTTTGCATTCCATAAAGGCAAAAAAAATAAGCCTTATCTACTTGGATTAGCGCATGCGTGTCAGGAAGTTGAAAGCTTGGAAACGGCCAGCTGGGATATTCCGCTCTATGGCGTAGTTACTGACAAAGAACTCATTTTAGCGGGCAAGTAATAGCTTATAGATAAGATGAACTGCGCGAGGAATGGTTGCCAAATCCTTGGCAACAACTGCTAGATATCTAGACTCCTGCCAAACCTACCGGGTTGATTCAGTAGTTTTAACATCGGGTGTTTTCACAACAACCTCTGCCGTGACTGTGCCAAACAATGTTTTGGACTGCAGCGCCAATGTCACGCAAACGCAGAGACAAAATATAATGACAACAACAGAAATAACATCGACTTTCATGGTTTCACCTTTGACGCATCTTATTGTAAAGAAAGGCGAAAATTCGCCTCAACGCCAACCACAGAACCGCTAATTTGTGGAGAGGGAATTTGATATTAGTAGAGCTGCTCAAAAAAGAAACAAAACAAGCAAAAAATAATCATAGATTTTGAAATTTTCGTCAGTTTTGTGCGATACAGCGCACTTTAGACGCCATATCGCTCACTTATTCGGCTATTTTTCGACTTTAGTACTACGGCTGTAGCTATTGGCGACACCACTGCGCAAGAGTACTGATTGCTCTCCCACCGCAACTGCGCCTTTATAAACCGACCAACTAGCACCTTGATCCAAACTGTATTCAATTGCCAAACCTGGGTAGCCAACATTCGCCAGCAACTCGCCGTTTTTGATAATTCCACCTGGTGGAGGAAGGTAAAATGCAGAACCTTTATTGGCTAACTTAGGCAACTCTTTCGACGTAAGCGTGCTTGCGAAATCAGCCCACTCTTGCAGACGTGAACTGGTGTTTGGCTTATCGCCTTCCCAATCCGATTTATGCCAAGCGCGTTCCGCCAAGGCAGCTACACGCGGGTAAATCATCTGCTCAAATTGCGCTGGGGTACGTACGGTTTCACTCCACAATTGACCTTGAATCCCAACCACATTTTCACGCTTGTTAAGCTTGGGAAGCTCGCGGCCAACCAATGCATCGAGGTTGGTAATAGCAACACCTTCGCGGGTTTTATCAGCATTAGCGTAGTAATTGTCAGGCATAAATCCAAAGACTTTTGCAGTATCGGAATAGCGCGTAGCCCAGTAGTAGCCGCGTTCTTCGGCATTTGGCTCGTAGGGATGATCAAAATACAAATGGGTTCCGGGCGAGAGAATAACTTGATAGCCCGCATTCGCCAGACGATAAGCGCGATCCGCAACGCCCCACTCCCAGATGTTATCCCAAGCATTTGCGTAAACTTTTTCGTTGGCGAATTGCTTGCGATTAAATGTGTTGGTCGGGTCGTACATCAAACCATCTTCCCAACCAGCCAAATCCAGACCACGTGAATTAGTGATATCGGCAATTTTACTCACGAAGTAAGGCTTCAAATCCGCAACACCAGTCACGCCTTTTTCACCTTTCGCAAACAGCGCATTACACGCGGGCGATTGTTGCCACGCGCCTTTGCCAACTTCATCGCCACCCATATGGAAAGTCACCATGCGCAAACCGGCTGCGCGATACATTTGCTGCAATTCATAAATCACTTTTTCAGCAAAAGCGTAGGTCGATGGCAAACAGACATTGATGGCGTTATCGGTGTAATTTTGCACCGATATGTATTGGGATTTATCCAAAGGATCATTCAACAAATATTGTTCAGCCGCCGCTTTTTGGCCTGCCGCTAACAGCTTTTTGTAACGCGCCTGCATAGATTTGATCGCCGCGCGTGCGTGGCCGGGCATATCAATTTCGGGTACAACGTCAATATGGCGAATGGCCGCAAATTTCAGGATTTCAATAAAATCTTCGCGAGTGTAATAGCCGTTTCCAGAACCGGATTTGCTCGGCCCCGTGCCCAATTGAGTTAGCAGACACTGAGTTTCAGTCAGATCAAAGCAACGTGACGCACCCACATCAGTCAATTCCGGCAAGCCAGGAATCTGCAAACGCCAACCCTCATCTTCCGTAAGGTGAAGGTGCAATTTATTAAGCTTGTAGCGGCCCATTTGCTCGATCAAACGCAAGGTCACCGCTTTGCCGTGGAAATTGCGGCCCATGTCGTAATGCATGCCGCGCCAAGTAAAACGCGGGCTGTCGCTAACCGTTAATTTGGGGATGTCGAACTGCGCAGCAGAACCTGCTGGCAGCACACTTAGGAGACTTTGAACTGCGTAAAATGCGCCAGCGTTATCGCCACCTGTTAACGCAATTTTGTCGCCATCTACCGATAAGATGTAAGCTTCTGCCGCCAAAGCGTCAGCTTTTGATTCAGAATTTGCAACGGTTAGGGATAAGACTTTGCCAGTAGCAGGAACTGTATCAGGCTGGGAATCGAGATTCAGGCCAGCGGCTTTCAACTCTTGTTGAAGATAAAGCGCTTCTTGAGTAAGACGACCAGCGTAGCGAATCTGCCAAGTTGAATCGAGTTTCACGCTGCCTTTGCCCAACTTGAGCGATTTAGGCGTGGGCGTAATCAACTGTACTTTCGCATTTACTTGATTCAGCGCAAGGTTATCTTGATAGCGCGATGCCGCCGTGGCGATAGGATACAAATCGACTTTGCCGTCACCACCAAAACGTTGTTGCTGTTCAGGCTTAACAATAGGGTCAACAAAACTGGCCAACTCTTCCGTATCAGTATTGGTAAAAACTTCAGCCGTTAAGCCAGGCTGAGCGATAAAAGCACGCGGCAAAAAGTCGCTATAACTCACCGCCCATTCGCCCGAACCGTATAAAAACTCCAAGCTCGCACCGGCTGCTAAACCAGCAAAATCCTTAGTGGGAGCAAGCTCGTTTAGATCGCCATTAATATGCGTAAGATGCAAACCTAAAGAATCGGGCGCGTGAATATTGCGAACTGAGTGAAAGTAGATCCGCCAATTACCGGCACCCGCAGGCAGCGCCGTTCTGGATTGATTATGCAAAACAATATGCGCTTGAAGACCACCGCCAAAATTGGTGATAACCCCAAACCGGAATTCGGTTTTCTGAGCAAAATCTTTTAAATCTTGCTGGCTAAGATTTTTAGCCGGTGTTTGCGCAAAGCTGGCCGCGCTTAAAAATGCAAACGCGAGAACTATAACGAAGGATTTTTTCATTATTAACGACTCATACAAATGTAAGGGACACGTCACTAACCGTCAGTTGCAACACAAAGACAACGTTGTCTAAGGTTACACCATAAATCGTGAAATGCCAGTAGCCGAACAAAAATTAACCCCTTGAAGATTGTTTTCAAAAAATTGTCGATAGGCGGGCACTAATAAGGTCAAAGCAAAAAAGCTGACTTGAAGTAGTTTCCGAATTTCTGAGTAACAATAAATTAATGCGCTTTTATAAAACTCAAAACAGCTTGGTTCCATTGCTCAGGAGTTTTAAAAAGAGCGTAGTGACCAACATTTGGGAGCATCACTAACTTTGCATTTGGAATAGCCGCCGCAATTTCCCTCGCGTGATCAGGCCGAATTAATTCTTCCTCCTGACCATCCATAATCAGTACTGGTGTGGTGATCTTCGCTAATTCAGCAGTCGTAAAATTCGGTTCAGCGAGCCACATCTGCCGGATTTTTTTTGCAATGATCGGAAGGTTTTCAGGGTGCGGCGATAGGGCTAAAAAATCGCTGCCGTTATCGCGCTCCATTTGCTCTGGCGATACAGTGCGCAAGTAATCCAAAAAATGTTTTTGCAAACCTGCGGGATTTATATTCGCGCCATAAGCAACAAATTTTTTTACGCGGTCTGGATGATGAATCGCCAAATCTATTGCGATATTTCCACCATCACTCCAACCGACAATATAAGCCGACGGAAGCGATAATTTATCCATCAACCGAATAATATCTTCCGCCATTAGATGATAAGTCAGTGGCTCGGCCGAATCACTTGAGCGCGCTTGCCCACGACTATCCGGCGTAATAACACGATAATTTTTTGCAAACACCGACACCTGATCTGCCCATGAATTTGCGCTGCCCATTCCGCCATGCAAAAAAATAATGGGATCGCCTTTACCATATTGTTCAACGTACATGGAAATATCATTGAGTTGAATATATTCGCCTTTTGCAGCAGCATGTGATGACAAAGCGTATAGGCACGCGCTTAACATCAACAAAAAACTGAATGCGAAATTAAAATAACTTGCAGTCGTTTTCATTCATAAACCTTATTCGGTGATGGAAAGCACTTTGCTTTAAAAATATCCAGGCAACAAAATTACACCTGTGATCTATGATATTACTGGACATCAATTATTCAATTACGAGGACATTATGGATACTCAACAACAACTCAGCCCCATTACCCGCGCCCTGCATTGGCTAGTCGCCTTAACCATAATTACGATGCTTGCGGTGGGATTTTATATGGCCGCCTATGAAGTATGGTCTCTATATCCAATTCATAAAGCGTTCGGAGTGCTGGCTCTACTAATTATTTTACCGCGTATATTGTGGCGGCTAAAAAATGGCTGGCCAACACCCGTGCGCGATTACCCAACCTGGGAACACAAACTCGCGTTGGCGACCCATTGGGTATTAATTTTGGGCACAATAATTATGCCGATTTCCGGATTTATTTTCTCAGGTGCCGGTGGCTACGGCGTGGATGTATTTGGTTTTGTCATTGCACCCGCAAATCACAACCCGGCGAACCCAAATGAAGTCATTCCATTTAATGCAGCTTTATCAAATGCAGGCCATGAAACTCACGAACTAGTAGGTTACTTAATGGTTATCGCCATTGTGTTACATGTTGCGGGCGCACTGAAGCATCATATTATTGATAAAGATCGCACTTTATTACGTATGCTTGGTAAATAATTTTTTACGCAATTGATTAATTAAAATGGAGGGCATGAATAGCAATGTCCTCTTAACGCAATTGTTCAACCATGCTTTTAATTTTCACGGCCTTTTCAAAATGATCAAGCTTATGCTCCATAATCCACCATTGCGCAGCTTCCATTAATAAGTCGGGATCATCATTTTTATTTGCAAAGAACGCGTAAAAAGACAGACCTACATTGCTGCCCTTTTGTTCAATTTTTACATTGCATACGTCAAGTATTTTATTTCTAAGGCTTTCTCTCATACCACATTATTTCTTATCGAACGATTTATATTTAGGTCGGCTTACGGCCCGCGTAGAGATGAAAATTCATTTTTATTTCTCTGACAGTTTTAGGATCACCCCATACTATTTCAATTTTTTCCGCAGCGTCTTCAAAAAATTGTGCTCCTTGTTTTTGCATACATTGTCGCGTAGCTGACCAAGTGTGCATATAAGCGAGTAACTGCGGTAAATTCCAATATTGATTCATTTCAATCTTAGGCGTTTCGATTTTCTTAAACGGAAAATCAATATCTGCATAAGCATTCCACACCAGCTGATTTTGCATAGCCCAATAAGGCCGAATTATTTGCATGATGTTTTTATCAATCACATCATCAACAGCTGGCGAAATTGTAAACCAATCATAAGCCCAGACAGAAAACACTCCGCCGGGTTTAACACGCGTAATACTTCTGGCCAGAATTTTTCAAAATCAAACCAATGTAAAGCCTGTGCTACAGTGATTAAGTCGAATTGCTGATCAGCAAAATTGGTGCGCTCGGCAGATTGAACTGAGTATGTAATATTTTCCGCCGTCAATGCATGCGCAATTTGTTGCTCGCTCATATCCGTTGCTTGTACATGAACAAATAGCTTTGCTAAACCAACCGCCGCTTGACCATTACCTGTAGCACAATCCCAAACAGAACCATGATGCACAACGCACGACGATAAAAAATCAAACAAAGCCTGCGGATACTGTGGTCGCGCCTGCGCATACAAATCGGATTTTTCTGAAAATAAATCGAGTGCAGTCATAACTATATTTACTCATGTAGGTAGCGCAGCCTGAATCTTGTTAGTCAGACAAATACAATCACACCTGTCTAGTCATGAAAACACTGTAAGGGTCTTCAATATAATCCGCAAAAATTCCACAATACTCAAAACCAAAACGTTCATACAATTTGCGGGCTGGCTCAAAATATTCCTGCGGTCCTGTTTCTAAACTCAAGCGCTTGTAACCACGTTGCTTTGCTTCATCAATAATATTTTGCAGCATTTTATTCGCAACACCTTTGCGCTTAAAGTTTGAAGATGTACGCATAGATTTCACTTCTGCATGCTGCGCATCCAACTCTTTTAACGCACCGCAACCTGCTAATTCTCCTTCGCTCCATATTGTCCAAAACGTAATTTCCGGTTGCCGCAATTTTTCAAGATCAAGCGCATGTACACTTTCTGGAGGGGAAACCAAATACATATCCCGTAAATGCTCAGATAAAAGCTCCGCGATTTCAGGGCCACGTAAATCATCGATTTTTATATTCATTTAATCCTCTAGTCTCCTTTGGAGTTTTAACATTTAACTATGATTTAATTTTAAAAATTACATTGACTGACTTACGGAATTTAATTGATTTTGGCACAAACATAATGGATGAATCAGGAATAAAGTCTAATGATGGGGGCGGAACAAAATCAGGAGGGGAATTTACAACGAATTGATCATAGTTAGGAGCACCAAAAATAGCATAGTAAGGAGAAAAGTCATTATCAGTACTTAACGCAAAAACATCGCCTAACTTAACATTCATGCCTGCAGCCAAATTCTCTGCTTTTTTTCTAGCATTCTGACTGGCTTGTTTAATTAATTGACTCTCAACATCTGCACGATTAGAAATATCAAACTCACTTCGTATATCGTCAACATTTTGCATGGCAACTAACTGATCAACCATATTTAAGTATTTAGATATCTGATCTATTGTCACAGTAAATGTTTGGGTAATTTCATAACCCGCAATATCAGTTTTATTGTATGACTCTCCTTGTTTTCGAATTATGCTTTTACCATATTCCGATGAAATAACTTGATCTTCATTAACATTTAATACTTTTGCTAGGTGCAGGATCGCTTGCGCTCGCTGCACAACTACTTTGGTTGCTTCTTTGGCCTCCTTATTAAATTCTTTGATAACAAAAGTAATTTTTGCCGTATCAGGCTTAAGCTCAACATCAGCCTCACTCTTTACCGACAAGAAAGGAAAATTTGGAGCATCACTAGCAAACACCAAATTAGAGATACACAGAAATAAAACTAAAAATAACTTTTTCATATCATCATCCTAGTGAGAAATATTAGCTTTCTAATATAAATAATTTGTGGCACTAATGATCCCATGCGAGTTCGCCGAGCATTGGAGGGAAATTGCCGGAAAACGCACAGGACGCGCGTTTTAGTGACGATGCGACAGGATGTCGCACCGGAACGACGGGAATTTACCGAAACGCGCAGGAAACACGAACGCGATGGGTCGCCTTTCTTTTGGTTACTTTTCTTTGGCGAAGCAAAGAAAAGTGACTCGCCAGGAGGCGAAATAAAATATGTTTCTGGCAATAGAAGTCCAGCGCACGAATTAATCCGAAATGTTGGGCTTCGTAAACTCAGCCCAACCTACACACTCAATCTACACTTCAAGTTTTTTATAGCTTTATCATTAATTGATCTTTAGTGTTCAAGTAAGCACATAAACCGCCTAAATCCGGATAAATAGTTTTATGACTTATGCCCATCAACATCAATGAGCTTATAATGGAAGGTTTAGATTGTGCGTTTATACAATAATCTTTCAGTCGGCTACTAAATTTTTTATTATGTTCAAGCGGAACGAATTTTTTGCTTGTGGCCGAATGACGATGCAAAGTAAACCAACCACTTTGGGCAATTATTCTGGGATTATTCATTCTTGGTTGAAATACTCGCGTTTCTTTAAAACTAAATGGGTCTTCGGAATAAGCATCATCGACCATAAAATTTTTGGCATCAAGGGCATAAACATAAGAGTCTTTATTTGAACCATCAGAGCAAGCAAACCAAAGCGCAATTAATGGATTGCTAGTCCAATCCAGCAATCTAGTTTTAAGTCCGAAATGTTGTCCAATAACGAGCACATCCAAATCTTTTGCATCATGAGGTAGATGAGATGCACCCAATAACTTTAACTGTTTAAAAGTTTCCTTTTCCTTTTCAGTTGTATCTTTTAATGCATCAACTCTAGCGATACCAGGAAGCAACGAACCTTTGATAGGTTGTCCTCTAAAAATAACAATATCAGAGAAAAGATCAAGCAGTTCTACTTTTTCAATGAATTCTGTAAGGCTTTTTATTTTTTCCATTTATTAATATACATCTCCTAAATTTAAATAAAAAGCTGCAACTTTCGTTGCGCCTTTTTATCAATCACTCACCCCAAAAAAAACTTATAAGCTTCATTTTTGGTTTCATCCCAGTAGGGATAATTCAAATCGTTTAAAAATGCTTTTAAATCCGTGTAGTCTTTTTTCGGGACTTGCATGCCTACTAACACGCGGGCGGATGCTGAACCGTGGTTGCGATAGTGGAACAGTGAAATATTCCAGCGGCCTGCGACTTTGTTTAAGAAAGTCATAAGCGCACCCGGGCGTTCGGGGAATTCGAAGCGGTATAAAACTTCATCCGTAATTTGCGGCGCGTGGCCGCCGACTAAATGGCGGATGTGGAGCTTTGCTAATTCGTTTTCCGTCATGTCCACCAAATCATAGCCTTGGCCTTTTAATTCGGTGACTAAATCAGTGCGATCTTTTCCGCCGCTGCCCACTTGCACGCCTACGAAAATTTTTGCCGCTTTGCTGTCTGCATAGCGGTAATTAAATTCGGTGATGTTGCGCTTTCCCAAGGCTTTGCAAAATTCTTTGTAGGCTCCTGGGCGCTCTGGAATGGTTACCGCCAAAATGGCTTCGCGCTGTTCACCGATTTCGGTGCGTTCGGAAATATAACGTAGGCGATCAAAATTAATATTGGCGCCGCAATCTATCGCCACTAAGGTTTGACCGGTGATGCCATATTTTTCGACATACTTTTTCAAGCCGGCAACGCCGGTGGCGCCTGCAGGTTCAGCGATTGAACGCGTGTCTTCAAAAATATCTTTAATGCCTGCGCAAATTTCGTCGGTGGTGACGGTGATACTTTCATCGACAACTTTACGCAAAATTCTGAAAGTTTCTTCACCGATTTGCGCCACAGCGATGCCGTCAGCAAATATTCCGACTTGCGGAAGTATCACGCGTTTTTTCTTTTCGAGTGCGGCAAATAAACACGCGGACTCGTCGGACTCTACGGCGATAATTTTAGTTTCGGGACGCAAATATTTTACGTAGGCACCAATGCCTGCCGCTAAACCGCCGCCGCCGACAGCGATAAAAATCGCGTCGATTTTGCCGGGATACTGGCGCAAAATTTCCATGCCGATGGTGCCTTGTCCAGCGATGACATCGGGGTCATCAAACGGATGAATATAAGTGAGGCCTTTTTCTTCCATTAATTTTTTCGCGTGTGCAGAGGCTTCGTCGTAATTGTCGCCGTGCAAAACCACTTTTGCGCCGCGCGCTTTTACTGCATCTACTTTAATAGCAGGCGTAGTGCGTGGCATCACGATGGTGGCTTTAATGCCGAGATGTTGCGAACCAAGTGCAACACCTTGTGCGTGATTACCAGCAGAAGCGCAAATCACACCGCGGTTGCGCTCTTCTTCGGTTAATTGCTGCAACTTGTTGTAGGCACCGCGCAATTTAAATGAAAACACCGGCTGCAAATCTTCGCGCTTCAGCAGGACTTTATTGCCGGTGCGCGTTGAGAGCAGGCGCGCGTGATCGAGCGGGGTTTCTACCGCGAGATCGTAGATGCGGGCATTGAGGATGCGTTTTATGTAGGAATCGGGCATAGGAATACAAACTTATCGGCTGAAAAAAGTAACCCGCATAGTAAACAATTTAACGCGCTCTGGCATGTCCCAATCGCGCCAACTAAAAAGAAACTCCGTATAATGCGTGCACTATTACAAGTCCATCGACATGACATCATTCGGCTATCAATACCAAAGAGACTTTTATACAGGGCGAAATTTTCCATGACTCAAGACGAACTCAAACAAGCAGTGGCGCGCGCGGCGGTTGATTACATAGCTCCCAAATTATTTAACGATTCCGTTGTAGGCGTAGGCACAGGTTCTACAGCGAATTATTTCATTGATTACCTCGCGGAACTTAAGGGCCGTTTTGCCGGTGCGGTGGCAAGTTCAGATGCCTCTTCAGCGCGCTTGAAAAAACATGGTATCGAATTATTCGATTGCAACTCCGTCAGCGAAGTTGTGGTGTATGTGGATGGCGCGGACGAAAGCAACGCGCATCTGCAATTGATTAAAGGTGGCGGCGCGGCGCTTACGCAGGAAAAAATCGTGCGTGCGCTGGCGAAAGAATTTATCTGCATCGCCGACGCCAGTAAATGGGTGGATGTATTGGGCAACTTCCCATTGCCGGTGGAAGCGATTCCTATGGCGCGTTCCTATGTTGCGCGCGAACTGGTAAAACTTGGCGGAGCGCCGGTGTACCGCGAAGGTGTTGTCACCGATAACGGTAATGTAATTCTGGATGTGTTCAATCTGGATATGACCAATGCCGCCGCACTCGAAACCACCATCAACCAGATTACGGGTGTCGTTACCAACGGTTTGTTCGCAGTCAAGCCTGCGGACGTTTTATTACTGGGCACTGAAGATGGTGTAAAAACTATCAGAGCGCTTAACGCTTAACGCTTAAATAGGATTCGCGTTGGGCGGATATTGAATATCCGCCCAATTATTTTTTCTTCTTCATTACTCTTCTCACCTCAATCCCTCTTTTTAAAAATCCTCTACAAAAAAAATCTAACGCTCTGTTGTGCAGCGCACAGTTGATGATCGGCGCGCCATGACATTCTGAGCCAACTCTGGAAAACAGCCCGATTACGGCTGACACCAGCGACCTAATTGAAGGAGCGGATCACCGCTATCACACCCACCTATTCGAGGACGAATGATGAAAACGAGTCGTATCGCAATTGCGTTACTATCGCTAGCTGCTGTTTTTTCAAGCCCGAGTCATGCCTCGGTAATCACTGAAGATTTTAGTGGTTTAGGCATTCAACCAACCTCCAGCCAAATCAGCTGGAACCTGGATACCACTGGTGGTGCCAGCATTCTGGAATTTGAGTTGGCTGGCTTTAAGAGTCTCGACGGTTACGGTAATTGCTGCACTGACATCTTCCATTTATGGGTAAACGATGCCGAAGTTTTCACCGGCTCATTCAATTTGGGTGGCGGCGGATCAAATAAAGTTTTGTTTAATCCTCTCGGCGCTCAAACCTTGACCACAACGTTTAATGCGACCGACAAAGTTCACAGCTCCAAGCAAGCAACCTGGGCGGGCGGTGTTACGCAAATTACGCTTCCGGTGGATTTATTAGCGGGCGCGAATCAAATTTATTTCAGCTATTCCGGCCGCACCCAGGGCACTGCCGATGAAGGCTGGGGAATCAATAAAGCATCACTCACTAGCGTAGCAGTTCCAGAACCTAACAACCTGGTGTTATTGCTGGGTGGATTGTTCGGCATGATGTTGTTACGCCGTCGCAATGCCGCACACTAGAGCCGCACTCGTTAATAGGAGTTAAAGTACACTAGCGACTTTTCTTATTAACGAAGGCTTTTATGGATTTTACATTTCCCGCCATCGGCATTATCCATTCCTGTTTTAAAGAGAAATTTGGGATACCTCGCCAGCCCGGACTGGCGCCTTTGGCTAAAGCTCAGCTAGAACTCCTTCCCCCTTACGATGACCGCGCCGCTCTAGACGGCTTGGAAACCTGTAGTCATATTTGGCTGCAATTTGTATTTCACGCCAACAAACGCGAAGCCTGGAAACCCAAAGTGAAACCGCCGCGTCTCGGTGGCAATAAAAGCCTCGGTGTATTTTCCACCCGCTCCCCAACACGACCTGCGCCTATCGGCCTGTCGGTTGTAAAATTGGATGGTATTAGCGAAGCCGATGGAAAGTTATTTTTAAACCTAAGCGGAATTGATTTGCTGGACGGCACGCCAGTGCTGGATATAAAGCCCTACGTTCCCTATGTCGACCTTGTGCCTGAAGCCACTAATAGTTTTGCGGATAAAGCCCCGAAGTTAATTTCCGTTCAATTTAGCGACGAATGTGCGGCCTTTTGTAGTGATTATCGTCAAAAACACCAGATTGATCTCACCACCCTTATTCAACAGGTTCTACAACAAGACCCTCGCCCGCAGTATCAAGACCCCGAACCATCGCGGGTTTACGGAATGAACTTGTTGGATTTGAATGTCCAATGGCGTTATCCGGAAAATACCACTCCCTATATCCAAGTCATTGCTATAGATTCAATCACGGCCTGAGGTTTTATACAGATTCGGTTTTGGACTTTATGTAAATTAGCGTTAAACCTCGCCTGCTGGCTGGCGACTTATTTATCCTGTTATTTCCTGAGCACGCCTGTTTCCAATCACTTGAGAAGAGCAATAATTATGAAAAGCCTCCAGCACTATTTTTCCATCCTTTTATTAACCTGCCTTGCCAATTACGCGTCGGCAGCGGACGAGCACGCCGACGCCTGGCAAAACGCCCAAGGTTGGTGGAACGCTACAGATATTCCCGCTTTCGATACCGCCAAAATTGCTACTCAATTGCCGCTGATCAAAGTGCAGGGCAATAAATTTGTGGACGATAAAGGCAAGGTGTTTGTCTTCCGTGGCGTGAATATTTCTGACCCGGATAAGTTGGTTAAAGATGGTCATTTCACTCGCAAACATTTTGAAGTGATCAAAAGCTGGGGCGCGAATGTTGTGCGCATTCCGGTACATCCATCGGCCTGGCAAAAACGCGGCAAGAAAGGTTATTTGCCATTGCTGGACCAAGCCGTTCAATGGGCAAACGAACTCGGCATGTATGTCATTGTGGATTGGCATTCAATCGGCAATTTAAAATCTGAAATGTTTCAAACACCGAGTTACTACACTACCAAGCCAGAAACTTTTGATTTCTTCCGCACAGTGGCCGCGCGTTACAAGTTCGTAAACGCCGTCGCCATGTATGAAATTTTTAACGAGCCGACCGTTTACGGTGGCCAGCTCGGCGTATTAAGTTGGGCAGATTGGAAAGCAATTAACGAAGAAGCCATCACCATTATTCAAGCGAGCAATCCCAATGCAATTTCGTTGGTTGCCGGTTTTAACTGGGCTTACGATTTAACACCAATCGCCACCGCGCCTATCGAAAAAGAAAATGTCGCTTATGTAAGTCATCCTTATCCCATGAAAGTAAAAGCGCCGTTTGAAAAAAATTGGGATCACGACTGGGGTTTTGTTGCGGATAAATATCCCGTAATCACCACCGAAATTGGCTACCAATTGCCAACGGATAAAGGCGCACATATTCCAGTAATTGACGATGGTAGTTACGGCCCGCGCATTACTAACTATTTAGGTGGCAAAGGTATTAGCTGGGTGGCCTGGGTATTCGACCCGGATTGGGCACCGCAAATGATTGCCGATTGGGATTACACACCCACCATGCAAGGCAAACATTTTCGTGAGGTTATGCTGAAGGAAAATAAAAAGTAAGCACCGACAAAAGAAATGTAAATCCGGCAAACCAGGGCGCGGAACTGATATCTGCACCCGCTCAATCAGGGCGATGCAATCGCATTATGCGCCCTGACTTTTAGCGGCGGCCGCGCGTCTGGCGTCGATCACCATCCAGTAAAACATCGCCAAACCGGCAGCTGAAAGCACGGCACCAACCCAACCCGTCGATGCATAACCAAAGCCGGCATCAATCGCAATGCCACCCAAAAATGCACCGGCCGCATTAGCAAAATTAAATGCGGAATGGTTCATGGCCGCCGCCATGGTCTGCGCTTTACCAGCCACATCCATCAAGCGGATTTGTACCGCCGGGCCGATCACTACGACTGTGCCCACACAAAATACGGCAAAACAGGCGAGCGGCAGATGCGATGCCGTCAGCGCGAAAAATGCACAGACCACAATTGACCAGATTAGGCAGCGCTTGATGGTACCCAGCAAATCCCTATCCGCCATGCGCGAACCAAAGACATTCCCCGCTACCATGCCTGCGCCAAATAACGCCAGCACAAAGGGCACACCTATTTCAGTTAATCCGGCCAAGCTCATCAAGGTCGGTTTGACGTAGGAAAAAATCGAAAATAGACCACCAAAACCAATCGCGCCAATACCCAGCGTGAGCCATACCTGGCGATTAGTAAACATCGATAACTCGTGGGAGATTCGACCCCCCTCTTGCGGAGGCTCTTTAGGCACAAACTTCACAATGCACAGCGCCGATGCCAGCGCGATCAAACCCACCAGCACAAATGCCGAGCGCCAACCCAGCCATTGGCCGAGCGCGGTGGCAATAGGTACACCAGCAAGGGTGGCGACCGATAAACCTAACATCACATAAGCCACCGCGCGGGTGCGCATGTGCGCGGGCGCCATGGAAGCTGCGACCAGCGAGGCGATCCCGAAAAAAGTGCCGTGTGGAAATCCACTCAGCAAGCGCAGTACCAGCAGCGCGCCGTAGTTGGGCGCAAATGCACTGGCGATATTGGCAACCGCGTAAAGTCCCATCAAGATCACCAACATACGGGTACGCGAGCGGCCAGTGCTTAAAATTGCCAGCAAGGGCGCGCCTACAACAACGCCAAGGGCGTAGGCGCTAATCGCGTGACCAGCTTGGGGAATACTGATGGAGAGTGAGGATGATATTTCGGGCAACAGGCCCATAGAAATGAATTCGCCAACACCTATCGCAAAACTACCTAAACCTATGGCCAAAAGTGCAATATAAAATGCTGGAGAGGGCGCTTCGTGTGATAACACTGACGATGACAAACGGTGAACCTCAAACGGCGAGGGCGATCCAGAGCAGATAACCAGTGATGCCATTATAGGGAGTTGCTACCCGCGCGCAATGTAAAATAAGACTATAAGTATAGGTAGAATCACTCATAAGGCGCATCGGCACCTTTAGCCTCCAGCATAAATAACATTGCACCACGCCGTCTGGCGACTCCTTTCACCGCGCGCGCCTGTGGTATGATGCGCGCCACTTTTCAGCTCTCTCCCGCCTTTTTTTAGCGATAGAGTTCGGCCCTTCAGTCTCCCGTTTGATGCCATTGCTCCAGGAGACGCCGCTGCACCCTTTTCAAACTTTAGGAGTTGTCCCCATGAGCAAAACGTCCTTAGACAAAAGCAAGATCAAGTTTTTATTATTGGAAGGCGTGCACCAGTCTGCGGTGCAGGTTCTTAACGATCAGGGTTACACCAATATTGAATACTTAAAAACCGCGCTGGATGAAGAGACATTAATCGAGAAAATTCAGGACGCGCATTTCGTGGGCCTGCGTTCACGCACGCAATTGACTCGCCGCGTATTTGAAAATGCACCTAAATTGATTGCCGCTGGTTGCTTCTGCATCGGCACCAATCAAGTCGATTTGAAAGCGGCGCAAGAACACGGCGTTGCGGTTTTTAACGCGCCCTACTCCAACACCCGTTCGGTAGCCGAATTGGTCATTGCTGAAGCGATTTTATTGCTGCGTAACGTGCCGCGAAAAAATGCCATTTGCCATCGCGGCGGCTGGGATAAATCAGCCGTAGGTTCTTTTGAAATTCGCGGTAAAACCTTAGGCTTGATCGGCTACGGTTCTATCGGCAGCCAAACGTCTGTGCTCGCCGAATCACTCGGTATGCACGTGCAGTTTTACGACACCATCACCAAATTACCACTCGGCAATGCTCACCAAATTCGCGAGTTGGATGAGTTGTTGGCAACCTCAGATATCGTCAGCCTGCACGTGCCGGAAACTCACGCTACCCAAGACATGATTGGCGCACGTGAAATTGGTTTGATGAAGAAAGGTGCGATTTTAATTAACGCATCACGCGGTACTGTGGTGGATATTGATGCGCTCGCCGCGGCCATAAAATCCGGCGCACTTTCTGGTGCAGCCATCGACGTTTTCCCAGAAGAGCCTAAAGCAAATGACGACGAATTTGTAAGCCCATTGCGCGGTTTGGACAACGTGATTTTGACCCCGCACATCGGCGGTTCCACTATGGAAGCGCAAGCGAATATAGGAATCGAAGTTGCGGAAAAATTAATTAAATATTCTGACAACGGCACCACCATCAGCTCGGTTAACTTCCCTGAAGTTGCTTTGCCCGGTCACCCGGACGCGCACCGTTTGCTGCACGTACACGCCAACGTTCCCGGCGTGCTTTCAAAAATTAACAATATTTTTTCTGATCGCCACATCAACATTGCATCGCAATATTTGCAAACCAATGACAAGGTTGGTTACGTAGTAGTAGATATCAACTCACCTTACGATGAAGTTGCGCTTGAGCAATTGAAAAACATTGAAGGCACTATTCGCTGCCGCGTTTTGTTTTAATAGTTTGTAATCAAAAAAAAGCCGCTGGCAGACATACCAGCGGCTTTTTTATTTCTGAAAATTTTTATTCAGTAACTACTTTTTTCTCGCGATAGGCTTTCCAGGCTTCGTAAACAATTGGCAGAACGGATACAACCAAAATCGCCAAAATCAAGAGGGTGAAATTCTTACGAACGCTTGGAATATTACCGAAGAAATATCCAGCGTATAAAAATATGCCTACCCATGCAAGCGCACCAATAACATTATAGGCGATAAATTTTGGGTATTTCATGCCGCTCATACCTGCGACAAAAGGTGCGAAGGTGCGAATGATGGGAATAAAGCGCGTCATGATAATGGCTACGCCACCGTGCTTTTCGTAAAAGTTGTGCGCTTTATTTAAATAATCCTGACGGAAAATTTTTGAATTAGGATTACGAAATAATTGTTTGCCGAAAAATCTGCCAATCGTGTAATTAACGATGTTACCGAGAATCGCAGCGCTGATGACTACGAGTGCCATGACGTTAACATCCAACGCGGTACCAACCACCAAAGCCCCTGTTGCGAACAGAAGTGAATCGCCTGGTAAAAATGGCGTAACCACTAAACCGGTTTCGCAAAAAATAATTAAAAATAGAATTCCGTAAATCCACAAACCATATTGATTGAACAGCTCGGAGAGATGTACATCGATATGTAAAATAAAATCTATAACAAAATGAATAATTTCCACAGAAAAATCCTTAACTGATTAATTAAAAAAATAGTGTTTGATGGCCATAAAAACCGGTTTCCGGTAATCGTCGCTTTCGTTGACTAGCTGATGACCTGCATCATCTATGTATAAAATTTTCGCGCCGGGTAATTTTTTTTCCATCAGCGGAATGTTGTAGCGCCAATCCACCGTCATATCGCCCGTGCCCTGAACGATTAATAATGAGTTTTGCAATGGCGGCAATTGTAAAAACAATTTATGCCAGGCTTTCATTGCTCCTAGCCAACGCAAGGAAAGATATTTTGCTTGTAGCGAATCTTTCTGCTGAATAAATTCAAGAAACTCCAGGTCATGTGAATTCTGGCTAAAATTTCGCGTAAGGCGAGTCACAAAACGATGTATTAACAAATACACATGTTGGCCCATGTAATAACCGCGCCACGCACGCGGCAATACTAAAGGGCTGCACAAAGCAATTTTTTTAAATTGATCTGTAGTCTTATCTGACGATTTATAACGCCACAAATAATTTAATAAAATCGCACAGCCTGTGCTTTGCCCGAGCGCATTTAAGGGCTGCGGCATTATAGCCGCACTTGCGCGCAGAATTTCGGCGAGCACATCACCATATTGATCAAACGAATCAATTACCGCTGGCTCACCGCTACTTAAGCCGTGGCCGGGCAAATCAAACGCGAGCACGGCGAGTTGGTTCTCAAGCGCAAAGCGAATTGCGTGGCCAAAAATACCGACGTGATCATAATAGCCATGCACAATCACTAATGTTCCGAGCGCGTTTTCTGGCAGCCAATAATGCGTCGCGATACGAAAACCAGCCGCTTCCACAACCCCAAACCCATGGGCAAGCTGTGCAAATTGCTCCGCAAAATTAATACCATAATGATTGAGATAGGTTTGCACGGGTGATGCTTTTGGCCAGGCACAGTCTTTTTCCAGAGAAAACGTCAACGCCGGAATATCCTGTGAAAGCCTGTACAAATCTTGCTGAGTCAGGGTCATAAATCTCGCAGTCTGGTAAGCATCGCTCGAATATTTTCTGGATATGTTCAGAAAAAGCTCAATATAAACTGAAATTAACGCGGGAAAGCGCCTTTGTTGATGCGATCTTAACTGTGCCAAATGACAGGGTCATTAGTACAGATTTATTTTATCCGCGAGGCCATTTAGTCACTATAAACATAAGATAATTTTACTCTTATCTAAGTGTTGATATTTACACGCCAATTGACGACAGCGAAGATCGTCTCAACTATAATCAGCAAACACAATAATTAGCAGCCTTGGAATTCTGCAATGGAATTTCATAAGAGCGGCAAATAAATCAACCGAGTAATCCATGAAAGACCATATTTTTAACATCCACGATGTCGTATTACTCATGACAGCGGCTGAGTGTATTTTGCTCGCTATTTTCCAAGCGGTGTTGCCTGCAAAAAATAAAGCATCCAGTATTTTGCTCACGGTATTTTTATTATCGGTCGCGGTGAGTGCTACTTGTGTGCTTATGTTGTGGAATAACGATGTTCATTTTGTCGAATTATTTGACCACACATTATTGCCTTACTTTTTAACCAGCTCATTACTATTTAAAGGCTCCGCACTTTATTTATATGTGCGCGCGATTACGCAAGAATCTTTCGCGCTGGATTCAAAAAAACTGGGGCATTTAATTCCAATTGGGATTGGAATTTTGTGGCTCTACGTTTTCAAAATAGATACGCATTCGCTGGTGTGGTTTCGCGATACTAATGTTGAATTGCCAAACAAACTTGAAGTGGATATTTTATGGGCTGCTATTAAAATCGTGCCCCTGGCTTATGCCATTGCCGCTGTCTTTAAAGTGCGTAAATACGTTCAACAATTGGAAAACCAATACTCGCATTTTTCGCCAACTGAACCTGGCTGGTTAAGTGTTTTAAGCTACGGATTTTTAGGTAGCTGGATGCTAACAGTATTGGTACATGTGATTGCGGAATTCGCAGACCCTTCAATTGCCGATACTTTTGGCATAACCGATAACTACGTGGGTTTTATTTTAATAAACGCCTTGTTCACTTACAGCGTGGTTTATGCGCATCAATTACTGGTTACCAAACCGGAAGTTGTGAAAGAGGAAAAGGCCGATGAAAAGGTCACCGCCAGCGCCATTCAAAAAGTGCAAACAGGAATGGAAGAGCAAAAGTTATATTTAAAACACAATTTAAATATCGAAGAATTTTCCAAGCGCATTGATTTACCGATTAAAGAAGTTTCTGCGGTTATCAATAAACATTACGGCACCAACTTTTTTGAATTTATGAATAAATATCGCGTTGAAGAAGCTAAACGTTTGCTGTTGGATGCTGGCAGCGCTGATATGACCGTGTTGGATATTTTATTGCAGGCGGGCTTTAACAGTAAATCGGCATTCCATAGATTTTTTAATCGCTTGGTGGGTGTATCGCCAACGGAATTTCGCAAACGCGCGCAGCAAGGTTCGTCTTAAACTATTTAAAAAATTAACGCCAATAAAAAAACCCGATGCTTTGCAGCATCGGGTTTTTTATTGTGTGCTATTTGCAATAAATATCAGGGAATAAAACCATTCACGATTGGCTGGAAGGCCGTCATCTTATCTTGCAAGGTACTGTTGCCTATGCCCTGAGTTTTGAATTTGGTGCCGAATTGCGCCTGATCATTGTGCAACGCCATGTAATTGAGGATCACAGTTTCAACCAGCAAATTCACGTTGTTAGCGGCAGGGCTGGATGCAGTTTCCACATCGCCAGAGGCGCGCATGTAGCCAAGTTGTTGATGAACCCGTTGCGCAGCGGTAATCGTGGTTGGATCTGCGCTAGTGCCGCCAATCAGAATCGGGCGGCTGCCCGGATTGTAAACGAGGAAGAACGCCGAGCCGGTTTGTTGGTCATCGCCAGTCCATACGCCTTTGCCGCGACCCGCCATGGAGCTATCGACCATGCCGTTACTGAACACAGAGCCATCGCTGAACACATAAATCATTACCGGTTTACCAAGGCGCGCGGCGTATTCAAGGCACGCACCAATGCAATTACCGGCGCGTTCATCGCGGGTTTCACCGGTGGAACGGTCGCCGGTGTGATAATCGAAACCACCCATAGTAATTGTGCCCGCGCCTGCGTAGCCGTTGATGACCAGTTTCATCACCGATGCGGCTTTGCGGTATTCGCCGTTGGAAGCAAATTCGGCATCGCTAAATATGCCGGTTGAGCCAACGATGTTGGGATCTTTTACAACGGAAATATCGTCCGGGTTACCGAAACGGTCAGCGATATCTGCGCTTTTTACATAGCCGCAGCGCACCATTTCTTTCAGGTCGAGATCACGTTGCGGTGTGCCAGTGCCGGGATTCACGCTCGCCAGTTTTGCATCGCTAATGCGGTACATGGATTCCATGACCGATACTATGTCTTGCTGCTCCATCAATTTGGTGAGATCGCCTACGTCTACCAAGCCCGAAACATCGTTTGGGTTGTCGATTTTAGTGGGGCGAACTTCGAGGTTAATCATGGACGAGGGCGACATGGAATTGCCGCCCGAATCGCTATTTACCGAACCGATCAAAGTTAACAAGGAGCCATCTGCACCGGCTTTATTGATGCCGTACATGGGGTTGTGCGGGTTGTTGCCGGTGTCGTTTTCCGAGCGCGCGGCAATCACGGCACCGTTGGTCATGCCTTGGGTCATAGCGGCGGCGCGGGTTTTGATCCCGCGTAAAAGTGCACTATCCGCATGGAAAGCCAGCCCTAAACTTGTATCGTACAAGAGGGCGTTAGGCGCTTGCGAGGCATTGGGAGCCATATCCGCCGGTAGCCCTTGTTTGCTGTAACCGGCGGTACTGAGAAAATCCAGCTGCCCGCCTTTTTGACCGATGACAACATTAGAGCCTGCGATATTCGCACCCCCAGCCAAATCGAAACAGATAAAGGGAATCTTGCCTGCGCCGGAGGAATGGATGCCGCACGCAGTGCGCTTATCCACAATATCTTGCGAGAGCGCGGCTAGCGCCGAAGGTGCGAACAGGCTGAACATAGAACCGCCCACAACGGTCGCGGTTCCGGCCATAAAACCTTGAGAGATTAACTCGCGACGAGTCATGGGACGACTGTGATCGTTCAGCAGCAGCGGCGCATCTGGATGTAGTGGAGCTTTGTTTCTTGCCATGATTTTCTTACCGTATGTAAGTTGCTATAAGGATGTTGTTGCGTTACTGCAACAACATCACCGCGCTGCCGAGAGCGGCTGAACAGGTTGCTTTAGCCGTGGTGAGGGTGCGGGTTGGCCCACAACTTCCACCACAACTGGTCATTCTGGTAATCAATTGATTTAGCTCTGCACGCAGCACCGCGGGGTCAGCTTGGGTACTGAGCGCAATCGTCGGTTTGCCACCGCTTTGAACAATTTCATGGGCCAACAAATGCTTCATTAAAGGCTCAATGATTTGGCTGCGGCCCGTGGTATCAAAGGCTGTACCTGCTGCTGCAGTGAATGGGAAGCCGGGGAAGTAAGCATCGCGCAATGCATTTGGCGCACTCGAATCCGTCACTAAGGCATTGCAATAAGCCACGGCTAATTGCGTGATACCCATCTGCTGCGCGGCGAGGAAACCATCCAGATTCGCAAGGGTTGGCAATTGCTGCTGCACTTTGAGATAGGTGGTATTCACCGCTGTAGTGTTTTGCGGAACGCCCGTTAATGCCGACAATGTTGCGTTGACTTCTGCAAAGCGATGCAAGCCAATTAGCGGTTGCCCGGCAACATCAGCCGCAGGCGCTGCGGTTTGAATCGCCGGCACAGGACGGGAATAAGTCTTGCTGCCAATTCTGTCGAAGGTGAGGAAGAACTGGTCGGTGTCCGAACCATTTTTGGCGGCGATTACCGTGCCCAGCGAAGAAAGATATTGGCGACCTTTAGTATCACCAGCCGTGTCCATTTTGTTGGAGTTGAGCGTGGTATTGAGGTTCGCAAATACTTGCCCAACCGAAGCTTCTTCACCATTCACGCCGATACGAATGCCTTTTAGGGAGATATCTGTATCAATGGTTTTGCCATCCAGATTGGTAAAGAAAGGGTTGGCGAATAGGTAGCCGTAATCGTCCAATTGCTGCACTTCAAATACCAGATAGGTACCGGAGTACTTGGTGGCATCGGCATCCAGCAATTCGGAGACGTTAAACAGCAAAAGATATTTAGCACCTACACCGACTTTGTAGTTGGCTGCGATATCCGCCGCGCTCATGGCGCGTTTGTGAATACCGAGGAAGCGCACATTACCGCTCCAGTTGGATTCCGCCGTGTTGCCAGTCACTTCGTTACCAACCACTAATGCGAAGTTGCTATCCCAATCTTTCAAGGTCGCGGTCTTATCGGCATCTACATCTTTGGTGTCTTCGCCGTTTACGTAAATTTTGCGCCCATTGATTGCATCAAAGGTTACGACTACGTGTTGCAAGGTTGCTTGCAAACGCTTGTCGGCATCTTTGGTGTGGAATACCTGACCTTTGGTAGCAAGGCCATTTGCATCACTTTTGCTGGTGCGATTCAGGAAGTCATAGTTGTATTCGTATTGGCCGAGCGTAAAGTTACGCAAGGTATCGCTACCGGAATAACTCACGATGCGAGCTGGATTATTGTCGTTGCCGCCCTGAGTTACGTTGTCGGGAATAATCCAGGCTTCGATGCTGTATTCGCCGGAAGCGTTGAGCAAATCGAAGAATTTACGGCTGCTGGCGACGGTTGCCTGAGCGCGGCCTGCA
>Ga0247741_1000452_pt1 | contig 23628 bp, 20 predicted proteins | sample UWRJL213509R2_FD_180945 | JGI IMG/M metagenome (GOLD analysis project Ga0247741, IMG submission 180945) | Plant litter microbial communities from Arlington Agricultural Research Station in Wisconsin, United States - UWRJ-L213-509R-2 | ecosystem: Environmental > Terrestrial > Plant litter >... | reverse complement strand
ATGCGTGAACTGCATAATATCGCCGAGAATTACATAGACATCGCAAAGGTGAGCTTGGTCCCTTACACAGCGCAGCCCACCTAATTCTGATCACTCTCCCCAGAACCTTATTGCTGCTATTGCCCACCTTCCTTCTCTGGAGACCCTGCATGGTCTCATGCTTCTCTGTTGGTTCGAACATCAACACCATAGACCACCCGGTAAGCTTTCTTTGTCACACCATACACAGCCTTCCCCAAAGATACATTGCTCACCAATCCGTCCTTGCCGTGCGGTTTCAGGCTTCCGTACATACTACGGCATGGCGAGCAAAATGTCTGCCGATCTTGCTCTCCAAGACACTAATTACGATCCCATGAGCGAATACGAACGAAGTCGTAGGCGCGCGACTTGGAATGGCATGGTCCAGTTGCATATGACGGCCAGCTCATGTAAGTGATGTTCATCAACCTTTTGTTTGTTTCGGGCTGACAGTCGATCTACTCTTCTAGTTCGCACTTAAACATCATTAATTCGCTTCACCTCATCTTTGCATTTCATCTTCGTCTTCGCATCATCATCTTTTTGCCTCCATGCAGGACTTACTTGCCAGGCAGCGTTTTTTTTGCTCCCCATTTACTTATAGTAGATACACTAATTCGCACATAATTCATACTACGTATCGTTGTTCGGTGTCGGTGGCTGGGGTATTTGCCACCTTGACGAATCATCTTAGATCGTCAAGGTGGTGCTCACTCCTCCCCATCTTCTCTCTCCGGGAGACCCGAGAAGTAGCTGGTTCTGCAATTTAAGGTCGTTTCGGAGCGTGAGAGGTGTAAACATGCCTTTGAAGATGGATGATTCAGGTGATGACGAATTTAGATGGTATATATTGAAATCTGTTCTGGAGACACAAGGTACACAGGTAACGACATAACCTTTGCCGAACCTGTCGGAATTGAAGATCACCCACCCAATTCATGCATTTCCTTTCATTCGTCAAGTCTTCCTTCGACAGTTTAATTCAGTACATTGCATAGCGTGAAACATGTACAGTAGGACGTCTGTCAGTTGTCACCTTTTCTAGAAATATTAGCGGGTGGCGGGCGGCTGTTTTGTCCTCCGGGAATTACTATTCCGGTGCCTCGTGCTGAAATCCATCGGTATAGGCTACAGGAGCCTATCTCTCGCCGAAGACCGATCGCGTGGACTGTACATGTCACTTGTCAACACGTCTTGTGATCTGAAGGGTTGACGCTTAGGGATAGCACGGGCGCTAATTATATGCGCCCATCTGATCAGACAAATCAGCGTCTTGCCAGCGAAGCTTGAACTGCGGCTTTGTTCTAGTCTTTCTGGCTTACAAGGTCTTCTTGCATGCGAGGCTTCTCGGTGCCGTTGAGAAATATGAGAAAATGTGGGAGGACCATAGAACGCGTTACAGAAGCCGGTTGCAGTGAGCGCCAAAAAGGAAGAAAAAGACCAGTTTCAAGGAGCAGAAGCTCGGCGCCCTGACACCCTTTATTATGTCTCTTAATGAGTCTGTCGGTCGCTTTACAGTAGCCTGGTGCTTGTACTTCACAAACGGCCATACATGGCCTGGCCTTGATGTTCGGTTGCTGTGGTTAGCTGATTTGTTTTCGTCTATGTTTTCCGTCGGGTCCAGTAGTGATGAAAGTCTTCTTTCTTTCTTCTCATTTGAACTGAAAACAGACTTTGTCAGCATGACGCAAAGCCGCTTTATGGAAGCCCAAGCTTGCCGCTAGTCTGGCCCTTATATCTATGCTGCGGGAGCCAGGAAGGGTATCCCACTAGAATCGTCCCTGGAATTTTATAAATACGAGGTGAGTCGGTGTGGGGACATGGCTCTTGGGCTCGTGTTTGCGATCATGATTCGAATCTACAAGTAATCTCCCTGCGACTCGGAGGACATCGTGGATGCAGAGCGCTGGCCACCCAAACTTCTTAAATGGATAATTCAAGTCAAGTCGGATTTTTGTTGGATTTCATCTGTCCTTTGATTCATTTGCAGAGTGACGCTGTACGGACAGACAGGACGGTTTCGGATTTATTCTCTCATGTTTATATACGCAGAGTCAGCGATCAGGTGTCTTGGCGGTTAGTAGGTCTCTGGTCTCGGTCCCCCATTCCAGCCGACTCCCATCACCATGGATAACTATCAATACTCGTCATATGATTTCTCGAGGAAAGATCTATACCACCCTCGAGGCATGCTGTCGCTCAGTTCTTTGACGCAGGGACTGCGCGCAATCCCGGTGGAACGCACGAGACCTACAAACTGCCAGCTAGACTGTAACAGTCTACTCAGACCTCCGGCCACTTCACACTGCCAGCGCTTTGAGTTGCGCTATTCGACATCGACTGAAGTCGTCGACTTGACATTTTTTGATACCCCATCCCTCCGGCGTGTTTAAGTAACCCAAAACAGCCAAAGCATGTACTTCTCAACTTGGTCCACATGCTTCCGCCATATAGTCGATCATTGCCATCACGCCACTACGAGGTTACATCGGAGCGGCCTCGATAAACTTGTTGCTTTGCAGGTGTGAATTTCGGTTAGATGGGCTCTCCATCTCCCCGCGCTATCGTCGTCCACATTGCTGTGGTGCTCCAGGTATTTGCTGCTCTTGACTTAGGACGTTGACGACCGCCGACTTTTTCTTCCTTTCATTCTGTTCAAGCCTGCGCGCCCGCTGATAGGATGGGCTACGATGCATTCACGATCGCAGCGTATCTGCGTGTCACGTCTATAGCGGTGGCTGGCTACGAGTGAGTTCTCTCTATAATTATCGGGCTGGGCGGTCAGCGCTAGGGGGTGAGAAGGGTGTGAGCCAATGTTAATCCTTTGATTTGGCTTTGCAGCTATCTAGAGACCCAGCCGACAGCTTTCAGGTTTTACAAGGAACATTGGCAATCTCGACGATTGACGTGAGTTACTACCCTGAATCGCACGTCAATTATCGCTCATGATTTATTACGGATAGTATCTCCCTGATCCTCTTCTTCCTACTTCGGTAAGTCTCATCCAATTGACCCTGGAAGATAGCACCTACCTTGAAGAATAGATTCGTGAGCATTGTAACGCTCGCAATCAGCAGCGTAAGTCCTTGGATACCTTACCATCCAGAAGTACGTTGACATGAAAGAACAGTTTGGTTTTTTCTATATCGAATTTACCATCGAGCTGTGCTCCCGGTTTTACCTTCTACCCCCAATCTTTAAAGGTTCGCTTTTTACTGCTAAACTGAATGAGAGGTGGTATAACCTGGATAATTGTCTACAGTCCTACAAGCTATGATTTCGCAAGCAATTTTGGGCGTCAGGTGAGAGAGAATGCAGATGTAAAGATGAACGAGCGCTAAGTGGTGTCTACCAGAGCGTTCAATTTGTCCAGGCGATCAAAAATCATCGGCTGGTTCTTGCTAATACTTTATTCCATGGCCTGCACAGTATGTCCTAAATGCTCTACCCGTCAAAACGTCATGAGACTAATTGGTGAACAGGTCCAGTGGGTGGCTACTATTCACCGAAGACAACGTACGTCCATCGCACACTCCCCTGTATATGCAGATCATTCAACAATTTTTTTTGAAAAGCAAAAATTGGAGAGGAACATGTAAGTTCTATCACGAAATATGGTGGCTTTATTCTGACCAGAAGTTACTTTCTTCAGGCCAAGTGAGCACGCTGTCTTTCCGACGACGAATTAATCTAACGGAGTGCAGTTGTCGAGGTGTCAGTCAAGTGAAGGAGCTTGGGGCATACATCTTCTACGTAGTTGCTATTGTCTATGACGTCGCAACGACGTCGCTGTCCATTTTCTTTCTTCTCAAATACAAGCTGAGATCCTCGAACTCTGTGTAAGTTTACCGGCTCTTCTCTACGCCTCATTCTAACACATAACTTGCAGGATGTCCAAGCTGTCAAGAATGTAAGAAATAAACAAAGCTTCACCAAGGTTTGGCTCATAATCTTCTCAGGATGCTCTACGACGGTCTTGGTTATCTTGTCGTTCTGACGGGTAAGCATCTCTGATTCAAACAGCGATACACCTACCTGACCGAGCTTACTCGGTTCAGCTGTCAACATCCTCAACCTCGTCTTATACAAAACAGCCCAAGAAATCCAGGTATGTCATCGATGTACGTTTTGAATGTGTTCTGATAATCCATGAAAACAGACCGCTGGGTAAGCTGGCTCATAACACCAGTATGGCCGGTCTACTAATCAAGATAACAGCGCCTCTTTAGGCTACTGTGTCTCATGGATCATGTCTCAAAGACTTCTCATCCATCTATACGGTTAGCATCAAACCTTGTTAAGGATCGACACGCTTTTTGACGGTATACGTTACCCTGCAGATGCTTCTCGAGAACGACGCGAAGATGAAAGCTTCGATGCGGCCATTACGATTAGCAAGAACATTGCAGGTGCTCGTGACGTCAGCCGAGCAGTTCGATCGCAATTCGAGCATAAGAGCACCGACCCATTCGACCTGACAAGACAGAACCGCGATAGCGAGGAGGTCGATGCGTACCCCGGTGATCTGGGAGTACAAGTGCGAATAGAACGCACCGTCAAGCTAAAGCACTATAACAGGACGTATGAGCTGGAGGACTATTCGCGGCGGAGTCATAGGACAGGAAATTTCATGTGATGAAAGGGGTGGCATCTGTCCAGGTGAGCTATGGACGTCCTGAACGACACGGCCGATTGGTGCTGATAACAGTTATTTCGATCTCAGCTATCTGGACATGTATTAGTAGAAGGCTTACTTCTGCGTGTATTTAACAAAGGCATACATATATCCTCGGGCTATTTGGAGTTATTCCACTTGTTTAAAGGTTAAATCGTCGAAGGGTTATTGTTAGGCTGTGAGACCTAGACACTTGCAGTGCCTAAATAGAAGAGGCATTATAAGTTTTTGCTACAACAGCTGAAGTATATTATACGACGATTCTGGCCTAATCACGAGTCGCGAACGAGGCTGGTATGATCCCATGGAAGGTCTCCGCCAAAGAGGGTTGTTTGACCACCTTCGGTTTCTCCTGGACACCAGTTCAGTAGCGGGACCATCTCCGGAGCTGACGTGTCGTAAGGGTGGAATCTCGCATGTGGGTTCCGGTGTCGCCGTTTGTTCAACAGCAGTGAATGACAGCCGTATTTATCTTGGGTATATGGAAGATAGCCGTTGTGGCGCTGTCCCAATGAAAAACGGCGTTAGCTGCGTGGACAGAGACTGTGAGACTGGTATATGAACCTCGCCTTCCACGGAACTCGAACCTTCGTCGTGTTCGGGGTCCACACCAATATATTCGAACTTGGTTTTCGGCCAACGCAAGGCCTCTCGGTGGAGTTCTGTGAATCGGGGACGCTTGAACTCGTAGCCAACGACAGTGATTTTGGACGGAAAATGGCCAGTGTATTCCCGAAAACGAGCGATGGAGAACAAAAGATTTTGGTAGGAGTCTAGGGCATAGTTCTCCGTAGTTGCACGGCCGAATGGTTGAGTAGCTGACAATTGGTCTTGCAGTACGCCAGCCGTTCGGGCAAGTCGTAGGTAAGACTCAGCCTCAGTAGTTGATGAAAGAGGTTTAGTTTGGCCTCTAACAGACAGTCAGAACATGAGGTGTTCATTAATGACTATGGACTTACCCCGAGAAGATAAGGAGCGATTGAGGATCTTTGGTCGCCATTTCAGCACTGCCAGAGAGTAAGACAACGCCTTCCATTGACAACGCCAGATCCAAGCTTACCCTCGTGCAATGTGTTCGTAGAAAGCCTTCACGCGACCTGGCCCCTTTTGATACGTCTCTAATGTCCAATCCTTCTCCTCTAACCAGGATTGCGTTCCTTTCCAAATCGAGTGGCAGGGCACCATAATGAGGTGTTTGAGGTCCTTACGGGTGGCTGGGCGGTGGACAGTTGTATGCTGCAGCGCATAGTCGCCGCCAGGGTGTAAAGAGGCCCAGTGATGAAGGTTAAGAAGAACAGAGATAACGCAAGCAGCAATTAAGAGGAAAACGCCGAGGTTCGTTATTCGTGAGCGTCTGGTAAGAGTTTCGATAAGTTGTCTGCGTGGGCTAGGTGGGTTTAGGCGTGATTTGCGTTGGTATCTTGCTACTGAGGGTGTTGGAAGCATGGAGAACGAGGTCTATCCAGCATTCCTCTGGTACTAGAGTCGCGGTAGGTAGTAAAGACGTGTCCTTCCATGAAAGGCAAAAATGCCCTAAATAGATCCTTGTTTGTTGTGATAACAATTTATGTACCAAAGTGCTCTCTGGGAAGCCATTGTCTAATAATTTCTAATAGTTTCTACGCCATCGAAGCTACTCTAAGATACGGCGCATACGGTATCACACAGATTTTCTCTGAGACTGCCGCTTTGCCTCTTGTTCTATGGCCCACCTGACGGCTTCCTCGACGTCTTCTGCGTAATGAGTCGGCAAATGAGTAGGAGGACCTTTTAATGGCTCATAAACACCGGTCTTCACCAGCACCGACGGCCAGCCAGCTGCATTGGCACCGGCGATATCTGATTCGGGATTATCTGTTCCAACCATTTAATATTTAGTAAGATACGAACGTTGAACCTTTACCTCCGACCATGTAGCTATGTGTCATGAAGAGTGAGAATAAGGTTTTTGCCCAGAAAACTGAGACCTACACGTTAGGTACCGTTCGTAAGTCACTGGGTCCATAAATCTCTGCAACATGCGCCTGCAACATTTCTTTTGCATACTCATACGTTGCCGTTGTAGGTTTCCCAAGCTGGGTGTGTGGATACTCATTTCCTGTAAGAGCCTGCAAAGGGTTGGTGTAAGAGGTGAATGGGATGAATAGAAATAGGGAGCGGGGCGCACCTTAAAGACGCCCTGGAAAGCCTCCTTGAATCCACCCTGACCAATTCTCGGTCTGTCAAAGTCTGACCGCCATATAAGATCGGGGTTGCAGAATACGAGTTCCACCGGCTCTTTGACATCCTTCAAGCCAACGTAAGGCCCGCCAATGATGCCACCCGACTGAATTACGTCGCAGGTAACCTGAACTGTAGATGTTCAAGGTAAATCAGGCAGGTGAGCGAATAGGCGACGACTCGAGGAAACATACTATCCAGTGCCCAGTTTCTGGGATCATGATAAACGAAAATGGCTGAGATAGGCGTCTTGGAGAAGTCAATCGGTACGGTAGCTGCACGCTCCGCAACCGATAATGTGTGGAAGGGCCAAACACTGGAACTTCATGTTAATCTTAGCATAAGACATTGGTGAACTGCAGCTTACGAGGGATTCCAAGCAAGGACATCCAGTGTTGTGAGGACGTTCTTATATCCATAGCTGAAGCGCACCTTGAGCAATGTGTCCTTGAATAATAATAAAAGTGGATCTGCTCACCCTTGCGCAACTTTCCGTACAGTATCCCTCTTCCCTCCCAAAACGAGAACCGGCTTGTCAGCGTACTTGTGCGCGAACTTCTTCAGGATAGTATGCGCTTGGCAATATTGGCTTGGATTAATCTGTCAACCGAGTTAGCTTGGTGGGTCGTATTCAGAAGGCGGGGTACCAACAGGGATCCCGAGTTGAGCGCTCAGTTTGTTGCACCGTTCGTGTTCACCGATGCCCCCACCATTCGTTAGCTACAGGAAAGTTTGGGCCAAGAGTAGGTTAAATGATGCTTGTGCACATACAAGAATGTAGGGTATCTTCCTAATCGCGATTAAAAGAAGAAAATACGCGTGCTAGCCAAATACACTCACTTTCCGAAGGCGTTGTTTCCCTCCAAGAGATTTAAGGTTCGTTTAGCGGCTGGTAGAACGTCTGGACCACGAATAAGAACGCCATCCTGAGTTTCGCATTTGAAGATAATGTCAGAAAGGTCCTTTCTCCCAGCTTTATTATGCCAGACATACAATGTCGAAAACGAACGCAAGTGGAGGCGCGTGTATAGCGTTAGTGGAAATGAGGCGACGACCCAACCAAAATTTTCCGGCAGGAAGACATTTTGAACTAGATTGACTTCGAAGTAGAAGGTTTTGGAAGCAGAATCTTCTCGCTGAATGCATGTGCTCTACAAGCATGTTTGGGTAGTCCGTCAATTGTCCGTCAATGCCCTGAACTGAACGGAAGCGGCGGTCCGGAGAACTGAGTTGCAACGGGTCAGGTGGCTGTGCTTACGTCCCCTTGAATCAGAACCTCTTCCTTCACCAACAGCTGGTGGACATTGGACATCCAAATTTCAAGTGACACCCTGGCAGATGTTACACTATGAAGATACAAACGTAAGCGAATACTTTCTAAAAGGCGTTTAGCACGACATCGACCAGAATGGCTAGAATGATTCCTTATAGAGTGACCCAAGCATCCCAACGTGCCAATGCATCCCCGTCTGTCTCGCTGGAGAGAGGCAGCTACAGGATGCACGCACCTAATCCACGGCCCTTACCCGCCTTACTACAAGGAAACACACCACCAGCCAGACGCTCAATAGTCCACGAGATCAATCGGAATTTAGCACTACTGCTCTTCTTGCTCGTCGTAGGGTGCCTTGCCTGCTTCGCTTCAGCCTACTACCTGTTCACGACGAGGTGGGCATATCCGCAAGTCCATTTGTCGAATATGTCTAATCCGAGCTATGAAGTCAACGCGTCCACATTCACTGACCGTCAACACGGCGGGGATATGTCCACACGGTACCTCGCTTATCTGCCACATAGTGGTTTCCATAACCAACGGATCGCTTTCGAAAATGCTCTCCTTCTCGCATACGCACTTCGTCGCACGCTTCTTGTACCACCAATTCGTCTAGGGAATAAACCAATGCGTTATGTCGAATTCGACGCCTTGATGCAACATCATGAGCTTTCCTCGAAGGATGGTCTGCAGCACTGTCTTCAAGTTCCACCGTATATGTCGCGTCCTCTGGAGTGTCTCACCTACTTCGAATCGACCTATTTGCCTTGGACTTGGCTGATCAACATCTCATCTGTGGCCGCTCAACAGGATCTCCTTCTACGGTCTACGATGTCTCAACAATGGATTCATGACAATCTGGGCCTAGATGAAAAGGACGCCTATGTCCTACGCGACGACTCTCCATATCAGTTCCGTTTTCTGGACACGTACTCTGACACGTCGCCGGCCACAGATAGATACACTCTTGACATCTATTTTAGAGATCTGGTGAATATTCCGCACCGCCTTCTTCAACTGGGAACTCTCTTTGGCACCTCTCGGCTGCGACTTAAGCATCGTCGCAACGTAGACCACCGTCGAGCCATACGGCAAAGCATGATGTTCGCCAATCCAGATCTTGTTCACGCTTCTTCGTCTATTGCAAGAGCTCTCGGCGATTTCTATATAGCTATCCACCTAAGGACTGGCGATGGGCACTTTAAGAAAAAGGTCGAAAAAACTGTGAACTCTATATGGTGGAAGATTCTCCATGACGTTGTTGGCTTCCCCTCCTCAGCTAAATGTGACTTGGAAAGCGTATTTTATGGCAATATGTCGAGAGACTGCGTTCTCGACAATCCAAACTCCGGCAGTGAAACGTCCAGCCCTTCACTAGCTTCATTAACGGTGGCTATTCCTGCCTTGACGTTCAAGATTCAATGCCGGTCTCCTCGACACCGTGAACAAGCATATCAATCACTTAACGTTCCCCTCTATGTTGCCACAGACCTGCGCGACCCATCCTCAAACCCTGGTCTAGATATACTACGGCGGACGTTTCCTTGCATTTTTTTCCTCGGGGATTTTCCTAGAGAGACTCAGGCGTTGAAGCGCTTGGGAAGCCCCTATGATGGTGTCAGCCTCTATCCATTTCTGTTGCCGTTTGTGGACGCTATGGTCGCTGGGAACGCTTCAAAAGTAATTGGCACGGAAGGGAGCACCTTTAGTAAATTCGTGTCTGAGATACTCTGGTCTTCATCTCCTGACAGGCCGGAGGGTTTGTAGTTTGATGGTTTATTTAAATTTTGTGATCTAAATGATCTTTGTTTTTGTCCATCTGACATTGGAAATCCATCAGAATAGGGCATTTGACGCGTGAGATGCCACATTGCCCTTCGACCTTTTGTTCTTTGAATACCACGAATAGGAAGCATAGACGTCTCAGACCCGCAGCTGCGCCCAAGTCTGAAGCGATCAAAAAGCACTGCCTCAAATGTAACAGGTTGCGATGTGGGCGGCTCAGCTTGGGTTTACGTTGCTATGGCCAACGACAGATCATGATTGGTCTCGGCATTATGCAGAGATGATAAAAGTGCGCGAACATGATGCTGATTCCTTGTCCCTGGTACCCCATCCCATCCCACACAACTGATCACAGCAATGTCGACCATTGAAACTAACCAACCCTCCGTCGCAAGTGCAGACACTATTGTCGCTCCTGCTTCTGGTCAAGCAAACGGAGCACTCCCTACTCCCACATCCTCTTCCCAAGAAGGCTTCCAGCGTTTCCTTCAGGACTTTAGGAAGTATGAGACAGTCGTTGTGAGATGGAACCATCATCCTTCACTGTGCTGAACTAACCGCACTTTCTTACAGGATAACATGAGCAAGGCATCTTCTGACCCGAAGTTCAAGGACGAGTTGGCCACTATCGAGCAATGTGCGTATATCTACCTCGTTGACCTCGTGGCATGGGCGCTCATGCGTATATCATTCTCTAGGGTTCAAAGACTTGAATGAAAACGAGAAGAATGCCTCAGTCAATGCTTTCCTGCAGCACTCAACTCAAGACCAACTCAAGTTCTTCCAGTCAGTGATTGCGACCATGATCGCACCCGAAGCCCCCAAGGCTACTCCTGGTAGGTACCCCTTGATCGCTGTGAAGCTCAATAGCTAATTGCATCCCAATAATAGTCGCACAGGATAAGCCAAAACTCGGAAAGCTCAGCTTCCGCCCACCCAGCTTGAATCTTCCAGACCTCGACTCCCCAGTTACTCCTACTCCCGTAACTGCAAAGGAATCAGCTGTTGATGAGCAAAGCCACCAGAACCTTCTTGCTCAGGCTCTCCGTCAAGCGCCTGCTGGTACGGACTCTACCACCTCTGTGAAGGATTCCAAGGCTACAGGCTCCACTAATGCCTTACCTGGCTTCTCTGGAATCAATCCCTACACGCTCAATATGCTCGCCAATGCCGGCCTGTCCACCGAGGCACAGCTTCTTGCTGCTCAATTGGTCATGAGTGGTCTCGTTCAACCCACCGGCCTCTTACAACAGCCTTCCGCCAAGCTCAAGAAGCCCACGGCGCCTGCCAACTGGCGTACCCCTACAAGCGCCCGTTATCCTGCTAGTGCTTTGAGGAGTAGCGGTCTTCGCCCTAGCAGCGGCCTCAAGAGTGCTGGTCTCAAGAGCAGTGGACTGGTCCCTCAGACTCCTTTGAGCGCCATGGAGTCTCCTCGTGAGGAAGATTTCAACCCCGAGATGCTCAAGGACATTCCAGGCTGGTTAAGGACTCTCCGTCTCCACAAGTACACTCAATGCTTTGACGGATTGCCCTGGGAGGAAATTGTTGTCCTTGACGACGCCACTTTGGAGAGCAAGGGTGTTGCTGCACTCGGAGCTCGAAGGCGCCTCTTGAGGACCTTCGAACACGTCAGAAAGGTGATGGGTATGGAGGAGCCCAACAGCGCAACCCCCACGACGAGCGCCATCCCAACTGGCATCGCTCCCAAGCCTGCATACGACGGCATTGCTCCCCATAGCGCCTTACCCCGGTCGAAGTTATCTATCAACTCGCCCATCTTTACGCCCACCTGGGACACTGCAAAGGTACCCCAGAGCGCTGCTGCTGCTGTCACTGATCACTCGGTACCCGCTCCCGAAGCCGCCTCTGTTACTGCGACTGAAGAGGCTTAGTAAGCTAGGGGTAATTCGGACAGAATCTTTTCAAATTTCGCGATATCGAAGTGTAGTGCACGATGTTTGTATCTTTGTGGCACGTATACCTTATCAAATTCAGCCGTCGATCGGCCGGGGTGTTTTTCTCTCCTTTTCTGCTCCCATGTGCCAAACCGAAGATTCAACGCGTATTATGCATCGAAGGTCCAATGCTTTGGGGCATTTTAGCTCAATCCAGATTCAATGATTGGTCATTTGGCTTGTCGGTGCCTGATCATTTGCGTTGGAAGGGTCAAGGAAGGGTTGATAACTTCTATCACAACGTCTCGCTCGATCATCATCCAGAAAGGGTCAGATTCGGGTCGGTTTTGCACTTACAGAAAAACCAGAGTCAAAAGCATTCATGTGGTGAAACCTGGGGAGAACCGCGAAGCAGTGAGAGGAATGACTCGATACCTTCAAATACGACCGGCTATGTTTTCTTTGCATTATCGCGAATTAGTTCCTAGTTTTTGAAGCACTCTGGGCAGCGTCCCAAAGGGACAAGAGGGCATTTGGCAAGTCATCAAGGGTTGCAACATATGCGAAGTTTCCATCTTTTGAGATCTTCACCATGCATGATCTTGGCGTGCAACCAGCAACTCGAGAAGTGCGTACATTCTGGCTTGTTCAACCCCGATTAATGACAAATGCGGTTGAAACTCGAAAGTGCTTATTTTACAGATTCTGCATGGTAATCCCCATCCACCCAGCGGACGGAGGACCTTCCTCCGTTTGGTCGTCATAAGACCTAGATTGATCAATATATACTTCTTCCTTGAGAACCTCCAGGGACGCCTCGATTTCTTCTCCTGCTTATGATACCTGAGATCTGTTTAATTCACTCCCCGACTTTTTGCTGCTTTCACCATGACCTCCATTGACAGTAGCTCGTGCGCTTTCGAGCTCGCTATGGTTCCTCCTGCAAATGAGACACCAAACCAACGAGCTGCCCGGATACAATTGGAGAAAGAGGCCACCCAACGGAGTAAACAAATTGACGCAGACCTCAAAGCCTCGAAGGCTGCTTTGAAGAGGTACCAGAAGGCGGTCAAGGTGTTGGTGCTGGGGCAGAGTTTGAGTGGTGCGTCTAAACGCTTCTTCTCTCGTATTGATATTCAAGTCTATTCAGGGAAGTCTACTACGATCAAGAGTGAGTTTGCTCTTGTCGTAAATATATTGCCTTGCTGACTTTGTTCAAAGACTTCCAGATGAGCTATGCTCGGAAATCATGGTCTGAAGAACGGTCTTCTTGGCACGCCGTCATCCTCCTCAATCTTGTGCGATCTGTAAACATCATCGTCGATGTTCTCGGTACTGTTGATACCAAGGAGGTTGCTGTTGACGAAAATGCTCTGACGGACTCAGCGCGTGCAGTCAAAGGAATTCAAGGTCCATCTTTAAAGCACCGGAAGGTCATGTTTCGCCTTGCCCCCCTGCGCCAGATTGAAAAGGACCTCAAGAATTACATTGGTGCGGGCTCCACTGAGATTGACGTTGCTCGGACGAACAAAACCGACGATGTGATCACCAATGTTCATATCGAGGTTAACAAGACGCTCTTCCAGGAATTCTGCATCCGCTCGTCGTCTGGCTGGAAGAGCGTTCTTGACCAAATTCGGCACCCAATTTCGGGGAAAGAAACTCAGCTGCATCGTGTTGCCTGCCATGTTGTGGCTAGTTGTCGAGAAGAGATCCGGTGGCTTTGGGAAGATTCTCTAACTCAACAAATTCTTGAAGGACGGCAACTGCGGCTTGAAGATTCACCTGGTTTGTGAGTGTCTTTTGCTCCTTTCGGGTGGAAAAGTCCCGACGGCTTTACTCTGCTCAGCTTCCTGGATGATCTTGACCGCATCACGGCGAAGGAATACGAGCCTTCAGACCAGGATATTGTTAGGGCACGGTTGCGGACGACAGGCGTCCAAGAGTATCACTTCACATTGGATAATGGTGTGTTTCTGCCACATTCCAATATCACGCAGAAGTGTCCTGATGTACACGACAGCTAACACAACCGAACTCGATTGGATAATGTACGACGTGGCTGGTATGTAACCTGTCCAATTCTTGCTAGTGAACCCTTTGCCGATCCTTCACCAGGTATTAGAACCTCAGTACGTGATATTATAAAAATTCCACCCAACTTCACTAATTCTGGGCCTTACAGAGAGCGGCCTGGATACCATATTTCAAAGAAATCACCGCCTTGATTTTCTTAGCCCCGATATCCGCCTTTAACGAAAGGCTGACGGAAGATCGGCGCGTGAACCGACTGGAAGATACTTTTGTGCTGTGGAAGACCATCTGCAACAGCAAACTGCTTCAAGATGTTCAAATCGTATTTATTTTTTCGCGAAGTCCTCTTGGTCTCTTGTGACAATTTCCGCAGATCCTCTTCTTGAACAAGACAGACCTCCTGCGGAAAAAGCTCGAACAGGGCATCCGCGTTCAGAAATATGTTCCGGAGTACGCTTTAAGCAACGATTATGAAACTGTAGCATCATGTGCGTGCGTTTTCTCCCCTCAACTCTGCCTCACTCATATGTAAAGTAGGGTTCCGGAAAGTGTTCAAACGGATGTATCTCGATGGAAATCGGTCTCAGCCAGGTCTACCCTTCATCGCGCACCTCACCTCCGTCATTGTGAGTAAATATATCCGCCGACCGTCGTGTGCATACTGTTTACACACAGCCCCTCCTCCCTTAGGACACGCATGCGACGGCGAAAACTCTAAAAGCTGGTACATTCTTTTGATACCGATCGTAGATATCCCATTAACCCTTCTTTACCAGTTCAAGCAACAATTCTCCGTAACGACATCACAGAAGCTGGCCTCATGTGACACGACTATGTGTCGAATATTTCTTATTTATGACCACACATTCTTTTGTAAGACAAAAGGTGCTTCATCACTCGTTCACCACCTTTAGATTTCGATATTCATCAATCTGGCGTCCTAATCATCTGCTTAGACACTCACTTCTAGCTAGTGACAATCTCCTGAACCTTTGTACCGGCGAATTACACCTTAAAACGAGCGCCCACAGACATTTGTATAACACTTTTTCGGGCAGAGGATTATTATAGATAGATTGGAATTGTATACCCTTATTACATTATGTACTTCCCTGGAACTAATATGATATGAAATTCGATAATGGAACTTCAGTAATAGAGTAGAAAGCATTGTTATTCCGTCCGTGGCTAAATAGGGCATACAATTCAAGATCGAAAGCGTGAGATACGAACGAGCTAATAGTTGGTTTACAACTCTGTGAACGACCCAACTGCAGGAATATCTTTTCACTGTTTGTAAAGGTCCATGACAGGAGTTGCACGAGCTTCCTGAAGTTCTTTCGAAACCTTCTCCGCACCTTCGTAGACTCGCAGTAGATTGGCACCTGTGAGGCCCGCAAGTTCGTATTTGTTCCATCCCCCCGATAGAGTTCAGCGATCTATGAGACATTCAGCAGAGCGAAAATGGGGGTAGCAAGTCTAGATATACCAAAGCAGGATATTTGGATACATCTTCGAGCCCAACAGGGACGTCCTGAATACCATCGAAGTCACTACCTAGACCGACACTGAAGATGCGAGAAGTAAGTGCATATAAGGTAGCTGCAAAGATATCTTCTCACTGTTTCTTGCCTGCGATCTTCGCGATGTGCTCGACGTGATCGGCAACTGCCCAGACGGTTGCTTTACCTGGAGATGCGACAAAGAACGGGGCAAAGTTGACCTGTGATTTTTATTCTGTCAGTCGGATGCTAATGCAACCCTGCGACGAAAGCCTATCTCTCACCATTACTACCGCGTCTTTCTTCCCAATGAGCTCCAGAACATCGTCAGGAACGTTTCTCGGAACGTCGTGAATAGCTCTAGCGGAGGAATGGGACCATATGACAGGGGCGTTAGAGTATCTCAACGCTTGCTTCGCAGTTTCATCGGAGGCATGTGAAAGATCGACAAGGACTCCCAGGCGGTTCATTTCCTCGATCAACGACTTCCCTAGATCGCTATAAAGTTATACGAGCATTAGAAACAACGGAACATGTGGCGTATTTGATAGAAGTTAACGGACCTGAGGCCGTGATGGAGGGGAATAATTCCCGGTAAGAACCCACATGAGTCGGCGAAGGCGTTGTGGCAAGTATGGGTCAACGCCACATATCGAACGCCCAAAGAGTGGTATTGACGAAGAACTGCGATGGAGTTACCGAGTTGGTGACCGCTGATGAAATCACGGTTAGATTATGGACCGGGGTGAACTCTCAAAATACAACTAACCCTTCAACACCTAGCAAGCTTGCAATCTTTCCAGCCATAATCGCATTCTTGATATCATCTGATGAAAGAGCAAGTTGGAATGTCTGTTGGATCAAAATGAAACCAGTTCGATATTCGTTAGCAAGGAGCGCGAAGGTTGGGATAACGGAAACAAAAGTGAGATAGGGAACTGAGGGACAGATGGGCGTGGAATAGAAACAGAGGCTGAAGGGTAGACATACATCAGGATATTTCTCAACGAGCAATTTTGCAATATCAATCTGTTCAAGGGTATCCCGGACGTGCCATGTCGCGTCCAGGAAGTTCTTGCCTTCAAGGAGGGGGTCTGAACAGGGGGCATAGGTGGACCTAGACGCGTGCAGGTTCGTTAGAAGGTCGCAGTTCGTGAGGTCTCAATAACAATGACGTACCAGAAGAAGCCTCCAACTTTGCCTTTCTTCAACCTTGGGATATCAACATGTCCAGGCATTTCCTTCGTTAAGTCTACAGCAGACGCGTTGTTTGCATATCTCCGTCGCACAAGCATGGGGAGATCTGAAGAGAAGAGAGAAAGAGAGATTATGTCACTTGACCGTGTTCATAATCTGAATGAAACGGGATTGTATTACGAACCAATGTGCCCATCCTGAACGATACCCTATATCAGAAACAGTAGTCTACCTGAGGAACAAAAAGACTCACAATAACAGGGGCCTCGTCCATGATGTTACATGCGGCCCTCGTCGGATCCTTTGGGAGGATACCCAACCAGACCTTGAAAGAATCCCCAAGCTTGTGTTCGAACCCAATCAGTACAACCAGCGCTGCGGTAAACGCCAACGTCAGCAGCCCCCACACCGTACTCCTTCTCTTGCGGTTTCCTGGTCGCGCTGAGCGTTCATCATGCTCATTCTGACCTTCCTCGTCGTTCGAAACCAGCGCTACGATGAACGCAAGCGTCAGCAGAACCCAAACTGTACAACCTATCTTGCGGTTTGCTGGTGGCACTGGGTGTTCACCATGCCCATTTTGACCTTCCCCGTCGTTAGAAAGAAGTGGGGACCGCTCATCTGAGCTACCGCCTGCGCCGTTGGATACCATGGAAGAAGGAAGGATCTGTGGCGGTAGCGTTGTGGTGACTGACATTCGAGCTGGTAAAACCACTGCTCCAGCTTCTGGAGTGTGGCATGGTATCTTTATAAGTGGGCTATCGTGTATCGGAGCATACAGTGAGAAACAATCATGATTTCTGTCCTTAGCAATAAGTAAGTAGGTGCAGTCAGAGACGGAGCTGATCAGTTTGCTGAAAAGTCACCTTAGTAAGCTGTCTCCCGCCAGCAGTCACCGGCTTGGCAGAGATAAATGAATGGAACCACGGGTGAAGGACGGCATGCGCGGACGGGAACGGCACTGTGCTGCAAGTTTGTAAACGCCGAACTTCCGACAAGGTATTCTGCAGCGGCAATTCGGGGCTGGGCTTAGAGTTTACCTTAAGCTTCAGACAAGCACTCATGTATTTTGGGTTAGATAGGTAGCACTAAATTTCATTGGTCGAGACATTAAAGAAGAAGGAAATGGTAAGCACCAGTCTTGCTGCCGTCGGATCGGCGAACCTCACTATGAATGAACCCTGAGCGTGCTCTTTATGAAGGTATCAATGTTTCATTGCATGTGGCTGTGTTGAGAGAAATGTAGCTGACTTGACGAATTTCCGAATTCAGCGGACTTGAGCTGAAACTGAAAATGAGCTCCAGCTCTGACCCGGGCAGAGGATTATCATTTCGCCCGATTGTTCACGCAACGGGTAGCGACTGAACAATTTCGCCAAATGTAACGGGTAACAGGGACTGGTGAACAACATACAATATGTAGTCGCGGAAAGGCAAAAAAGCTATCATCTTCGGCTTTGAAAGCGCTGGTTACACAAGCCCACTAATGCTCCCATTACTCAGAGCCATCAAATGGATGATAAGTTCGCTTCTAATGCGGTCCTAACTCATCATATCTCGTCAAGAAATTCAACAGGTAATATTTAGGGAACAGTATGTCCAGTGAACAATGCGTAATGTGCAACGCCAGTGGCATGAACGATTGGTGGAAATGTACAGTAGAGTAGAAAGCATTGTTATTCTGTCCGTGGCTAAATAGGGCATACATTTCAAGATCGAATGAGTGAGATACAGACGAGCTAATAGTTGGTTTACAACTCTGTGAACAACCCAACTGCAGGAATATCTTTTCGCTTCTTGTAAAGGTCCATGACAGGAGCTGCACGAGCTTCCTGGAGTTCTTTCGAAACCTTCTCCGCTCCTTCGTAGACCCGCAGCAGATTGGCACCTGTGAGGCCCGCAAGTTCGTATTTGTTCCATCCCCGCCGATAGAGTTCAGCGATCTATGAGATATTCAGCAGAGCGAAAATGGGGGTAGCAAGTCTAGATTTACCAAAGCAGGATATTTGGATACATCTTCGAGCCCAACAGGGACGTCCTGAATACCATCGAAGTCACTACCTAGGCCGACACTGAAGATGTGAGAAGTAAGTGCATATTATTATAAGGTAGCTGCAAATATATTTCTCACTGTTTCTTGCCCGCGACTTTCGCGATGTGCTCGACGTGATCGGCAACTGCCCAAACGGTTGCATTGCCTGGAGATGCGACAAAGAACGGGGCAAAGTTGACCTGTGATTTTTATTCTGTCAGTCGGATGCTAATGCAACCCTGCGATGAAAATCAATCTCTCACCATTACTACCGCGTCTTTCTTGCCATCGTCGGTGCCAATGAGCTCCAGAACATCGTCAGGAACGTTTCTCGGAACGTCGTGGACGGCTCTAGCGGAGGAATGCGACCATATGACAGGGGCTTTGGAGTATTTCAAGGCTTGCTTTGCAGTGTCATCAGAGGTATGTGAAAGATCGACAAGGACTCCCAGGCGATTCATTTCGTCGATCAACGACTTCCCTAGATCGCTATAAAGTTATACGAGTATTAGAAACAACGGAACATGTGGCGTATTTGATAGAAGTTAACGGACCTGAGGCCGTGGTGGAGGGGAATAATTCCCGGTAAGTACCCACATGAGTCGGCGAAGGCGTTGTGGCAAGTATGGGTCAACGCCACATATCGAACGCCCAAAGAGTGGTATTGACGAAGAACCGCGATGGAGTTACCAAGTTGGTGACCGCTAATGAATCACGATTAGATTATGTATGGACTGGGGTGAACTCCAACTAACCCTTCAACACCGAGCAAGCTTGCAATCTTTCCAGTCAGAATCGCATTCTTGATATCATCTGACGAAAGAGCAAGTTGGAATGTCTGTTGGATCAAAATGAAACCAGTTCGATATTCGTTAGCAAGGAGCGCGAAGGTTGGGATAACGGAAACAAAAGTGAGATAGGGAACTGAGGGACAGATGGGCGTGGAATAGAAACAGAGGCTGAAGGGTAGACATACATCAGGATATTTCTCAACGAGCAATTTTGCAATATCAATCTGTTCAAGGGTATCCCGGACGTGCCATGTCGCGTCCAGGAAGTTCTTGCCTTCAAGGAGGGGGTCTGAACAGGGGGCATAGGTGGACCTAGACGCGTGCAGGTTCGTTAGAAGGTCGCAGTTCGTGAGGTCTCAATAACAATGACGTACCAGAAGAAGCCTCCAACTTTGCCTTTCTTCAACCTTGGGATATCAACATGTCCAGGCATTTCCTTCGTTAAGTCTACAGCAGACGCGTTGTTTGCATATCTCCGTCGCACAAGCATGGGGAGATCTGAAGAGAAGAGAGAAAGAGAGATTATGTCACTTGACCGTGTTCATAATCTGAATGAAACGGGATTGTATTACGAACCAATGTGCCCATCCTGAACGATACCCTATATCAGAAACAGTAGTCTACCTGAGGAACAAAAAGACTCACAATAACAGGGGCCTCGTCCATGATGTTACATGCGGCCCTCGTCGGATCCTTTGGGAGGATACCCAACCAGACCTTGAAAGAATCCCCAAGCTTGTGTTCGAACCCAATCAGTACAACCAGCGCTGCGGTAAACGCCAACGTCAGCAGCCCCCACACCGTACTCCTTCTCTTGCGGTTTCCTGGTCGCGCTGAGCGTTCATCATGCTCATTCTGACCTTCCTCGTCGTTCGAAACCAGCGCTACGATGAACGCAAGCGTCAGCAGAACCCAAACTGTACAACCTATCTTGCGGTTTGCTGGTGGCACTGGGTGTTCACCATGCCCATTTTGACCTTCCCCGTCGTTAGAAAGAAGTGGGGACCGCTCATCTGAGCTACCGCCTGCGCCGTTGGATACCATGGAAGAAGGAAGGATCTGTGGCGGTAGCGTTGTGGTGACTGACATTCGAGCTGGTAAAACCACTGCTCCAGCTTCTGGAGTGTGGCATGGTATCTTTATAAGTGGGCTATCGTGTATCGGAGCATACAGTGAGAAACAATCATGATTTCTGTCCTTAGCAATAAGTAAGTAGGTGCAGTCAGAGACGGAGCTGATCAGTTTGCTGAAAAGTCACCTTAGTAAGCTGTCTCCCGCCAGCAGTCACCGGCTTGGCAGAGATAAATGAATGGAACCACGGGTGAAGGACGGCATGCGCGGACGGGAACGGCACTGTGCTGCAAGTTTGTAAACGCCGAACTTCCGACAAGGTATTCTGCAGCGGCAATTCGGGGCTGGGCTTAGAGTTTACCTTAAGCTTCAGACAAGCACTCATGTATTTTGGGTTAGATAGGTAGCACTAAATTTCATTGGTCGAGACATTAAAGAAGAAGGAAATGGTAAGCACCAGTCTTGCTGCCGTCGGATCGGCGAACCTCACTATGAATGAACCCTGAGCGTGCTCTTTATGAAGGTATCAATGTTTCATTGCATGTGGCTGTGTTGAGAGAAATGTAGCTGACTTGACGAATTTCCGAATTCAGCGGACTTGAGCTGAAACTGAAAATGAGCTCCAGCTCTGACCCGGGCAGAGGATTATCATTTCGCCCGATTGTTCACGCAACGGGTAGCGACTGAACAATTTCGCCAAATGTAACGGGTAACAGGGACTGGTGAACAACATACAATATGTAGTCGCGGAAAGGCAAAAAAGCTATCATCTTCGGCTTTGAAAGCGCTGGTTACACAAGCCCACTAATGCTCCCATTACTCAGAGCCATCAAATGGATGATAAGTTCGCTTCTAATGCGGTCCTAACTCATCATATCTCGTCAAGAAATTCAACAGGTAATATTTAGGGAACAGTATGTCCAGTGAACAATGCGTAATGTGCAACGCCAGTGGCATGAACGATTGGTGGAAATGTACAGTAGAGTAGAAAGCATTGTTATTCTGTCCGTGGCTAAATAGGGCATACATTTCAAGATCGAATGAGTGAGATACAGACGAGCTAATAGTTGGTTTACAACTCTGTGAACAACCCAACTGCAGGAATATCTTTTCGCTTCTTGTAAAGGTCCATGACAGGAGCTGCACGAGCTTCCTGGAGTTCTTTCGAAACCTTCTCCGCTCCTTCGTAGACCCGCAGCAGATTGGCACCTGTGAGGCCCGCAAGTTCGTATTTGTTCCATCCCCGCCGATAGAGTTCAGCGATCTATGAGATATTCAGCAGAGCGAAAATGGGGGTAGCAAGTCTAGATTTACCAAAGCAGGATATTTGGATACATCTTCGAGCCCAACAGGGACGTCCTGAATACCATCGAAGTCACTACCTAGGCCGACACTGAAGATGTGAGAAGTAAGTGCATATTATTATAAGGTAGCTGCAAATATATTTCTCACTGTTTCTTGCCCGCGACTTTCGCGATGTGCTCGACGTGATCGGCAACTGCCCAAACGGTTGCATTGCCTGGAGATGCGACAAAGAACGGGGCAAAGTTGACCTGTGATTTTTATTCTGTCAGTCGGATGCTAATGCAACCCTGCGACGAAAACCAATCTCTCACCATTACCACCGCGTCTTTCTTGCCATCGTCGGTGCCAATGAGCTCCAGAACATCATCGGGAACGTTTCTCGGAACGTCGTGAACGGCTCTAGCGGAGGAATGCGACCATATGACAGGGGCTTTGGAGTATCTCAACGCTTGCTTCGCAGTGTCATCAGAGGTATGTGAAAGATCGACAAGGACTCCCAGGCGGTTCATTTCGTCGATCAACGACTTCCCTAGATCGCTATAAAGTTGTACGAGCATTAGAAACAACGGAACATGTGGCGTATTTGATAGAAGTTAACGGACCTGATACCGTGGTGGAGGGGAATAATTCCCGGTAAGTACCCACATGAGTCGGCGAAGGCGTTGTGGCAAGTATGGGTCAGCGTCACATACCGAACGCCTAAAGCGTGGTATTGACGAAGAACTGCGATGGAGTTACCAAGTTGGTGACCACTAATGAAATCACGGTTAGGTTATGTATGGACCGGGGCGAATTCTCAAAAGACAACTAACCCTTCAACACCTAGCAAGCTTGCAATCTTTCCTGTCAGAATCGTATTCTTGATATCATCTGACGAAAGAGCAAGTTGGAATGTCTGTTGGGTCAAATGAAACCAGTTCGATATTCGTTAGCAAGGAGCGCGAAGATAATAGGAATAAAGTGAGATAGGGACAAGTGGACGTGGAACAGAAACAGAGGCCGAAGGGTAGACATACATCAGGATATTTCTCAATGAGTAATTTAGCAATATCAATCTGTTCAAGAGTATCCCGGACGCGCCATGTCGCGCCCAGAAAGTTCCTGCCTTCGAGCAGAGGGTCTGGGCAGGACACGTAGGTAGACCTAGACGCGTGCAGGTTTGTTAGAAGGTCGCAGCTCGAGGTCTCATAACAATGACATACCAGAAGAAGCCGCCAACTTTGCCTTTCTTCAACCTTGGAATATCAACATGTCCAGGCATTTCCTTAGTCAGGTCTACAGCAGACGCGTTATTTGCGTATTTCCATCGCACGAGAATGGGGAGGTCTGTAGGGAGAAAGGGAGAGATTAGATTACTTGGCTGTGTTCGTAATCTGAATGAAACTAGATCACGAACCAATGTGCCCATCCTGAACGAAAGACCCCAGATTAGAAACAGCAGTCTACCTGAACGACACAGACTCACGATAACAGGGGCCTTGTCCATGATCATATATGCAGCCCTCATCGGGTCCTTCGGGAGGATACCCAACCAGGCCTTGAATGAATCCCCAAGCTTGTGTTCAAACCCAATCAGTACAACCAGCGCCGCGATGAACGCAAGCGTCAGCAACCCCCACACCATACCCCTTGTCTTGGGGTTTGCTGGTGGCGCTGAGTGTTCACCATGCCCATTCTGACCCTCCTCGTCGTTCGAAAGAAGTGGGGACCGCTCATCCGAGCTACCACCAGCGCCGTTGGATGCCATGGAGGAAGGAAGTATGTGTTGAGCCGCAGCTAAAAGTGTCGCTTTAGTAGCTGCGCTGTAGGCTGCAGCCTCGTTGCGGC